>Ga0302325_10015522_pt1 | contig 16186 bp, 17 predicted proteins | sample Palsa_T0_2_FD_201948 | JGI IMG/M metagenome (GOLD analysis project Ga0302325, IMG submission 201948) | Peat permafrost microbial communities from Stordalen Mire near Abisko, Sweden - Palsa_T0_2 | ecosystem: Environmental > Terrestrial > Soil > Palsa > Peat permafrost | place: Sweden: Abisko... | reverse complement strand
TCAGGTACATCCAGACCAGCAGCGCGATGCTGGCGCCGACGCTGCCATACATCACGTTGTAGTGTGCCATGTTCCGCACGTACCAGCCGAAGCCGTTGGTGGCCAGCATCCAAAGCACGGTCGCCAGCACGGCGCCGGGGAACAACGCCCGAAAGGTCTGCCGGCGATAGGGGCCAAAGTAGTAGAGCAGCATAGTCACTAGAATCGTGGTGGCGAAGGCGACGGCATAGCGCGTCAGGCGGCTGACCAATTGCCACGCCCAGGCGAAGGGATTCCACAGCGGGTCCACCTTCATCAAATGCAGGACGCCGCTTTCGAACTGGCTGCCAAATACGAGAAGCACCGACGCGGCAGCCAGGGGCACGGCGGACATCAGCACCAGCGCGATCGATAAGCCTGTACGGCTCCAAAAACCGCGAGTGCGCGGCACGCGGTACGCGGCTTGGAATCCTTCCATCAGGCTCTTGATCACGCTGGAAGCGGCCCATACGGAGATCACACCGGCAACCACCAACACCAGGAACGGACGCGCGCCGCGGACCTGGAACTGCCGGAAGACAAGGTATTCGCTTCCAGGCGGGACCACTTGTGACAGGAAGTCCTCGATGGCTTTAGAGACGAACTGGGCGCGCGTCTGCACCAGGATGGCGGCCGCGGACGTGAGCACCGGGAAGAACGACAGTAGGGCGGAATAAGCGGCGCCCTTGGCGATGTTGAAGCAATTGTCGTCCGACGCCGCGATGACGCTGCGGTGCAGGAGATAGAGAATGGTCTTCCACGTCAACCTCACAGAGCCAGTATAACGATGCGATCCGCGTCCCGCGCTAAATTACCGGAGAGAAGTCCGCGCGCGGAGCCACGAGGTTATGCAACGTTATTTAATAAGGAGCGCTTCATGGACGAACGCGAGCGGCGTCACGCAATCGATATTACGCTTTCACAACTGGATAAACAGTTCGGCAAGGGCGCGGTGCTGCGACTGGGTTCCGGCGCGGTGGTGCCCATCGCCGTTATTCCGAGCGGCTCGATGGCGCTCGACAGCGCTCTAGGCGTGGGCGGTTTCCCGCGCGGCCGGGTAGTCGAAATCTTCGGGCCGGAATCTTCCGGTAAGACCACGCTGACTCTGCATCTCATCGCCGAGGCGCAGAAGGCCGGCGGAGTAGCGGCCTTCATCGACGCGGAGCATGCCTTGGATCCCGGCTATGCCCGCAAGCTGGGCGTGGACGTGGACAACCTGCTGGTATCGCAGCCCGACTCGGGTGAGCAGGCGCTGGAGATCGCCGCGGCCCTGATCGCTTCCGGAGCGTTGGACGTGGTGGTGATCGACTCGGTGGCGGCCCTGGTGCCGAAAGCCGAACTCGAAGGCGAGATGGGCGACAGCCACATGGGCTTGCAGGCGCGCCTTATGTCGCAAGCGCTGCGCAAGCTGACCGGCGTGGTGGGACGGACAGGCACCTGCATGGTATTCATCAACCAGATCCGCGAGAAAATCGGGGTGATGTTCGGCAATCCCGAAACGACCACGGGCGGCCGTGCGCTGAAGTTTTACGCGTCGGTGCGTCTGGACATCCGGCGTATCGCGGCTATCAAGGATGGGGACACCGCCATCGGCAATCGCACGCGCGTGAAGGTAGTGAAGAACAAGGTCGCATCGCCATTCCGCGAGGCCGAATTCGACATTCTTTACGGAGAAGGGATCTCGCGCGAGGGCGACCTGCTCGATATGGGCGTGACGCACAACCTGGTGGAGAAGAGCGGCTCCTGGTTCAGCTATCGGGGTGAGCGCATCGGCCAAGGGCGCGACAATGCCCGGCAATACCTGCGGGAGCACCCCGACTTATGCCGGAATCTGGATGACGAGTTGCGAAAAACGTTAGGCTTGGCGGGCGCGCAAGAGCCGCGCAAACCGCTGGCAGCAGTCTCTCCCGTTGAAATCGGTGTCAAAAAGGCCGTTTGACGGGCTCCGCGCGCATCACTCTCAAAAAAAAGCCCGAAAACAAGGCCTTTCTCGCGTATTTCTCTTTACATCGAGTTTCGGCTTCCCTTATCATTAAGACGAATTGAGACGATTCGCTCACATGAGCGCGCGTCCGCGCCTCATTCGATGGATGGCGTGCAAGGCGCCTGCCGGTTCGGCGGCCTGCCAATTTGAGACGGGAGAATCAAAGGAGATTTTATGGCTACTCAACGTATGACACAGACACTGTTGGTCCGCAGCCTTGCCGAGACCTGCGAAGTGAACAACAAAGTGGCGCGGCTGTTTCTGGATACGCTTTCCAGCCTGGCGATCGGCGAAGTGAAGAAGAACGGTGTCTTCGTGCTGCCCGGAATCGGACGCCTGGTACGTGTGGACCGCAAGGCTCGCACGGGCCGCAACCCGGCGACCGGCGAAACTATCAAGATTCCGGCTAAGAAGGTGGTGAAGTTCCGCGTGGCGAAAGCCGCCAAGGACTCCATCGTTCCGCCGAAGAAAGCTAAGTAGACGCGGCTGCAAAGCCGGGAAACACGAATCCCCGCGAGGCTGAAAGAGCTCGCGGGGATTTCGTTTGCAATCGGATGTTTTGAAGCCGAGTGAGATCGCCCAACCTGCGGGCAGCCTCTCGAAGCTTTACACCTGCTTCTTCTCGTCGACCTTCTCGTCGCTACTTTTCATAGCGTCCTTAAAGTTGCGGATCCCTTCGCCTAAACCCTTGGCGACTTCCGGAATCTTCTTGCCGCCAAACAACAACACCGCCACGACGAGGATCACCAGCATTTCCTGCGTGCCAAAGCTCCCCAAAAGAGCGATGTAGACCGTACCCATGGATCCCATTCGGCCTCCTTTCCGTATCCATTGTAGCTGAGTTTCAGGCCGCCGATGTGGCGCTCGAGGAACGCGGCTCGAAAGTATAGCCGAATCCGCGCACCGAATGGATCAGCAGGGGGTTGGCCGGATCGCTCTCGATCTTCTGCCGCAGCCGCAGGACATAGACGTCTACGGCTCGGTCGGTAATGGCCCGGTCCTGGCCCCACACGGCGTTCAGCAGTTGCTCGCGGCTGAAGACTACCGCGGGACGGCTCATCAGGAACTCTAGCAGGCGGAACTCGGTGGCGGTGAGGTTCAGCAGGCCGCCATTGAGGCGGACCTGGCAACTGCTGCGGTCGAGTTGCACGCCGCCGGCTTCGAGCACGCGGGCGGGAGCTGTCTGATTGCGGAACTGCAGCTTGATGCGGGCGATCAGCTCGCGCACGAAGAACGGCTTGACCACATAGTCGTTGGCGCCCAGCTCCAGTCCCACGATGCGGTCGGTCTCCGAAGCCCGGGCGCTCAGGAAAATGATGGGCGTGCCCGCCAGGTCCGGATCTTTGCGCACGGCCTTGCAGATCTCCAGGCCGTCGTAGTCGGGCAGCATGATATCCAGCAGGATAAGATCGGGCAGCGCCTGGCGGCAGAGCTCCAATGCGCCTTTTCCGGTCTGCGAGCCGGTCATGGTGAAGCCCTCCTTCTCGAGGTTGTACTTCAACAGGGCAAACAGATCGGTATCGTCTTCGATTAGGACAATCTTCTTCATGTGCTACCGCTCCGTCTTCGAGGGTACACAATAAGACGTTAAGAAGACGTTACGGGAGCGTGAACGCGGCATTAAGTTACGTTTGCTCCTCGAAGCGATAACCGAATCCACGGACCGTGGTGAGGCGCCGCGGGTTGTCGGCTTCCTCCTCGATGTGCTCGCGCAGGCGCCGGATGTGCACGTCAACGGTACGGGGCGTCACGAAGCGCTGCTGTCCCCAGACCTCTTCGAGGAGTTGATCGCGGCTGTAGGCGCGGCCGGCATGCGTGAGGAAGAATTCGAGCAGCTTGAACTCGGTGGAGGTAAGGTTTAGCTCGCGATCGCGCAGGAAGACGCGGTGCGCGTTGCGATCGAGTCTGAAGGGACCCACCTCCGCGGTGGAGCTTTCCTCTTCGCGTTCGCTGCGGCGGAGATGGGCTTTGACCCGCGCCACCAGCTCCCGCGGGCTGAACGGTTTGGTCATGTAATCGTCGCCGCCTATTTCGAGACCCAGCACGCGATCGACTTCGTCAGAGCGCGCGGTCAGGAACAACACCGGCGTGCGAGCCAGCGCGGGCGACTGGCGGATCTGACGGCACAGCTCGAATCCGTCGTCTCCGGGCAGCATGACGTCGAGGACGATCAGGTCGGGCTTCCAGGCTTCGAGGTCTTTGAGGGTGTTCCGGTGGCCGGGCAGGATGCAGGCCTGATAGCCACTGCGGGTGAGATTATAGTCGAGCAGTGCGGCCAGCTCCGCTTCGTCTTCCACTATTGCGATTCTTTTGGCCATGCGGCGGGCGGGTGCGGCGATTACCCATCCACCATTGTAGCGATAGGTACGCCCCCAAACTTAAGCTCCCTCCCCCGTACCTCTCCGCCGCCGCTCGTTCAGCACCACCGCCGCATAGAGCAACACGAACAGCGCTACCGCGCCCCCTATCAGCGGCCAGGTGTGCGCGCGCAGGAAAGGCAGCGAGTCACGGCCCAGCGACACTCCCAGGTAGGCCTCGCCGAAATAACGTATCACGCGTCCTAGCGCAATCACTGCCAGGAACGAGCGCAATGGCGTGCGTGCTACTGCCGCCGAGATCACGAATATTTTCAGCGGCAGCGGGATGGGCATGGCCGCCGGAATGAAGACGGTCAACAGGCCGTAGCGCTCGAACCACTCGTGAAAACGGCGCGGGCCGGGATGCGGCACGTCCCGCACGAACCAGCGCACCCCTGTGCGGGCCGCCATGAAGAGCGCGAGATTGCCGATCAGCGAACCGAGGACGCCCATGGACGCCGCGAAATAGGCACGAGAGGGAGCCTTGACGGCCACCAGGATTACCAGCGCGTCCATGCCCGAGGCCATGGGGATCCCGGCTGAATCGATGAAGGCCAGCAGCAAAATGCCCAGAGGTCCGTAGGAGACAAGCAGAGCGGTCAGCCGGGCCAGCATGGACGGGTCTCAGATGATATCGGCGAAGGACCGGCGCAGCTTGTGAAACCAGGCATATCCCAGAACGAAGACTACTGCTGAGAGGAGCCACAGCTTCCATAAGGAGCCCAGGGCGGGCGCACGGCCTTCCAAAAAAATGGCGCGATAGCCGCGCACCAACACGAACAAAGGGTTCTTCGAGAGCAGCGGCAAGGCCACCGCGGGTAAGGACTTTTCGGGATAGCAGATGGGAGTGAGAAAGAACCAGAGGGTCATCACGAAGCCGATCATCTGTCCAAGATCGCGCACAAACACGCCGAGCGCCGCAAGAAACCAGCAGACACCGGCAGTGAAAAGCAGCTGCGGAACGATCAACACCGGCAGCCAGATCACGCTAACGGGCAGCGTGCCGCGCGTGAGTAAGAAGAAGAGCATGAACAGCACCAGGGTGAAAACTTCCGTTATCAGGCCGGAAACTACCAGGTTAACGGGCAGCGTTTCGACGGCGAAGACCAGCTTGCGGACGAAGTTGCGATGCTCCAGCATAACGCTGGGCGCGCGCCCGGCAGCCTCGCTGAACGGCAGCCAGGGCAGCATTCCCGCCAAAAAATACAGAGCGAAGCCGGCCCGGCTGGGATCGCCCTCGAAGCGCGACTGCAGCACCACGCCGAATACGAAGAAGTAAGTCAACATCAGCAGCAGCGGGTTCCAGACGGTCCAGAAAGCCCCCCCGAACGAGCCGCGGTAGCGGCCCACAATATCGCGCCGGACCATGATGCGGATCAGGCTGCGGTTGCGTGCGATGGTGAGAAACGGGAGCGTGAACGCCCGGCCAATGGAGCGTAACAGACGCTCACGGCGGACTGCGCCGAGGGTGGCCACCCCGACATGCGCCAGCCGCGCATGGCCATCTTCCACGACTGCTTCTACACGCAGAAAAGGACAACCATGGGTGTAGAACCAGCAGACGTTCTCGCGCATGGGCGAGATGAAGACATCGTAGCGCCCGGGCTCCGGCGGCAGTGCGAAGCGCAGATCGACTGGCACGGACTCACCCGGCGCGACGTCGCCTCGCGGAGACTGGCGCGTGCCATCCACTATCAGCGTTCCGGTTTCCGCGTCGAAGATGTGATAACCGGCGGCGAAGCCCTGCCGCGGCTGCCACGGCTCGGCTGACGTATTGCGCAGATCGAAGCGGGCTTCGACATCGAGGCCGCCGGATAGTTTCACATCGGCGCGTTCATACGCCGCGCTCATGTTCATGCGTATAACCAGTCAGGGTAGCGCTGGCGGACCGCGCCGGTCTTGCGGCCCACGACATAGATGCCGTCGCCGCGCAGTTCCTTCGACAGCTCGAACCGCTCCAGCACATTGAGCACCCAGCCCGCTTCCGGACGTGGCGTCTGTCGGAAAGGTCCGGTCTCGAGCAGGGTGATAGTGAATCCGGAGTTTTCCATCAGCAGCCGGATCTCCTCGGGGGCATACTCGCGGTTGTGGCGCGCCTCCACTTCGCCGTCCACCCGCGGCCGTATGTAGGCGCTGAACACGCCGGGATGGTAGCCCACCAGAATGGCGGCGATTCCGCGCAGGCTCGAGATGTTCGGAGTGGTGAGCACCAGATGTCCGCCGGGCTTGAGGATGCGGTGGATCTCGGTCATCAGGTGCATGGGGTCCTCAGTCAGATGCTCGATCAGCTCGCCGCAAAGCACGGTCGAGAAATGCCCGTCCGGGTAAGGAAACGGATCCTTCTCCGCATCGAATAGATCCAGCTCACAGGTGAAGGTTTCGCCTTCGGCTGAGGTTACCGTGCGGTGGTCGATGGAGCCCGCGGGCCCATAATAACAGCCGCGCACGCAACCGTAGCCGAGCTTGGTGCGCAGTGCCGGGGTGATCTGGAGATAGGCACCCATCTCAAGGATGCGATCCAGCGGGCCGCCGGGCGGAGTGATTTCGAGGGTCTTGACGAGCCGCGTAAGGTGCGTGTCCAGATAGCCGCGCGCCTCGTGGTCGGCGGCCCAACTGGAGATGTAGCCGGGGGAAACGGGCTCCCGGGCTGGGGGCTGAGCAGGAGGCTGCGGCGGATACAGGGGCGGTTCTGTTTCGGTCCACTCTGCGCCGTCGACTACGCGTTCGAGAAAGGCGGCGTAAAGTCCCGCCACGCGGTCCCAATTGCATTCTTCCTGAACGTATCGCGCGGCCCGTTCTCCGATCTCGCGGGCTACGTCCGGGCGCGCCGTGAGCAGGTTCAGGTATTCGAAGATGAGCTCTTCTTCGCCCTCTCCCACTGGCACTTTGAGGCATACGTCGTCGGGGAACTCGCGGAAGGCGCCCACGTCGGAAATCAGCACGGGCTTGCCCAATCCAAGCGCGCGCAGAAGGCTGCCGGAGCTTTCGCCTACCGTCGGATAGCGCAGGTTCAACACGATATCGCAGGCGGACATGTAGCCGGTGAATTCGTCGCTGGGCGCGAACCCCATCACCCGCACGGCGGCCGAAAGACCCAGCGAACGGATGAGGGAATCAACGGAGAAATCCGGATGCGGCTCGCCCACCAGAATCATCTTGGCCGTGGGGGCCACGCGCAGCAGTCGGCGAAAGGCGCGCAGGGATTCGGCGATGCGCTTATAGGGTTTGAGAAAGCCGAAGATGCCGATGAGGGGCGGCGATTCGTCGAGTCCCAGCCGGTAGCGCCAGGCGTTGCGATCGGCTCGCGGAATCCAGGCGCCGTGCGGAATCCGCGCGAGTGGGCCGTGAAATCCGGCGGTCCGCATCTGCTGCGCCGCAAACCGGCTGTGCACGATCGTGCCGCGAGCCGATTCGAGCACGCGTCGCATCATGGGAACGCCCTCGTAGTCCGGCCCCACTTCGAGAGCGCGCACGCGCCGCGCATAGGCCAGAGCTTCAGGGCCGCCGTCATATTCGCACTCGCGCAGGTAGGCGTCCCAATTGTTCTGCCGGATGGTGAGATCGGCCACCAGATGATGCAAGTTGGATTCGTGCATCACCACAACGCCGGCATGCCGGAGCGCGGCCTGATAGACGAAGCCGTGGTACGGGTTGTTTCCCAGGTGATAGAGCGCGATGTCAAAATGCGTCGGGTCGAAAGCCCGCCCATCGTCCGAGAAGACTTCCACTTCAGCCAGCGGCTTCAGATGTTCGATCAGGGTTTCGGAATAATCGGCGATCCCGCTGCGGGAGGGCGGCAGCGGAGAGAAGAACGCCACGCGCATTCAGCGCACGAGCTCCATGGAGAAGGTGCCCATGGCAAACGGCGCTTTTACGATCAGGGGAGTGCGGGCCGGGTCGCGGTCGAAAAAGATCTCCACCGTGGAATCGGAGGCTGGCCCTTTCAGATAGAGTACGACGCGGTCGGTCTGCCGGCGCTTGTCGTTTATGGTTACGTCCTGAGCGCCGGTGTAAACCAGGCGAGCGGAATAGGAAGCGCCGAACAGCACGGTTCCCTCCGGCGGGACGCGGCCTTGCGCCAGTTCCCGGCGGGCATAGAAGACATAGGCGAGGCCATCGTAGGCGCAGTTGTTGATGTCGATATCGGAGTGGCCGCCACCCTTCGCCTGGGTGGTACGAGTGGCGCTGCCCGAATGGTAATCGAACACCGTCTTCTCTTTGTCGACACGCTGGCCATGAGTGGAGTCCTTATCGAACTCGAGCGAGCACAGGTCGGCATTCGCCAGGGAGCGGTAATTGTCAGCGAAGTTGTATCCCGGCACGGCGGCGTCCAGCGAAAAAGCGAAGTGCCAGCGGTCGCCGCTCTTGGAAGCCCGCAGATGGGCCTCGCCGAGGCTCAGGCCGGTGGGCCAGTTGACCGTATAATTCAGCGATTCATCGGTGTACGGAAAACCAGTTGGCGCCGGAGTTGTAGCCGCGCCCGGAAACAACAGCATCCAAGTCGAAAGAGGCAGAAGCGCAAGAGACATACTCATCGGTGCACGTACTCCCTGGCCTTGGCGCGTTTGTGCTCGGCTACCTGACGATAGACCTCCAGGGTCTTCTGGGCCGTAGCATGCCAACTGAAGCGCGAGGCCCGCTGCAATCCTAGACGTTCCATGCGCGCACGGAGTTCCGCATCGAGCAACAGGTCGGCCATGGCGCGTACGATTTCGGCGGTGGAGTAAGGATCGAACAGGATACCCGCGCCATCGGCCACTTCGGGCATGGCCGAGGTACGCGAGCAGGCCACCGCCCGGCCGCACGCCATAGCTTCAAGCACCGGCAGGCCAAAACCCTCGTAGAAAGAAGGAAATACAAACAGGTCGCAGGCGTTATAAAGATGCAGAAGTTCATCGTCGGTCACGAAACCGGCGAACTGGATGCGCCCTGCGAGGCCCGATTGCCGGGCAGCTTCGTGAACGCGCGGGCTGAACCAGGTATCTTTGCCCGCCAGCAACAAGTGATGCGGCAACTGCGGATAAGCCCGGATCAATTCGGCAAACGCCGAGATCAGGCCAATGGGGTTCTTGCGCGGCTGCAGGTCGCCCACGGAAAGGACGAAGGGCTTGGCAAAGCGGAAGCGAGCCCGTACGGCCGCGGCGGCACTCTCCCGCGAAATGGGCCGCAGCCCGCTGGCGGCGGCATTGGGCACCACCACGATCTTCTCCGCGCAGGCTTGGCCATAGTTGCGTACAATGGCATCGCGCGAGAACTCGCTGCCGGTCAGAATACGGGCAGCGCAGCGCATCGTACGGCTGACCGTACGGCGGAGTTGCCACGCGCGCAGCCTGGGAAAATAGTCCGGGTGCTCGATAAAACTGACATCATGGACGCTCACTACGATGGGCACCGGGCAGGCCAGCGGCGCCGTATATTGGACGTGCAGCAGGTCGGGGCGGTCCTGCCGCAGCCTCATAGGCAGTTCCAATCCAAGGCGGAGGAAGGGATTCGCCGAGACTTGCCGGGCATGGAAGCGGTCGGCGATCCACTGTCTGGCATCCTCGGCCGAGAAATATGTTACGAATTCCGACTCATCATCCAAAGCCGCGAAGCTTTTGAGGAGGCTTCGAACATAAACCTCGTTTCCCGTGAGGTGGCGGCCGATGGCGTGAGCATCAATTGCGAAACGCATCAGAATTAACCATGGTAACAAGGATCCAGCAATTGCAACCGCTTCCAGGCGGACTCCCATGTGAATTCACACTCATATAGGTACCGTCCAGCCCGTCCGATCCGGTCGGCGAGTGCCGGGCTGGCCAGCAGGGAGGAGACGGCTTGCTCGAAGCCGCGGGCGCCGTCCGCCAGCAATAAGTGCTCTCCATCTCGCGCCGCCAGGCCCTCGGCGCCAAGTGAGGTCGAAACTACCGGTACGCCCGCGGCCCATGCTTCTATGATCTTCAGACGCGTGCCGCTGCCGGCGCGGAGCGGTACTATAGCTACCTTTGCGCGAGCCAGCTCCGGAATGGCATCGGAAACAGCGCCGGATAGCTCGATGCGACTGTCGCCATCGACTATTTCCGCCACGGCGTGCGGGTTCTTACCGACCAGCCGCCAGATCAATCCAGGCCAGCGCAGGCGCAGGACAGGCCAGATTTCCCGATGGAAATAGCGCACCGCGGAGATGTTCGGATGGTATTCGAGATTGCCGGAGAACACTATCATATGTTCTTTCCGTGCATGCGGCTGAGCAAAAGGCAAATTAACAAACGGGATCGAATTAGGATAAATCAGTACATTTGAAGCCTGCGAAATGTTACGTAATCGACGGGAATCCTCTGCGGAAGCAGCTAGCAAATAAGTAAACCGCGGCAGCCATTTCTCTTCCAACAACCGGCAGGCAGTTTGAAACGCGCGATGAGCCAAGGCTTGCGGGCCGGTTTCATCGCCTGCGCAACGTTCGTGCAAAATCGATTCGATGTTGTGCAGATTGAGGAGTGTGGCGTCACTCACGGCGGCGGCTTGCTCCCAGTAAGGCGCGCACCAGAAGTGCTCGATTACCGCCAGTTCGTAATGCTGCCCGTGGGTGGCGGCGGCGATGCGCTCGCCGAAGCCGGCGAAGCGATCCATGAGCGGCGGGACGCGGCGTGCCAGGCGGCCGGCATTGCGCACGGCGCGAGCCAAGCCGTGGCGGGAATTGGCGGGCAGATCCACGACATGCAGGTGGCGCGCCAGACCGGGCGGTATGTGCTGCCGGGGATCGTCGGCGTGCGGTTCGCGGAATACGATGAGGTCTACCGTGTACTGGCGCGCCAGGAAATTGAGCAGCGAGGCGCTACGCATGGCACCCCCACCGGCCAGGGGGTAAGGGGCTTCGGGCGAGATGAACAGCGCCTGCTTAATCACGAAAACCTGCTGTTTGCTTCTTTGTACACTTCGCGCGTGAGACGCGCCGTATGGGACCAGGAGAAATCGGCGGCACGCACGAGCGCCCGCTCACGCCACAGACGGGCCTGTTCAGGCTGCGCCGCGATCGCCAACATAGCCCGCGCCAGTTCGGCTGGCGAGTCGGCCTGGATTGCCGCGCCCGCCGCGACTTCCGAGATGGCCGGGTCTCGAGAGGTAATGACGCACGCTCCGCATTGCATGGCTTCCAGCACAGGTAGCCCGAAACCTTCATAAAACGACGGGTAAACGAACGCTAGGGCGCCCGACAACAACTCCGCCAGCCGCTGGTCGGAAACTTCCCCTAGAATCTGCAACCCAGGCTCTGCTGAAAGTTGCGCGAAATCAAATCTTCGCCTGCCTACCAGTACCAGATCCACAGCGTGGCACCGGCTGATCTCGCGCCACGCGGAGATCAGGCCATGTAAATTCTTGCGGGGTTCCAATGTGCCGGCGTACACGAAATAAGGCGGGGTGGCCGCCGGTACCGCAATGGGCCGGAAGACCGCTGACGCCGCGTGCGGTACTGCCCGTATACGATTCGGATGTATCCGAAACCTTTCCATCGCCTGCTTCCGCACTGCTGCACTGGGGGTCACAATCATGGTGGCCAATCCAAGTCCGATCAGGAGCGGCGTGCGACTTCGCACCCTGTCCGCGGCAGAATGCCACGCCGTATCCATCCACGGCGAAAGGTCGTGTAGAGTCAAAACGCTCGGACGCCTGGGCACATACGGGACCGCGAAATCGGTGCCGTGGAACAATCCGGCTCCGAGACGTTGCAGTTCGCGGTCCAAACCGAAGAGCCACCAGCGGCGCTCGGCCGTGCGCCGTGGACCGCTTCCTCGCATCAAATTCACGGGAGAGCCGGGCGGCCCTGCGAATGGTTGATCCGAAACTAGAAAGAATTCGTCCTCGGGAAAGTTTTGGGCCAGCGCCAGGCTGAGCTCCTGGGTATAACGCCGCAGGCCGCCGCTCGAAAGGGTCAGCGGAGTCGCATCAATCGCCACGCGCATCAGCCACCGTGCGCAATTCGGTCTGCCGGTTCTCGTAATTACGCGCGTAATAATTCAGATATTCGCCGCTTCGCACCCGGGCCACCCAGGCTGTGTTGCGCCGATACCAGTCCACTGTGCGCGCCAGCCCCTCTTCAAAATCGACGCGCGGCTCCCAACCGGTTTCGCGCAGGATCTTGGCGCTCGAGAGCGCATATCGGCGATCGTGTCCCGGACGGTCCGTGACATACTGAATCAGGCTCTCCGGCTTGCCCGCGGCTTCCAGAATACGCTGGACCACTTCGAGATTGGGCAGAGAGCGATTTCCGCCGATGTTGTAAATTTCTCCATCCCGGCCATGGTCCAAAGCCGCACGAATGCCTCGGCAGTGATCCTCGACGAAGAGCCAGTCGCGCACCTGCATACCATCGCCGTAAACGGGGAGTTGCCGATTCTCCAGGGCGTTCGAGATCATCAGCGGGATCAGCTTTTCGGGAAAATGATACGGGCCATAATTGTTGGACGCGCGCGTGATCACCACCGGCAGCTTGTAAGTGAGGAAGTACGACCGAGCCAAGAGGTCCGCGCCGGCTTTGGAGGCGGAATACGGGCTGCTTGGGTTCAGCGGGAAGCTCTCATCGGCTTCGAGTGGGGCTTCCAAACTGCCGTAGACTTCGTCGGTCGAGACCTGCAGGTAGCGGGCGATATGATGCCTCCTGGCCGCCTCCAGCAGCGTGAAAGTGCCGCGCAGGTTGGTTTCAAATACCGGCTCGGGCGAGAGGATGCTACGGTCCACGTGCGACTCGGCGGCGAAATGCACGATGGCATCCGGGTCCTCCTCAGCGCAGATTGTATCCAGCAGGCCGGCATCGCAGATATCGCCATGGATGAACCGGTAGCGCGCGTCGCCCGCAACCGCTTCGAGATTCTCCAGATTTCCCGCGTAGGTGAGCTTATCGAGATTGACGATACAGGCCGACGGATCGGTCGACAGCAACATTCGGACAAACGCCGAACCGATGAAACCCGCGCCTCCGGTGACCAGGAGTTTGCTCATGCCTGGCGCCTCTACTTATGCTGCATTTCCCAATCGTAATTGATACCCGGATGGTCGTAAGGGATGCGGCCTTCGTCCTTGGGATTGTAGAACTGATCAGTCATGTAGACCAACATGGCCGGGCCGCCGCCGATCACCTTGTAACCGTGCCCGACTCCCGGAGGAATGAGGATCTGCCACGACCGCAGGGCACCGACATAGATCGTATTGCGCTCGCCGAAGGTGGCGGATCCCCGGCGCAGATCGACCAGTACGACTTGCAGCATGCCCATGGCGGGCGTCCAGCAATCCGTCTGATGCAAGTGGTAGTGGAACGCCTTGATCGCGCCGGGGTAATTCAAGGCGGTCGAGATCTGCGTGGTCTGCGGCGGGAAATGCGCCGCGAGTCCCTGGCCGATGCGCTGCACCTCGAGGAAATAACCGCGATCGTCCGGCCACAGCGCCATCGGCTCGATGCGTACACCTTCGATCAAGCCGGCCGCTGCCGGGGAAGCGATCAGCGATCCGATGCCCTTGGAGCATTCCGGGTAGGCCAGATCGAGCGAGCCAAACGACGCGATCGATTGGCGCTCACGCGACGCGGCGATACTGCTCATCGGACGGCTCCTTCGGCGTGCACGTCCAACTTTTCCGCTTCCTGCCGCCGGCGCGCGGTCACCGAATGCGCCACCAGATTGGCGGCTCGCAGCAGCGACTCGAAGGTGCCCGCGTCGGTCCACCAGCCGTCCAGGAAACTGAAGGTCATGGAGCCTTCCTGGATGTAAGCGTTGTTCACATCGGTGATTTCCAGCTCGCCGCGCTTGGAGGGCACCAGGGTGCGGACCTTATCGAAGACCGTGGGATCGTACATGTAGATGCCGGTCACCGCATAGTTCGACTTGGGATGCCGGGGCTTTTCTTCGATATTGACGATGCGATCGTCCGCGATCTCGGCCACGCCGAAGCGCTCGGCGTCGGTAACTTCCTTGAGCAGTATCCGGGCGCCTTTGGGCTGCTGCCGGAAATCATCGGCGGCTGCGCGGATGCTGGTTTCGATGATGTTATCGCCCAGGATGACACATAGCTTCTGGCCATCGGCGAAGTGTTCGGCCAGTGCCAGGGCGTCGGCAATACCGCCCTCGCCCTCCTGATAAGTGTAGTCGATATGGGTAAGTCCGAACTGCTTGCCGTTGGCCAGCAGGCGCAGGAAATCCCCGGCGTTCTTGCCCCCTGTGACGATCAGAATATCGCGAATACCCGCATCGACCAGTGTCTCGATGGGGTAATAAATCATGGGCTTTTCGTAGATCGGCAAGAGGTGTTTATTGGTGATTTTGGTGAGGGGGAAGAGCCGGCTTCCGGTCCCGCCCGCGAGGACGACGCCTTTCATAAGTCACTATTATTGCATGGTTTTCGAGCCATCCCGTGCAACCCGCACAGACATCGGAGTCCTCGATATGATGATTGCGTAGGGCGCAGATGAGCTTGAGGCTGTGTTCATGAAAGTATCTGGGGGCTACATCGCGCGTGTGGAAGAACTGCCTGGCGCCAAGACACAGGTTGCAATGGTTCTGGACGCGAACCGGGCGTTGTCTGAGCAGTCGCTGGAAGGCGCCGAAGTCATTCGGGAACCCTGATCCTGCCCGCGCCGAAAATAACTCCGCGCCTCTTCGCTCACCCGACAGAACCCGGCCGCCGTCACCAGTGCCTTGAACCCCAGCATCGGATAGTAGCGCTGTTTATGCCCCGACGATCCTGCTCGATGGGGTTACCCTGACAAGAAATGATGCGATGCTCCACTCGCTTCTCAAGCGTCTCCTGGATAACCCGTGAGTAGGGTGAGTGCCCATCCGTAGTGACCTGTTTCGACTTCCGTCCCAACACCGAGCGGGCGCGCTCAAAGAATGCTTTCGCCGCCGCCAGGTCGTGCTGCTCGCTCAGCAGTGAATCCACCAGCTGCCATCGCTGTCGATGGCCCGGTACAGATAGGCCCATTGACGCTTCACCGCGATATACGTTTCATCCACATAACAGCGCCGCCCGACATGCTGGTGCCGCTTGCGATGCAAATGCTCCGCCAGCAGGGACCCGAACCGAATCTCCCACTCGCGCACCGTCTCATGAGTGAAGGAAAACCCTCGCTGCCAAAACATCTCGGCCAACTCGCGCAGCCTCAACTGGTACCGCACGCGGCACAGCACCACCTGAAAGATGATGTCCGTGGGCACTTCCAAAGAAATTGAACGGTGTTCCCGTGCGCTCATTGAACGTCCGCTCGCAGCGGTCACACCAAAACCGCAAATAGCCCAGGCTCGTGGGCTTGGCAAAGAATGGCTGGGTTCGCGCGCTCCCGCGGGAATCTTATAGTGCATATTGAACTGTTTAGAAGCTCACCCTCAGAGCAAGCTGCAAGAAGCGGCGCTCGTCATGGTTCCCGCCTCTAGCCGACGAACCGAGGCCGCCCTTGAGCTCCGTGACCTGCAACGGAATCGTTGTTGGTCCGTCGTAGTACAGATTCGTCGTGTTGACGTAGTAGTTATGGTGGTTGAGAACATCGAAGCCTTCGGCACGTAACTCCATTCCGACGCGTTCCGTCACTCTGAACTTCTTGCTAAGCGCCGAATCCAGATTCCACGCTCCTGGCCCTCTGAAGGCGTTGCGATGGGTCATGTTGCTCGGAAACGGCCCAAAGTCCGAAATGCCTAATGCGGGATCAAGTGGCGCAAAACTGGCCGGTAACGGTAGGGTCAACGCAGTGAATTCGTTCGGGCCGACAGGCTGTGGTGGGCCGACAGGCTGTGGTGAGCCGACATGATAGCTGGTGATCGGTGTGGCTGGCGTAAGACGCGGGATCGTATTGTCGTTGTAGATG
>Ga0302325_10015521_pt1 | contig 16187 bp, 13 predicted proteins | sample Palsa_T0_2_FD_201948 | JGI IMG/M metagenome (GOLD analysis project Ga0302325, IMG submission 201948) | Peat permafrost microbial communities from Stordalen Mire near Abisko, Sweden - Palsa_T0_2 | ecosystem: Environmental > Terrestrial > Soil > Palsa > Peat permafrost | place: Sweden: Abisko... | reverse complement strand
CCCTTCCATATGAAATAAGAACAGATATTTCTTTATTCGAGCTACCTCAAAGCCTTGTATCATTCCGAGGAGTAGATTCTCGTCAGTTGATTGCTTTCCAATAATGAGGAACGTCTTCTCCAGCCTCACGCTTCCAGACATGAGGGCCGTCCTCTCCAGCCTCCCGCTTCCAGATATGAGGAATGTCCTCTCCGGCCTCACGCTTGCCAATAACTGGAGCGGCAACCTCAAAGGGCGACGAGGGTGCTGCCACAGCTCTGCCGATAAAAGCTATCAAAGCAGTCGCGATCACCGTCTGGAACTTCATGGTGATTGTTTGCTGGATGTCTGCCAACGAGGGGGGTTTATTGGGTTTTGGAGTGATTTTCTAATGACTGGTCTTCACAAAACTGAATTGATTTCTTGTCAATGAGGTGATATGTGCTGAAAGTATGACTTGGCAATAGAGCACAAGCAACGTATTTATATGTTCCTTTTTCAAGAGAAGCACATCATTTCGTCTCTCCCCTCCCTCGTGTATGCATCCAAGCAGAGTCATGCAAGGAAGAAAGTCCCTTTTGGTTGCTCGGTGGCTGGAAAGCTGCAAGTCATCCATCATCCTTAACGGTCACGCCATTCTGCTATTTACGTCATTGATAACGCATACATTAAATCTTGGAGAATCAAATCATAGGTTGAAGCTGTAGTCATGTTCTAAAATGGCAACTCCAAGGTGGATCGGAAACGCAACGTTTGAACTAGGATTCATCAGATCATTGTTTGGCCCAATAGAACCTTGGAAGTAAGAACAGTAGAGTAGTAGCCCACGGTACTTTACTACATGTTTATATTTTAGGCAAAAACCGGTGCAGTTGGTTATGGAATGCAGTTGGTGATGGAATGCAGTTGGTTATCGAATGCAGTTGGTTATGGAATGCAGTTGTTTATTGAATGCAGTTGGTTATGGACTGGGCCGTCGGAGTACATACGGGCAATAGACAGACGGGGAATCTCCTCCGAGGAGCGTAAAAGTTGGTTATAGAGCTCGGACCTATAGCAAGCCACATTCGAGGTCAACCCAACCGGAATAAACGGAATATTACCATAGAAAACGTGGGATATGCAAGCTTTTGCCAATCACGAATATTTGCGGCATAAGTGATGCGGGGCTTAAGGCAACCTACTTGTAAAGCTACGCTGTAGCGCCACGGCACGGCGCTATCCGGCGCCTTTCGCTTACCACTTTTCTAAACTTCGAGCTCAAGTACGTTGTTATGTGATATAAAAAACCTAAATCTTTTCAAGTATAATAAATAGGTTATTAATATATACATAGACCAAATCTATTTTGGTTTATATAAAGGTTTAGCTAAATAATAAGAGTTAATACAAGAAGACTTTTAATGTTTTTAATATTTTTCACGGATGGCGTCGCTGGCCGCAGCTACATAGATAAGTCGCATCCCTTATCCACACAACAGGAAATACTAAAAACCCGCCGCAGCTACGCCTCATGGCTGCGGCCCAAACTGCATGACTGGTTGAAGTCCTGCTCAATCGACTACAGCCCTTAAAGCACGTTCTGCTGGTTGGAGACCATTACTTTGCTGGATAATGATTACTGCAGGTGTTTAGGTGACCTTCCCCTTTCACTACTACTTGGGCCATGTCTCATCGGCGCTTCTTCGACATACGGGCAATTGTCACACCTATAGATTTCTTCAGACTCTTATCAGTGGAAAGGATTTGTGATAGACCGTAGCATATGCTACATACCTTTCTCCTGCCATCTATTCTAAAAATTCCATGTTCGTATTTCAAAATTCTTCGGTCTTACGCCACCGATATCGATTAACCCGACCCTACTCTACTTCACAAGACACAAATCTTTATTCTTAACGCTTTCAATAACCATGGATAACAAGACCCGATACGATCAAATCCGCCAGAGTTCTGATGAGGAAAGCATGACAAACGTCGATCTGCCTTTGCTAGAATCAACTAAACAGCCCAAAGGCAACAAATCAATCAAAAGATACATCAGGCCTTTCTGCGTTCACTCGATGATTTCTGCGACTTATCTCATCTTTCTATCACTCATCTGGTCCAAGGCTCCACAACCACCAACACTGGCTGGTTACTATCCCAGATATCTTTACTGTAAGAAGAACTTCTATTCCTAAAGCTCTTTTGTCCTTATCTAGAGCCTCGGTGCTGACAATCCTGTAACATAGCTCCAGTCAAAGAAGCCGTAAAAATTGAGATTGTGACTTGGGATGACAACTTCTACGACGCCAACAGCTTCCAGGGCAACCCAAGCGCAGCTCTCGACAGAAACTGGAACGCGCTGTTTCACGGCTACAGCCTTCGAGTTCCTCGGGAGGCGCTCGAACGCAACAATCAAACTTCCATCCAGCTCGCAGACGAACAGGGTGGCTACATGTCTGTGTTGAGTGTCCTCCACGAGCTTCACTGCTTGGTGAGTCGGCAGTCACCGGCTTTATACACAGGGCTAATCACCATCAAGAAAACTATTCGCCATTGGATTCTTAGGGATTATTATCCTGACGATAATTTTAATGAACAACCCGGCCGTCTTATTCCTCTACATGTAGGTCAGTAGCAATGACCTGTTCGCCTTGTGGTCAGTACAGCATCGCTCACTTGCTTTTTTAGATCACTGCATCAATGAGTAAACAGCCTCCTTGAACTGAAAACTGGGTATCGCTACCATATCTAACAATTCTGAACAGTATACGTCTCGCATTGATGTGCCATCCCGACCTCTCGCTGATGCCTTTTGAATGGATAGACGACCAAGTTTTCCCTCGTCCGATTCTGAACGTTCCTCGTGAGTGCGTTAACTGGGATTCTATTCAACAGTGGGCCATCGACCACTCTTTCAATCTTTCGAGCCCGGCCGTCAAGCACCCGGTTCTCGGTAGGTTTATCTTGTGATATTCTACTAGGCGTACCCAGTCCTGACATTAACAGGGTATCCTTGGTACAAAGGAGATTAGAGAATCTGCAATGGAAAACTTATTAGCCCTATGGCAGGATTTTAGGCGGTGTTCTGCCAGAATCGCTAAAGCACGCAAACAGTGATTTGCTAAAGTACTTTGATTTAAATAGTTTCAAAATAAGATATATCTTGTTAAAGAAACGAGCTTTAAAAAAGGGAATTTTTGTCGTTCCGCCTTCGCATGTGTCTCCGCTACAGTATACTATACTATCCGCGTTCTTAATCTCTGACTTGTTTTCAGTAGATCAAGTCATCAACAGGTTCAATCTCTTCCCAATCATATAGAATACCCATAACGCCTGTATCCCCCGATTCCTGCCAGCCGGATAGCCCACCAAATTATTTTCAATAACCGCAAGTACCCAATCCGAATACAGCGCCCCGCAGATCAATATAAACAGGAAAATGGTACCAATCCCAGAGAGAATCCAGCGAGACCGGGAGTGCCCAATATCAGCATGCCAACGACAGCATTCAATTATGCTCGCAAGAATGGAGCAGGCGAGTGCAACGCCGCCGAAGACGCCGGTGATGATACGGATTGTGTGGTTAAAGTTTATTGCTACGAGCGAGATTGTTCCTGCAGTACCTGCAACAACCCCTGGGAGATACAAGAGGCCCCAGAAGTATTTTGGGTGTATGCCAATCACGCCAGAGGTGAGGGAAAGGGCGAGCTTCATGGCCGCTATTGCTTCGAATTGCCTGTGGTTATTCCAGTCAGCAAGACAGGACATTGCGTTCTAATTAGAAGTGCACTCATTCACGAAGAAGAACGGGAGGCGTTCTGTATACGAGGCATTGTTACACACAGAAGGAGAAGGCGGACTAAACGTACCAAGAATGGCTGCATCGCACCATCGTCACCACAGATGGAATGATCGTAAATATCAGTTTGATGATAGCTAAACTCATGTTCCATTTCCGTGGTCCGCGGAGCCTAGTCCATGGCGCAAGCGGCCTTCTGCCACAACAGATCATTGCCATTGCGTAGTAGGTTAGAATGTGAGAGGCGAAGCCAAAACCACCGTATGGTAATGCATAGCACTTGATTTCATCGTTATAGGGACTTTCGAAGTCATTGGAAACACTGCTTCTTCTACCTGCTGTTGAAGGCTGGCAAAAGGAAAGGATGAGGGTGCAGATGAAGAAAAGGGGAGGGAATGAATAAGACATAGCTACTCTGTAATACATATGAAAATCTTGATTATCAAAAAGGAGATCGCGAAAAATAATGTTGTTTCCCAAATGATGAGGCTGGCGCTTATGGCTATCGCTCTGGACGAATACGCCCAATGAGGGTTACACCAAGTGAGGCGACGTGATGGGAGAGCCTTGTCGTCTGCATGAAGGATTGAAACCGGTCACCACAACGTCGCAATAGCCTTATCGCCCATCAATGAAGTGTCTTTACTTACATGTGCATGCATATAAGAGGTTGATCATCTGCATAGGATGCCATTCCTTTAAGCATGGAGTGCGGGACTTCTGTTTCTGTGTTGACAAAATGCCTAGGAGGCAAAGAAAATTGAGAGTGCAAATATTTTCGAATCCAATCAGTTTTGAATGAAGCATTCTTCTCCTATAAAAGAGACACGAGAAGATGGGCTTTGCGAGAGAAATATTTTGTTTACATAGACAAAATGAGTGAAGTGGAAGGCAGCCAATCATCAGTTTTCAGCTTCCTGAGACCTGGCAAAGGTATCCATGGACTCCAAGGCGAATGTACAACATGGATTCTAATGAAGGTTTAGCCAATTGGACAGAGACGATTTTCAAAACCCTACAGTATCTGCCTGAGCCTATCAAGTCGAAAATCATTGTTTCAGACTGTATGTATGGCGCCATGCAGATCAGAGCTCCAAAACCAACGGATCTTCACCCCGTTGCTTGCGCCAGTAATTCGTCGATACTAGAAGGTCCAAGCAGCCTTTCACAACCCAACCCCATCTTCTCAAAAACGACTCACTGATCTCCCATCCAGAAGGATCCCAGGGCTCGCCCCATATAACAAGGCCAGTTCTCTCGCTTGGGACATCACAGAAGTCAACAAGGTCATTACACAGCTCGTACTCATCGTAGGAATCTCCGGCCAACAACATGTTATCTCTCATCTGAGGTATTGGGAAAAGATCTATCCAGGGATGGTGTTCTATTTTCCTCTGGATCGGGGTTGGCCGTAGACTCGCTGGGCATAAAGGAGTGGCATGTTCGCATGTAGAATTCCATGGAGAGATGGCGTCCTCTTGTAGCCAAGCCATCGTGAAGCCGAGTGACGAAGTATTGCTAATCAGGGCTCGAAATACGTTGAATTGAATGAGCGTGAGGAGTTGATCGACTCTAGGTGAACCGAGCAGGTGATCTTGACGGGCAGCGACTTCATATTGCTTCATTAATTCTAGAATTCCAGCTGGACCTAAGTCGTTGAAACAAAGATTTCGTCGAGCAGGACTTTCAGGGAAGTCTGCTCGACTCGTTACAACCTCGAGCCCTTGACTGAGGGACCAGGAAGTGTCCGAAAAGTCAGCGGACTTGGGACTATGTCCGCTATCCCCGTTGAAGGATGTCGGTCTAGATTTTGATACATTGCTGAGACGTTCTGCCCGGCGTCTGTTTCCTGGAGAATCCCCCGACTTTAGCGTGAGACCTCAGTAGGCTAGCAATTCGTTCAACCTTTCTCTTAGGTATGAGGGTGTAGCTTACGCCAGATCCTCTGATTTAGACGGTTCTGCAACTTCCTCCGCGTAGCAGCATCTGTCCTTCCGGTCCAATCATCCTCCTGCACACGAACCTCCGTCTGCTGAGGCATCCTGCCCAGCAGAATTGCCGGCTCCTCATCTTGGCGCATAATCAATCATTAACTGGGCTTGAAGGCTAAGAGAGAATTGATTGAGCCATCGGGGAGAGAACCAAGCCCCCAGAGTCTGTTTTATATGCAGGTTGCTTATCCTTCGTCATGGCTCGGAAGAGGTCGAGAATGGGGGGTTCCTTGCAGCAGCGAGAATTTTTGCGGGGCAGCCCCCTCCCTGGCTGCACCCATGCGGACTTAACGGATCACCACCTCCTCTCCTACACTACGAATTATCTTCATTTTCATGGCGCCCCTATTGAGCTTAAAGGTTGCAGCACAATCCAAGTGGATCGTCATGATACTGACAACGCCTCCGTTGCATCAGAATAAAAAAATGTAGTGTACCGAGGAACATCCGGACAAACTTGGCGGCGAAAATGGTCAGACTTCTCCCCTATTCATTCTCTAGCAAGTATATATACCTCCCTCTCTGCTCAAGTATTGAGAGGGGTTCATGTTCTCTACGTTCACTTTCAAATCATCAACCTCTTCACGTCACCTGTTCATCTTTTCTGTTGCACTTCTGAAGCAATCTTTCTCTTCATCAACCATGGCATTTCCAAGTGCTCCTCCACCAAAGACCCTGCTTGATCGTCATCGTCAGCTGGCACCAGCAGCTTCTGTAAGGGTCTCTCCACTATGTCTCGGAGCCATGAACTTTGGTGAAGCCCATAAAGCCAGAATGGGCGAGTGCAGCAAGGAAACTGCATTCGAGATCCTCGACTACTTCTACAACTCAGGTGGGAACTTCATTGACACAGCAAATGGATACCAAGATGGAGAATCTGAGATGTGGCTTGGTGAATGGATGGCAGCGAGGAAGAACCGAGACGAGCTTGTACTTGCTACCAAGTACTCAACTCCTTATATGAACGCACAGAAAGGGTTGATCCAGTCGAATTATGGTGGCAACGGCACCAAATCGCTTCGCCTGTCTGTCGATGCGTCTCTCAAGAAGCTCCAGACGAGCTACATCGACCTCCTCTACGTCCACTGGTGGGATTACACCACCACGATTCCAGAGCTGATGCAGAGTCTCAACGATCTCGTCTCCTCTGGCAAGGTCATGTTCCTCGGTATCTCCGATACTCCGGCCTGGGTAGTGACAAAAGCAAACCAATATGCCCGTGATCACGGTCTCCGCCAATTCGTCGTCTATCAAGGTCTCTGGAACGCAGCAACTCGCGATTTCGAGCGCGAGATCATCCCGATGTGTCGCGACGAGGGCATGGGTCTATTGCCCTACGGTACCTTGGGACAAGGCAGATTCCAAACTGAGGCAAGTTTCGCAGAGAGAGAAAAGAATAACCCTGGCCGCAAGATGAAGCCAACAAGTGCCGTCGAGAAGAAAGTCTCCCAAATCCTCGAGAAAATTTCCAAGGCCAAGAATACGGAGCTCACCAGCGTAGCCCTCGCATATGTCATGCAGAAGACTCCGTATGTATTCCCTATCGTCGGAGGCAGGAAACTGGAGCATATCAAGGGGAACGTTACTGCGTTGAGTGTTAGCTTGACCGAGGGAGAGATCAAGCAGATCGAGGGAGCGTATGAGTTTGATTTTGGGTTCCCTTCCACGTTCCTCAGCGGTACATTGATTAGTGGGGCTCCACCACAAACTGCTGAGGGGCCTGGTGATGTTTGGTTGACGAAATTGTTAGGGAACTTTGACTGGGTGGAGGCTGAGAAGCCGATCAAGCCCGCAAAGATTTGAGCTCTTATGGGAATTGTACAACAGATACCTGGGACATCCACGGTATCTTCCTCTTCAGCAGCAATAATATATGATCACCTCAGTTCTCGACGCAACAGTCACGTGACAATTTCGCTACCCCTTTCCCGATCCCTTATTTACTTTGAGCTCCTATCCTGTCATTGTTCGAACCTCTGAACATGAATGTGCTACGAGTATAGAAGTAGATGGGATCTCCAGCCACTAGTACCAGTTCAATAGCCCATCACCATCCGTCTAGCTCACCACCCAAAACTCACCTTCATTTTCTCGAAACTTCCTCATTTTCAGATCGCATGTATCAATTTAAAGCCCTGAGGTACCTGGTACATGAGGAATTACATAGTCCTCCCCAAAACCTTCTAACACTACGCTCTCGACGAGCGCGGCTTCGTATCACGACGTGCCTCTCAGCTATTCAGCTCCTCTGCCTGCCTGTCTACGAGATACCCCCGAGCCAGTTGTCGTGCCATTCTGGGGCCCCGTAGATGTATTTGGAAAACTTGACGTTGAGCTGATGTCGGAAACAAGCCTATAATCAAATGAACACACTAGTCTCGAAGTGTAAAATTTCCGAGAGAAACATGTACGAGATTGAGCTTGTACAATGAAGAAGATTGCATTTTGGAGTTAGGTAGGAAGATCTCGCATTGATACGGGGCCTTTCCCTGCGGTAGTACTTCGTATGCACGAAAAGTACCACAGTGCCACTCGGCTGACCTAGCTCACAACCGCTTTGTAAACTTCAGAGAGAGAATGTCTCAACGAGCTATATTGTATATGTATTTCTAGTGTACAGTACAAATGCACCGTGTTCAGTCATGCATGCGTCATGATGCAGGTATCTCTAATTGTACAGTCGTGATCCATTCTTTCCATTCAATCATCATTGGAAACGCCATTGTGTCAATCCGCTAGATAAATGCCCCACGAGCACCCGTCCCATCATCAAATGGCGGTGGTGGACCCTTTCCTTTCCCGTCCCATTTTCTTGCCTGATTATCATAATATTGCTCTTCTGGACTCCTTGACCTTCCTGCTCTTTGCACTTCCTCATCCTTGTCTTTAGAGCCGCGGCGTGGAGGTGTGAGGTCGCGCCTCGGTGATTCGCGCTCTGGACTTGCGCTTATCATTTGACGCTTATCGTCCGCCATCCAGGATTCCCCTTCGTCTTCCTCGTCTTCATATGGCGGTAGCGCCGGGTTTCTTCCCGTGTTTGTATCGCCTTTCACGAGACCTAATCGTTCCTCCTCGGTGGCTCCTTTGATCGCTGCCCCGTGACTGCCTCTTCGGGCTCCTAGTCCTTTCCGGACCATTGGTGAGCGACTCTGAGGCATGGGATTTTCGTCAGATCCTTGATTCGCTGAACCTTTCCTGAATACATTTTGGAAAGAAAACTGCCTTCTCGCTGAGTGTGGCGGTGGTGTTGGTCCAACGCCGGGGACGATGCTACTCCCTCTGCTCCCCGTCCTTCGTGAATCCGCATCATCAACAATTGTTATGTGTCGTGCTCCAGCACCCTCGTATTCTGTTTTCTGGTCTTGGAGGCCGTATGAGTGATCAGTGGCTGAGGTATCATGTCCGTAGTAAGGCGTTCCATCAGTACCAGTTTTATAAGCCGGGATCGCGATCTCAGTCAACGGTACAGGATGCATTGGGCTCTGAGGCATTTGTTGATTCCCGGCCCGAGATCCCCTGTGTTCAATAACCGATTTGGCTCTTGTTCGGATGCTACCGAAAAAAGAGGAGCCGAGACCTGCTGTAGGCGGACGCTCTTCATCGTGATCGGAATCTTCTGATGAGTCCGAAGGGAAATGTGACATGCCGAGAGGAGGATGTTGTTGAGGCGTCTGAACAGTAGTCTCGAAAGGAGGGAAGGGGGTAGAATTTCCACGAGACCGTATGCTTGGATTGGTTCCATATGTGGTTCTGCGCCGCCGAAGGCCATCCCATTGGATCTGCTCTCCTTCCGCGACTGGTTCCAAATCCTGTTGCTTCTCCTGGTGTAATCTCTTAACTTCGTCTAGTTCCCACTTTTGTCTAGCTGTTGAGAATCTTCTGACAATAGCTGCTGCTCCTCGGATAGCATCTGCCTTCGGCTCTGATTCAGGTTGTTCTTGTTCTGCAATTGTACGGAGCTGATCAAGGTCACCTGCGAATACTGCAGTATCCGGAACATCCTTGGCTGATTTAGAGAGCTGGAGGAGGACAACTCCGGCACAGATGACGAAGAAACCCATAACGACAGTGATAATGGAGGTGACGGTCCCTTTGAATCCTCTGAAAAGAATTGCAGAAGTAATAATCGTGGAGCTCGTGAAATAGACATAATAAGTGGGTGTAACCAAAGCCGCATTGAACAGATTGAGTGCTTTCTATATGGATAATCAGCAAATGCTTCTGTAGATGGACTGTAGACTTACGTTTAGGTAGATGATTTCGGTCACAAGAGTTGTGATCACGAAAACGAACAGAACGTACAGGAACCACTGGTTGAACTGAGGTGTGCCTCCAATCTGTGCAACGATAGCAGCACCTAGACCTTGAGTCGCAACCACACTGAGACCTCCAATCAAGCTGCAAATTGACAGATACACAAGCATAGTTTTCTTGCCGTATCGTGGCCCGGCCCAGAGCGCAATGAATGCACAACCAATAATAATCACACCAGCGTAGGCGAGGAACCCAGGTGCAATAACGAAATGCTGCATCTCTTGGATGTTGGCGGCCGAGGACTCCGAGGGCGCATTCATAACAATGACCACAGATCCGATAATGCACAAAAAGCATCCAACCTTTCCAACCATACTCAAACGCTCCTTTAGGAAAATCGCTGATAGAATCGTCGTAATGACCACTGATAAAGCTCCTAGAGGCGTAACCAGAATCGCGTCGACGAAAGCATACGCCACGAAGTTGCAGATTTCCCCTATAATCATCAAAGTCATGCCCGTCCACCAGTACGCGTTCTTCAAATATCCGTATCCTTCACCCGCTACCTCGTCGTATTTTTCGTTCGCCTTAAGCAAGCCCATTTTCTTCAGCACAAACGATATCCCAATGAACACACCGGACGCTATCGCTAACGAAATACCGATCGCCTTATATATTGGAGGTCTCGAGGCAGTTGCCGGATTTGTGTGTGAGCTCGTCGAGTTTGCTCGTGCGTACAGCAGGTGTGCTGTCGCCAGAGCATGTGCTGTTTGATCCATGACGGCGATTGTGGTAGCGGAGAGCCGCCGAGGAGAATGTGACAGTCGTAGAGTATGGCACCGTTCAACAGCGCCGCCCACCCAGCTCTATCGTCGTTTCTTTGGGCCTGCCGAGTTCGTTGCAATCGTTAAGTTGATTGTTTTCGCGAGTACCGTGAGGACGGCATAAGATCTGCTTGAATATGAACAGCTCGGAGGTATACTGACAGGGAAAGCGTGCTGACGTCGAATTCAGACCAGCAATGCTTGGACTATTGGTTCGTGAAGTTACAGAGTCGAGGGTGGCTTGTCGTCTTTGAAACGGTTGCTGTGATGGAAGTTGTTTGGATCGGAGGCTCTCAGCGCCAAAGCCGTGCAGGGTGGTGGGCCGAGCTAAGAATAGACCTGGGTTGTGCTCACAAGGCTCAATTGTTTGAAGACAGGAAGCAGAGTCTTTTCCTGTGAGCGGGCAGGCTGTGCGAGTGTTGTATTGTATTGCATCTACAGATTGAATGTGGGAATCAGAGGGAGTGGAGTTACGTAGATGTGTATCTCACGGGCAAGTTTATTTGACCTTGGTTGGCTGGTTGGCTGGTGAAGGCTGAAAAGTCTCTCGCTTGGGGCGAAGTGGTGGCTCTCTCCCGTCTTGCGTCGCAATCAAGGTCAACGAACGAGGCTGTGTAAGATAGATAATTCACTACCAGAAGAGAAGATTTCCGACGGGGAGCAGCGAGCAGCGAGCACAACAGCCCATTTGTCTGATTGTCACGGTGGCGCATTGGGGTCCTCGAATCCCCTGGGTCTATTGCCTCTGCTGCCGCAAAAGCTCACATTCAGTCTTGGCAGCTGAGTCGTGCAGGATTCCTAGTGTCGAAGTCAGACAGCCTTTCTTTGGTAATCCTCCACCAAGCATTTCTTTATGTATGGCTCTGTGCTCACACAGCGCATGCAGAATCATGGCAGACGTCACAAGCGTGGATGGTGATGGTGATGGCATTCCCAAATGCAGTTATCGCAAGGCACATCTGCCAAACTTTGCGCCAACGCAAATCATGGTTGAATTCCGGATCTGGGGGGTGGCCAACCCCTGGTGTATTCATACAGTAGTGCCGCCCGCTGTTGACGACTGGCTCCAGTATTTCGAGGGTCTCGATCTACGGAGGGCATCTACACTTTTGGGAACACCTGCAGCTTGCCCCTCGAGGAACCGAGGCCTATCACCACCCCTCCATGTCACTGCGAGAGCCCCATACAACTCAAGTTTACAACTGCTTCAAACCACAGAACAGGCGCGCAAGTGCCCAAATATCAGACAAGCTACGCTTCTGGAGTCGGATCTGTGGCGAATGCCATGAGGCGTCGCCGCCTATCAAACCCCATGCGCCTCTGACTTTTCCTCTACTGGAGCAATTACCCGCCACCACAAATGTTTCCTGCAACACACTCTGTGAGAGAACATGACCCTCGGGCGGGGCCTTTCCCGTTCATTCAGCCGCTCGGGCGCCCACCCCACCCTCTCCATGTTCCACAGAGATGCTAATTTGTGGGCTGTCGGAGTTCCTCCTAACCGATTGATGATCGAAACTTCAAACTGCTTGCGACGTTTTGGCATGGCTTTGCGAGAGTTTCCGTTGAGTGACATTCATTATTGTCTGTTTTTAGAACTGCTGACTTCTCGGACCACTGACCTTGTGATCCTGGTCGTGGCTAGGGCCCAATATATCGGAGTATTTGGGGACGCAGCACCCGAACGGCTATGTAGGAGCCTTTGAGCCTGCATCAGCAAGGCTGACTTCATATTAGAGTTCAGAGGGCTTGTCAGCTTATTCTTGGACCCCAAGTATCCGTGAGCTCCCAGGTATTCTTCTTAGTGTTCATTATGTGTCTACTTTGATGTTTCTGTTCCTTTCTTGATCCTTCTTTTTTCTTTTTTGATTGAGGGGATGAGCAGTAATCACGTGATATGCTTTTTATTTTGATCATTCGAGCTTCACTTGCGTCATTGATTCAGAATCTGGTGAACGCTAGAGAATGTTTAACTTCATTAAGTTTCATAACATATCCTTATGGCGGGCAGCTTTTAGCTTTTGAACATATTGTCGGCTCTTATGTTTCGTACTCCATTCAGTCCCCGTCCCCTGCCTTATTCTACAAACTCGAGGTTCGAGTTCTACTTTCACATGCTCACATCACAAAAGACAAATCGAGCTAAATAGGTACTCTCCATTTCCAACAGCGTAATGTGAGTGGTCTTCAATTCTACAAAGAACATACCTCGTCTCTGAAGCAATCATATGTCCGATACTGCTTTCTTTTGATTGGTCCGCGATGGAAGCTCCGGAAGCAAGCCTGACGGCCGCCAGTGCTTCTATAAATAAATACTAATAACATTGGAAGCTCTGAATTTATTCGTTCCACACTTGCTTATTAAGGTCAGTCAATTACGAGCTCTCAGGGACCATTTTTATAATCTTCAGCCACACCACTCATCGTATCTCCTCGTATCTACCAAGATGACTGCACATCATGAGCTACGCAATAGCTTGGATTGCGCAGAATTATATTCCTCTGCTTCGGATGCATCGCTGTTAGTTTCTTTACTGGTTGGAATTTGAGGCTGGAGGATGTTGAAGAGGAGAAGCCGTAGTTCTCGGGTGGCGCAAAGGTTGGCTGTTGCGTTCAACGAGTGTCAGCCCCTGAGGTGACTCGTATTGTACACCACTCACTTTAGCGGTGCAAACGATCTTTTTGAGTGGGCTGACTTAACAGTTTGAAGCCTTGCAAAGGCGCCCTCATGACAATTGGTATGACAGCCTATCCTGTACTAGTGCTCCTCTTTCTCCGGCTTTTCAGTTATTCAGCTGCCGGAACAGCAGGGCTCCAATATAAAGCTTTCATATCCTGGAAATGATGCAACGCTATTACTTTGAGATCATCAAGACAGGAGAAGCCCTGTTTGGAAGGAGGTGCTTGGAAAGTATAAGGTATGCAGCCAAGATCGGATGACCTGAAGCATGAACTCGAGGTTCGACATCCGGCTTTTTTGACAACAAAGAAACCTTCAAACAATAACAGCAAGCTCAGACTCAATAACGACAGCCAAAGAAGCATAAAACAACTGAATGTTTCGTTCCGCAGTTTCCGTCCTAAGTTCGGGAAGTTACTTCAGCTCCGCCGGGATACCCAACGTTCGCCTCAGACTCAGTCACATAAGATGCTTAATCGCGCCTGCATCCTGTCCTTAAACCCTTCAGAGGCCATGAGCCCTGTATTGGCGCAGCCAAGACGTCGGTTGCCGAGTTGGGAGAACAGATTTATTGCCATTTATGCCAGTTGGCTTTGCAGGAGCCGCGGAAACAGTCAAGATAGAAACGAAGGGAACAGGAATACTTAGATAGAGGAGAAATCAGATGAACGAGGATCAAGCGAACTTCTCCTTGCTATCGAGCGGAGGTCATGGCAAACCTGAGAACCCCCTAAGAAGACGCCCCTCTTTTCCTTCGCTAAAGCCATGCCAGATATGGAGTATATGATAAACGAACTTTTCATGCCGAAATGGGGAGTGCCATGATTATGTAGGAGCCCTCAGAGCACAGCCCGGTTGTATTATTGTCCTGCAGTATTCTTCTCGCAATACCGAATACTCCTGCTTCTACCACAGGTGAGAGTGGCAGGTGTGCCAGGTGATGCGAATCACGTGATCCAGCTCATCTCCCTTCAAGAGCCCAAGACACTCACGCTTTGGCTGAGTACCTACTTATTATCGGAGCGCCGAGGTTATCCACATGTCATCCGGTCGACCTGCATGCAAGATTTGATCAAATGATAGTGATGCTCGGCTCCACTTTCGCTGAGGGAGAGATACGCAGCTGGTCGCTCTCAATGAGGAAGGAGGCTACTGTACCCACCTGCCTTCTTCGTGCTACCCACTATTTTACGGTTGGGTGACCCACGCGGCCAACCCCCTCAATTAATATACAGCTCCGCGAACGATTTGCTCGCAAGATTTCAGGACCAGAGCACGCAGGCAGAGGCATGTGAGTTGCAGATGGAATCCAGGATCCCAGGTACACAGAGGCAAGCGTGACAGCGCCACAACCCGACTCGGCTGCACAGCCGAACATCAACTCTATTTCCTACCCGCTTTCTCCTTCATAGTATGATTGCTTGCAAGGCAAGGCCAAGCCCACACTTACATTGCAGGGTTGGTGGTCACCGCTCAATGGCCCAATAATGCTTATCTATCTCAAGCTCCCCACGCTCCTCGCTCTCAGCCTGTCAACCTGTCAGCCACAATGCCGTTGAGTCTCGATGAGCGCCTCCCCCGTTGTGGGCTTCTTTCCCGTCCTCCGCGGCCACATCGTTGGTGGAATCCCCCCTGCCATCGTGCCAGCCAAGGATCTCCCCCAACGGCGAGCTACTGTATGTTCCTGCCCGCAGTACCTTGACTTCTGTATCTCCTCTTAAGCACGTCTGTTCCGCTTCTGCATCTCCATCTCCCTTGCTGAAACCAACCTCTCTTATCAGGACGCGACATCTACAAGCACCCCACGGCAAGGACCTCCCCCCCATTATATCCTCACATATCTCCTGCTCAAAGATGGGCACACTGCCTAGCACATCTACTCTGGACATCATGACCTTCAATCGATGAGTCTCGCACCCTACCAATCAGAAACCCCACCATGTCGCTGAACAATACGGCGTGCTCGCCCAGTGGCACTTGCACCGTCTTAGACGGTGCTTTCACGAATGGCACTATGTTTGATGCGCAATATGATCCCAATTACCCTGTTCCTCTATGGCGTAATAGGCTGGAACTCGCATTCATGTGCATTTTCAATTCAATGACTCGTAAGCCTGGATTTCCTCAAGTCACTATCCTCCGCACTTCTAAGATATTCCCTACAAAACATGTGATGGTAGATTTCAATGAACTAACAAGACTGCAGTGGTGGTCATAAGTGCCAGATTATGGTATCGATGGCGGAAAATAAAACGGTTCCGAGGGGATGACAGGTGGATGATGGCTGCTGCTGTAAGTGAACCTTTTGAGGATATACTAAACAAGCGTGACTGATTCTGTCCAGTTCTTCTTGATTTTATATTTTGTGTCACAAATCGGTGTGAATTTGGCTGGTAGTGGCTTACATTTTCAAAATGTTCTTCCGACGTGGAGACCGTTACACTGGCATGTGAGTCTCTGCATTCTGCCAAAAGGGAGGAAGTATTGACGGAATAAAGTACGAGTTTGGATGGGCTGGATATTATATCGTGGCGAGTTGTATAAAGATGTCTGTTTGCTACTGTTTTCTCCATATCCGTAAGTACCCCACGTGGTCGGCTTTCCATATTTGGCTGATAGTATAACAGTTCCAACACATTTCAGAAAACTCCGATGGGGTGTCTATGGCCTCT
>Ga0302325_10015520_pt1 | contig 16187 bp, 8 predicted proteins | sample Palsa_T0_2_FD_201948 | JGI IMG/M metagenome (GOLD analysis project Ga0302325, IMG submission 201948) | Peat permafrost microbial communities from Stordalen Mire near Abisko, Sweden - Palsa_T0_2 | ecosystem: Environmental > Terrestrial > Soil > Palsa > Peat permafrost | place: Sweden: Abisko... | reverse complement strand
ACAGGGCGGCAAGATCGCGTAACATGGCGGCTGTCCGTTCAGAGAACACCGGCCCAGAGGTGGCTGTCCGAAAAATCGTCCATCGTCTCGGATACCGATATCGGATGCACGTTCGCTCATTGCCCGGTTGCCCGGATTTGGTTTTTCCATCGCGAAGGAAAGTCGTATTCGTTCACGGTTGTTTCTGGCATCGGCACCCGAAATGCCGCTTCGCAACGTCGCCTAAAACGCGCAAGGATTTTTGGCAGAGGAAGTTCGTTTCTAATGTGGGGCGCGACCGCAAGGCGAGGCGCGACCTAAAACGAATGGATTTCGCGGTCCTGACGGTATGGACATGTGAATTAAAGAAGCCCGACAAGTTGACGGAGCGACTGAACGACTTCCTGTCTGATTGAAGTGCTTAGGCCGCCAGCATCGAGACGGAGGCTTTGCGAGCGTCCCGCGGGCCGAATTCGCCGGGCCTCGGAGGCTCAGATAGCCCTTGCCCAGCATTTCCGGCCTCCCCCCCACTTGCGAAATCCGTCACACGTTTGTTAAGCTCTTAAGAGTTCCACTTTGGGAGGCGAAAGTGCGCCTGGGCGTTTTGTCCGGCGGTGCTTGAGCCGTTTGGACCAATCACATTATGAGCCAAAAGCCCGGTAAGAAGTATACAGCCGCGGCCAAGCAGGTTGAGGTTCGCCCCTATCAGCTTGCCGAAGCCGTCGCGCTCGTCCAGAAAATCAAGTTCACCAAATTTGATGAGACCGTCGAGGTGCATATGCGCCTTGGCGTGGATCCCAAGCATGCCGACCAGATGGTGCGCGGCACGGTGGTGTTGCCGAACGGACTGGGACGGTCGAAGACGGTGCTGGTGATTGCTTCGGGAGACAAGCTGCGGGAAGCGCAAGAGGCGGGCGCGGACTTTGTGGGCGGCGACGATGTGGTGGCGCGGATTCAGAACGAGAATTGGATCGCTTTCGACGCCGTGATCGCGACGCCGGACATGATGCGTTCCGTGGGACGGCTGGGAAAAGTGCTCGGGCCCCGCGGTTTGATGCCCAACCCGAAGACGGGCACGGTGACGACCGATCTGGCGAAAGCGATCCAGGAAATCAAGGCCGGCAAAGTCGAGTTTCGCGTCGATAAAACGGGCGTGGTGCATGCGCCGGTCGGCAAGGTGAGCTTCGCCACCGATAAATTACTCGAGAACACAAATAGTTTGATCCAGGCGGTGTTGAAGGCCAAACCTTCGGCTGCCAAGGGCAAATATGTGAAGAGCGCCACATTGTGCTCCACCATGGGGCCCGGCATTCATCTGGACGTGGCGGTGTTCAACGCCAAGGCGGCGTGAAGCCAGTGGTCAGGGGACAGGGGTCAGAAGCAGGGGTCAGTGGACAGGGGTCAGGGGTCAGAAGTAGGGGACCGGCGACAACGCAGGATCAGGGGGCACGGGTCAGAAGGCAGGGGTCAGAAGAGGTTAGCCAAGGCGTTTTATGAAGAATAAGGACGACAAGCGGAAAGACCTGGAAGCACTGAAGAAGGATCTTGCCGCTAACAGCAACATCTTTGTTACCGGCTACGAGAAGATGACCGTGGCTCAGGACAACGTGCTGCGCCGCACAGTGCGGGAAGCGGGCGGGTCCTATAAGGTCGTTAAGAACAATCTTGCGGCGAAAGCGTCCGAAGGCACTCCTGCGGCGCAGTTGCTTGGGGAGCTAAAGGGCATGACTTCGCTGGCTTTTGCTCCGAAGGATCCGGTGGCCCTGGCCAAGGCGCTGACGCGGTACGCAAAAGACAACCCGATCTTCGTCTTCAAAGCCGGGATGGTGGAAGGGCGGGCGATCGACATTAAGGCGATCCACGACCTGGCGGCCATGCCGCCGAAAGAAGTCATTTTCTCGAAGCTGCTGTTCCTGATCAACGCCACGGCGACCAGGCTGGTGACGGCGGTAAATGCGACGGGCCGGAACCTGGCGGTGGTGATCGACCAGGCGGCAAAAGAAGGAAAGTTTTCTGAGTAGCTCGAAGGGTTTGTGGCTTCCACAGGCTGAAGCCTGAGCCACACGGGTCATAGGCTAGAGATTTCGTAAGGGAAGGTAAGGAAAATGGCGGATATCAACGCAATTGCTGAACAAATTCAGGGCCTGACGCTGCTCGAGGCGTCTCAGCTCGTAAAATTACTGGAAGAGAAGCTGGGAGTGTCGGCGGCGGCGGCCAGCGCTGCGGTAGCGGCTCCGGCAGGCGGTGGAGCAGCAGCGGCAGCGGCTCCGGTCGAGGAGAAGACCGAGTTTACGGTTGTGCTGACCGGGGTGGGCGCCAATAAGATCAATGTGATCAAGGTGGTACGTGAGGTCACGAGCCTCGGTCTGAAGGAAGCCAAAGACTTGGTGGAAGCCGCTCCGAAGGCTGTCAAAGAGGGCGTTAATAAGGATGAGGCGGAAGCGATCAAGAAGAAGTTCGTGGACGCCGGCGCCACGGTCGAAGTCAAATAGTTGCCTGGCCGACGGGTGGTCGCAGTGAACGGCTGGCGAATTGCTGGGCGGGTCAGTTGACGGCGCCCGGCTATTGCTGTTATGCTCTAGGAGTAATAGCCGGAAAAATCCGGGATTGCCTCGTGAATCATTTTCTCTCTGGTCGCCCCGCGTAGTTACGGTAACCGCGCGGGGATTTGGCGTGCCCAAATTCCGAAAAAGGAACGTGCCCTGAATCAATTCTATTGGGAGACGGGTTTGCCTGAACCCATTCACCTCCAGACGGGTTTTCTTCGTTTGACCCTTTCAATGTCTCTTTCTAAGTGCAACCTACCTGCGGTTTCGCCCGGTGCGGTTGTTCAAGCATTTGCTGGAAGGCTGCCAGGGCCTCCGGCGAGTGGAATCTGCCGGTAAAGCGCCGTTTGCGCCGTGAAGGAGGTTGGAAGTTGCTCGTGCAGTGCTCGCGGTTGGAGCATTTCGACGAGTTCCCTCGAGCCGTTTGATGCGGCTCTGTATTTAACTGATGCGATCTGACCTTTTCGCCGCTGCCGAAAGGCGCCTGGGAGGCTCCGGGCGTCCGATTACCCCAACCCAGTGGCGTGGTTGTGTGCCGAGTTCAAAGGAAAAGTGTTAATGCCCAACGTGTCCAACGGTACTCCTCGCGAGAGGGTAGACTTTTCGAAGATCAAGACTTCGATTCCGATTCCGAACCTGATTGAAGTGCAGAAGCGTTCGTATGAGCGATTCCTGCAAATGGACCTGCTACCGAAAGAGCGTGAAGACGGAGGGCTGCAAAGCGTTTTCAGCTCCGTGTTCCCGATTTCGGATTTCCGCGGCCTGAGCCAACTCGAGTTTGTCGACTATTCGATCGGCAACTGGGAATGCAAGTGCGGCAACCTGAAGGGTCTGCATCATCTGCGGACCATCTGCCGCAACCCAGCCTGCGGCGCCGAGATCCGCACGGATCCGTTCCATGCGGGCGACGTTCTGTGCCACAAGTGCGGCACGTTCAACAAGAACATCGTCACCTTCTGTAATCGCTGCGGCGATCCGGTGGCTCTCCAGTTGAAGTACGACATGCCGGAGTGCGAGGAACGCGGGATGACGTATGCGGCCCCGCTGAAGGTGACCATCCGGCTGACGGTCTACGATAAGGACCCGGAAACCGGACACAAGACGGTGCGGGACATCAAGGAGCAGGAAGTCTTCTTCGGCGAGATCCCGCTGATGACCGACAACGGCACCTTCATTATTAATGGCACCGAACGCGTCATTGTTTCGCAATTGCACCGCTCACCGGGCGTTTTCTTCGAGCGCGTGCAGACCCAAGGCTACTTTCTTGGCAAGATCATTCCATATCGCGGCAGCTGGGTGGAGTTCGAGTACGACAACAAGAACCTGTTGTACGTGCGCATTGACCGAAAACGCAAGTTCTACGGAACGGTATTTCTGCGGGCCCTTGGGCTGAAGACGGACGCCGAGATTCTGAAGGCGTTCTACCGGATCACGACCATTACGCTGAAGGACAAGAAGCTGCTGTGGAAGGTGAACGACAGCCTGATCGGCATCAAACTTTCGCACGCTATCACCACCAAGTCGGGCGAGAGCGTAGTGCCGCAGGGCAAGAAGATCACCAACGCGGTGTTCCGCGAAATCGGCAAGCACAAGATTGAGGACGTGGAAGTCGCGGTAAACGACCTGGAAGGCGCGTTTATGGCCGCCGATGTCATCGACATGTCAACCGGTGAAGTGCTGGTGGAGGCCAATCACGAACTGACAGCGGCGACCATCGGGAAGCTTTCGGAAGCAGGGATACGCGAGTGCGAAATCTTCTTCCCGGAGCGGGACGATGCGGGCAATGTGATTTCCGCCACTCTGAAAAAGGACGGCGTAAAGACGCAGAGCGAGGCACTCCTGGAGATTTACCGGAAGCTGCGGCCCGGCGATCCGCCGACGCTCGACACGGCGACACAACTGTTCCAAGGCATGTTCTTCGACGCGCGGAAGTACGATTTTTCGCGTGTAGGCCGGATGAAGTTTAACATCAAGCTGCACGATAAGGCGGATGCCACCCGGCTCGACAAGCGGACGCTGGATCAGCGCGACTTCATCGACACGATTCTGTATCTGCTGCGGCTGCGCAGGGGTATTGGCGGTGTGGATGACATCGACCACTTGGGAAACCGCCGCGTTCGCGCGGTCGGCGAGCTGCTCGAGAATCAGTTTCGCATCGGCTTGGTGCGCATGGAACGGGCGATCAAAGAGAAGATGTCCGTCTATCAGGAAATGTCGACGGCCATGCCGCATGACCTGGTGAATGCCAAGCCGGTGATGGCGGCGATTCGGGAATTCTTCGGATCGAGCCAATTGTCGCAGTTCATGGACCAGACCAACCCGCTGTCGGAGATCACGCACAAGCGGCGCTTGTCCGCGCTGGGACCAGGCGGGTTGTCGCGTGAGCGGGCGGGCTTCGAGGTTCGCGACGTCCATCCCACGCATTATGGCCGGATCTGCCCGATCGAAACGCCGGAAGGCCCGAACATCGGGTTGATTTCCTCGCTTTCGTGTTTTGCGCGAATCAACGAATACGGCTTCATCGAGAGCCCCTACCGCCGGGTGAAGGAAGGGGTTCTGGTGAACGAGGTGAAGATCCTGAATCCGGGCGATACCTCGTACAAGGTGGGGCACGTGGCCTCGCGCAGCGAGTACGACCAGGCCATCAAGGGGCTTTCTTCAGGCAAACAGCCTGCCGAGGTGGAAGCGCATTGCGATTATCTGTCGGCTTGGGAAGAAGACAAGTACATCATCGCCCAGGCGAACGTCGCCATCGATGAGAAGGGGCGAATCTCGAACGACCTGGTGAATGCGCGCCAGGCCGGCAACTTCGTCCTGAAGCATCGCGACGAAATCGAATACATGGACGTGAGTCCGAAGCAGCTGGTATCGGTAGCGGCCAGCCTGATTCCGTTTCTTGAGAACGACGACGCCAACCGCGCGCTGATGGGATCGAACATGCAGCGCCAGGCGGTTCCCTTGCTGCGGGCCGAAGCTCCGTATGTGGGCACGGGCATGGAGCAGGTGACGGCGAGAGACTCGGGCGCGGTAGTCATCTGCAAGCGCGCGGGCGTGGTGGATTCGGTGGATTCCGAGCGGATCATCGTGCGCGTCGAGGGCGGAAGCCACGAGGGGCAAATGTCGCGCGAAGTCGGCGCTGACATCTATCAATTGACCAAGTTCAAGCGGTCGAACCAGAACACCTGCATCAACCAGAAGCCCATCGTGCAGCAGGGCCGGAAGGTGAAGAAGGGCGACGTGCTGGCCGACGGCCCGTGCACGGACGAAGGCGAGCTCGCGTTGGGGCGCAACGTGCTGGTGGCGTTCATGCCGTGGCGCGGGTACAACTTCGAAGACGCCATTGTGGTGAGCGAGAAGCTGGTGAAAGAGGACTATTACACCTCGATCCACATTGAAGAGTTCGAAATCGAAGCGCGCGACACAAAGCTGGGTCCGGAGGAAATCACGCGCGATATTCCCAACATCGCGGAGGCGTTTCTCCGCAATCTCGACGAAAGCGGGGTGATTCGGATTGGCGCGACGGTGAAGCCGGGCGACATTCTGGTGGGCAAAGTGACTCCGAAGGGCGAGACGCAATTGACGCCCGAGGAAAAGCTGCTGCGCGCCATCTTCGGCGAAAAGGCCGGCGACGTGAAAGACGCTTCGCTCTACTGCCCGCCGGGAATCGAAGGGACCATCGTCGATTGCAAAGTGTTCTCGCGGAAAGGGGCGGAGCCCGACGAGCGTTCCAAGCTGATCCTGCAGCAGCAGGAAGAACGCATGCACCGCAACCTCGAAGACGAGAAGCGGATATTGAACGACGAACGCGCCAAACGTCTCGAGAAGCTGCTCGGCGACAAGGAACTGCAGGCCGATCTGCACGACGACAAGACCAACAAGCGGCTGATTTCCAAAGACACGCCGCTTACCCGTGACCTGCTCGAGAAGCTGCGCTCGCGCGATCTGAAGCGCATGCGCCTTACCAACAAAGATCCTCGATTGAATGAGCAGATCGATGAAATCGAAGAGATGACCTCGCGCCAGATCGCCGTGCTCGAAAAGATCACGGACGAGAGAATCGCCAAGCTGCGCAAGGGCGACGAATTGCCGCCGGGCGTGATCAAGCTGGTGAAGGTATACATCGCCATGAAGCGCAAGCTGTCGGTGGGCGACAAGATGGCCGGACGGCATGGCAACAAGGGCGTGATTGCCCGGATCGTTCCCGAGGAAGACATGCCGTATCTTCCCGACGGCACTCCGGTGGAAATCGTGCTGAATCCGCTGGGTGTTCCCTCGCGTATGAATGTGGGCCAGATTCTGGAAACTCACCTGGGGTGGGCGGCGGAGAAACTTGGCCTGCACTTTGCGACGCCGGTGTTCGATGGAGCGACGGAGCGTGACATCAAGTCGCGGCTCTCCGAGGCCAAGCTGCCGACGTCCGGCAAGCTCGATTTGTGCGACGGCATGACGGGGCTGCCCTTTGAGCAGCCAATCACGGTGGGCTTCATTTACATGCTGAAGTTGTCGCACCTGGTTGACGACAAGATACACGCTCGCTCGATTGGTCCGTACTCGCTGATTACGCAGCAGCCGTTGGGCGGCAAGGCTCAGTTTGGCGGCCAGCGTTTTGGCGAAATGGAAGTCTGGGCGCTCGAGGCTTACGGGGCCGCCTACATTCTGCAGGAACTGCTGACGGCCAAGTCGGACGATGTTTACGGTCGCGCAAAAATCTATGAGGCGATCGTGAAGGGCGAGGCAGCCGCCGAGCCGGGCGTTCCCGAATCCTTCAACGTTCTGATCAGAGAGCTGCAGAGCCTCTGTCTGGACGTCGAGTTAATGAAGAAACCGCGCGAATTGCCGGGCGATCTCGCGCACGCCGCGGATTGAGTATTTCCGGGGGAGCGGCCGGCAGACGCCGCTCCCGAAGCCGGTGTCTCAAATAAGAAACAGTGTGAACAGTGGCGTCTGTCTTCATTGTTCGCGTTGGTGCTCAAGAGAGTTACTAAGGATCATTCATGTATCGTTCTTCTCCGTACGACAGGGCCAATTTGATCGCAGATTTTGATTCGATTCGAATCAGTCTGGCCTCTCCGGAAAAAATCCGGAGCTGGTCACATGGTGAAGTCACCAAGCCGGAGACCATCAATTACCGCACTTTCAAGCCGGAGCGCGATGGCTTGTTCTGCGCGCGCATTTTCGGACCAGTGGCCGACTGGGAGTGTTTGTGCGGCAAGTACAAGCGCATGAAGCACCGCGGCGTCATTTGCGACAAGTGCGGCGTGGAAGTGACGCTGTCGCGGGTGCGGCGCGAGCGGCTGGGACACATCGAGCTGGCAAGCGCCTGCTCGCACGTCTGGTTTTTCAAAGGACTCCCGAGCCGTATCGGCTATCTGCTTGACATCACGCTGCGCGAGCTGGAGCGGGTTCTTTACTACGAAGCCTACGTCATCATCGATGCCGGTGAAGGCACAGGCCTTTCGCAGGCCGAGGTAATCAGCGACGAAAGAAAGCGCCAGCTCGACCAGGAGTTTGCTGGCAAGTATACCGCCATGATGGGCGCCGAGGGCATCAAAGAGCTGCTGAAGCGCATCGACATCGAGAGCCTGAGCCTGGAAATCCGCGAGAAGATGAAGACCGAAACTTCCGCGCAGAAGAAGCTGAAGTACGCCAAGCGGCTGCGTGTGGTGGAGAGCTTCCGCAAATCCGGCAACAAACCGGAGTGGATGATTCTCGACGTGATGCCGGTGATTCCGCCCGAGCTGCGCCCGCTGGTGCCGCTCGATGGCGGGCGGTTCGCCACCTCGGATTTGAACGATCTGTATCGCCGCGTGATCAACCGCAACAACCGTTTGAAGAAGCTGATGGAGCTGCACGCGCCGGACGTGATTGTGCGGAACGAGAAGCGCATGCTGCAGGAAGCCGTCGACGCGCTGTTTGACAACGGGCGGCGCGGACGCGTTTTGCGAGGCGCCAACAACCGGCCGCTGAAGTCGCTTTCCGACACGCTGAAAGGCAAGCAGGGGCGCTTCCGGCAGAATCTGCTCGGCAAGCGCGTGGATTATTCGGGCCGTTCGGTGATCGTGGTCGGGCCTGAGCTGAAACTGCATCAATGCGGTCTGCCGAAGAAAATGGCGCTCGAGCTGTTCAAGCCGTTCATCTATCACCGGCTCGAGCAGCGCGGGCACTGCACAACCATCAAACAAGCTAAGGAGCTGGTGGAACAGCAGGACCCGGTGGTTTGGGACATTCTCGAGGAGGTCATCAAAGACCATCCGATTCTGCTCAACCGCGCTCCCACTCTGCACCGGCTCGGCATCCAGGCGTTCGAGCCCGTGTTGGTGGAAGGCAAAGCCATCAAGCTGCACCCGCTCACTTGCACGGCGTTCAACGCCGACTTCGACGGCGACCAGATGGCGGTGCATATCCCGCTGTCTCCGGAAGCGCAGATCGAAGCCGCCACGCTGATGCTGGCCTCGAACAACATTTTGTCGCCTGCCCACGGCGCGCCAATCGCGATTCCGACGCAGGACATGGTGCTGGGCTTGTATTACCTCACCAAGATGCGGCCGAACACGAAGGGAGCGGGCCGCACGTTCGCCTCGATCGACGATGTATTGATTGCCCTCGAAATGGGCGAAGTGGAGACACTGACGCCGATCAAGCTTCGCTACACGGGCCGCGTGATCGATCTGACCAAGGCGTTCGACAGCCAGAATGTCCTGCACACGGAACCCATCGAGTTCAACAAACAGTACATGGAGACGACGGTCGGGCGCGTGATTCTGAATGACGTGATCCCGAAGCAGATGCCGTTTGTGAACGGCCTGCTCAAGAAGAAGGGCCTCGGCCAGGTGGTCCAGTATTGCTATCTCAAATTCGGTCTGCAGGTGACCGTGCAGATGCTCGATGAGGTGAAGCGGTTGGGCTTCCTGTACGCCACCCGGTCGGGCATATCCATCGGCATCGACGACATGGTGGTTCCGGCCGAAAAGAAAGCGCTGGTTTCCGAGGCGGAACGCCAGGTGATCGAAGTCCAGCAACAGTATCAGGATGGCGCTATCACGCAGTCTGAGCGCTACAACAAGACGATTGAAATCTGGTCGAAGGTCACCGAGGCGGTCTCCGAGAAGATGTTCAAGGTGATGGAGGAGGATGACCGGACTGGCCGTGTTCTGAACCCGATTTACATCATGGCCGATTCCGGCGCCCGCGGCTCGCGGCAGCAGATACGCCAGTTGTCGGGCATGCGCGGATTGATGGCGAAACCATCGGGCGAAATCATTGAAACGCCCATCACGGCGAACTTCCGCGAAGGGCTGGATGTGCTGCAGTACTTCATCTCGACGCACGGCGCGCGCAAGGGCCTCGCCGACACCGCGTTGAAGACCGCCGATTCGGGCTACCTGACGCGCCGGCTTTGCGACGTGGCGCAGGACGTGATCATCACCGAATCCGATTGCGGCACCTCGGACGGGATTTACGTGGAGCCGATCATCGAATCCGGCGAAATCATCGAACCGCTGCGGGACCGCATTGTCGGTCGTGTGGCCCTCGAGGACCAGCTCGATTACGAAGGCAACATGATCGTGAAGGTGAATCAGGAGATCACCGAAGATCTGGCGAGCGCGATTCAATCCGCCGGCATCGAGCGAGTGAAGATCCGCTCCGTGCTGACGTGCGAATCCAGGCGCGGCGTGTGCCAGCTGTGTTATGGACGCAACCTGGCTACGGGCCGGATGGTCGAGCGCGGCGAAGCCGTGGGCATCATTTCGGCGCAATCCATTGGCGAGCCGGGAACTCAGCTCACCATGCGCACGTTCCACATCGGGGGCGCGGCGACAAGGGTGAGCGAGCAATCGACGCAAGACGCGAAGTCGGATGGTTTTGCGAAGTTCCTCGGCATCAACACGGTTCGCAACAAGAAGGGCGAGCTGGTGGCGATGAACCGCAACGGCATTCTGGCGATCGTCGACGACAAACAACGCGAGCGCGAGCGCTACCAGGTGGTTTACGGCGCCAAGATCAACGTCGAGGACGGGGCTCCGATCAAGGCCAACAAAGTCCTGCTCGAATGGGACCCGTACACGTTCTCGATTCTCACGGAAGTAAGCGGCACGGTGCACTTCAAGGACCTGATTGACGGCGTCACGACGCAGGAGCAGGTAGATGAGATCACCGGCAACATGCAGGTGGTGGTCACCGATTCGCCGGATGAAAAGCGGATGCCGACGGTTATCGTGCGGCCGTCGGGCGGCTCGCGGTCGGATGAGAAGCGCTATCTGATGCCGACCCACGCGCACTTGATGATGAACGACGGCGAAGAAGCGCACTCGGGCGACGTGCTGGCGAAGATCCCGCGCGCTACTACGAAAACCAAGGACATCACGGGCGGTCTGCCGCGCGTTGTCGAGCTGTTCGAAGCGCGAAAGCCGCGCGAGACGGCGGTGATCGCGGAGATCAACGGGACGGTGAAATACGGCGAGGTCGCCAAGGGCTTCCGCAAGATCTACATTGTGGGCGACGATGGAACGCAGAAGGAATATGCGATTCCGCGCGGTGTCCACATCAACGTGCAGGAAGCGGAGCGGGTGAAATCCGGCGATCCGCTGATGGATGGCCCGAGGAATCCGCACGACATTCTGGCGGTACTCGGCGAGAAGGAACTGCAGAAATACCTGGTGAATGAGATCCAGGAGGTTTACCGTCTGCAGGGCGTCAACATCAACGACAAGCACCTGGAAGTGATCGCGCGCCAGATGATGCGCTGGATCAAGGTGGAGGATATCGGCGACACCGAGTTCCTTCCCGAGGAAGTGGTGGACAAGTTCCGGTTCCGCGAAGAAAATCAGCACGTGATCGACGCGGGCGGACGCGCGGCGAACGGCAAGCCGCTGCTGCTGGGTATCACCAAGGCATCGCTCTCCACCGACTCGTTCATTTCGGCAGCGAGCTTCCAGGAGACCACGCGCGTGCTTACCGAAGCCGCGATCAACGGCAAGGTCGATTATCTTCGCGGCCTGAAGGAGAACGTGATCATGGTCCGGTTGATTCCGGCCGGGACGGGCATGGAATACTACCGGCGGGTGAAGATCGCGGGCGAGGATGTTGTCGAAGAGGAGCCCGCGCCGGATCAGGAAGTCTCGCTCAGCGAGACTTTGCAGGACTATAGCGACGAGACCCGCGGGATCTATGCCGGGGGGTTGAGCGAAGATCTGGCGGCGGAAGAGAGTATCGCTTCGACGGAAGAAGCGTAAGGCAACAGCGCAAGCGTAAGAGTGAGTTTGATTTGGGCGGGGCAGCACGCGTTACAAGCGAGTGCTGCCCCGCTTTTCTTGTAGGGGGTCAGTTTGAATTGCAGGTCGAGCGGTTCGTAAACGCAAGCGGACTTGCGGGTACTGATCCCGCTCCCAGGCAGTACGAAGTTGTCGACAATCGTTAGAGGCCGTTGACTCCTCGAGCGTGGAAATGGTCCGATCTGAGACGGGATCTGTTCAAGCGGTCAGCAGAGGCAAGCACCGATCCAGTACGTTTGGCGAATCGGGGGACGGTCGAAGAGAATCTACTAGCCGTGTTGACTTTGAGAGGAGAAGCGCTATGCCGCGTGCTGTGAGATTCGATAGGTATGGTGGGCTCGAAGTTCTGCAAGTGGTGGAAGTCGATCGCCCATCAGCGGGGCCTGGGAAGGTCCTCGTTCGGGTCAAGGCCGCGGGCATTAATCCGGGCGAGGCGTCGATCCGGAAAGGAATGTTTGCCGACCGCTGGCCCACAACATTTCCTTCAGGGCAGGGCAGCGATCTCGCTGGCATAGTCGACGAGGTCGGCCCAGGCGTGGCGAATGTTGCGGTGGGTGATGAGGTCATTGGATTCACCAATGACAGAGCAAGCCAGGCCGAGTACGTGCTCGTCGAGCCCGGCCACCTCGTGCCGCGTCCTGCAAACGTCTCGTGGGAGCAGGCCGGGGCCCTGTTCGTGGCCGGCACCACGGCTTACGCGGCGGTGCGGAGCGTCGGTCTGAGCGCGGGTGATACGGTCGTTGTCTCCGGCGCCGCGGGTGGGGTAGGCTCGATCGCCGTGCAGCTGGCCAGGAATGCCGGGGCCAGGGTGATCGGCCTGTCTAGCGACGGGAATCACAAGTGGCTCGCCGATCTCGGCGTAATCCCCGTTACCTATGGCGATGGGGTTGAGGATCGGATCCGCGCTGCATCCGGAGGGAAAATCGATTCCTTCATTGACACATTCGGTGGAGGGTACGTCGAACTTGCATTGAAGTTGGGCGTGGCTCCGAATCGAATCGACACGATCATCGACTTCGCAGCCGCGGCTAAGTATGGTGTGAAGACGGAAGGCAGCTATGAAGCAGCGACTGCAGAGGTGCTTGCGCAACTTGCCGGGCTGCTGGCCGCCGCCCGCCTTGAGATCCCGATCGCTAAGGTCTATCCTCTGGCCGAGGTTCGCGATGCCTATCGGGAACTTGAGCAGCGTCACACTCGTGGCAAGATCGTTCTTGAACCCTGATACACAAAGAGCGGGCCAATGATGGGCCAAACGGGACGGGCGGAGTTCTTCTCCGAGATTCCTCAGCCGAACCCGGGGCCAAGTTCCTGTGCGCCGATCCGTATTCGCTGGGGAGTAGAAGCTCAGATTAATACTCCGCTTGTCGACTTTTATTGGCGGCGCCTCTACTCGAATAACTCGCTACACTCAAGTTGGGCCGCGCCCAGGGGAGCTGCAGATGCAACGCATCGCGATCACGGGAGCCACCGGCTACATCGGAGGCCGACTGGCGCCGCGCCTTCTCAGTGCCGGCTACGCACTGCGCTGCCTTGTGCGGTCACCGCGCAAGTTAGAGGGTCGTGAGTGGACGTTAGACTCCCGCGTCGAGATCCGGAAGGCCGATCTCGACAACGCAGCATCGCTCACACGTGATCTCTCCGGGTGTGACGCGGCGTTCTATCTGGTGCACTCGATGATGTCGGCTGAGGGTGAGTACGCGCAACGCGACCTCGACCTTGCTCGCACATTTGCGAAGGCTGCGCTAGACGCGGGAGTGCACCGCATCATTTATCTCGGCGGCCTGGGAGAGACAGGCGACGGCCTCAGCGAGCATCTCTCTTCGCGCCGGGATGTGGAGTCGGCGCTAGGGTCCACCGGAGTGCCGGTCACAGTGCTGCGCGCTGCCATGATCATCGGTTCGGGTTCGGCGTCTTTCGAGATTCTCCGCTACCTTGTCCAGCGCCTGCCGGTGATGATCACACCCAAGTGGGTCACCACCCGCTGCCAACCCATCGCCGTCGAGAATGTGCTCACGTATCTGGTTGGCGTCTTGTCGGCGCCGCAATCGATCGGAGGTGTTTTTGACATCGGCGGGAGTGAGACGCTTTGTTATCGCGACATCCTATGCATTATGGCGGAAGAACTCGGACTTCCGCGCCGCCGGATCATTGCCGTGCCCGTGCTTACTCCGCGCTTGAGTTCGTACTGGATTCATCTTGTGACTCCTCTGAGCAACAAAATCGCGCGGCCGCTGGCCGAGGGATTGAAAAACGAAGTAGTCTGCCGTGAGGATCGGATCACGCGGATCATTCCGCAGAAATTGCTCAACGTGCGAGAGGCGATACATTCCGCTCTTAGCCAGGTGGAGTCGCACCTGGTGGAAACGAATTGGACGATGGCTGGTCCAATGCCCGGCGATCCGGACTGGTCGGGCGGCACAGTGTTTCGCGATGAGCGCCAAGTCGCCATCCGCGCCCCCGCATGGGCCGCGTTTCGGGCCGTGTGTCGCGTAGGCGGCCGGCGTGGATGGTATGCGGATTGGCTATGGAAGATTCGCGGCTGGCTTGACCGGCTGGCGGGTGGACCAGGGTTGCGCCGCGGCCGGCGGGATCCCGATACGCTCAGGTTCGGGGACGCTCTCGACTTCTGGCGAGTGGTCGGTTTGGACCAGGATTGCTCCCTTTCCTTGCGGGCGGAGATGCGCTTACCCGGCGAAGCGCTGCTCGACTTCCGGATTGGAACGAATGGGGCGGAAGATTGCACGTTGCGGCAGACCGCACTCTTCGAACCCCGGGGTTTGTTCGGGTTACTTTACTGGTATGCCGTGCTGCCCCTGCATGGCATCGTCTTCCGGAGTATGCTCGCGGGCATTCGGCGTGACGCCCTCCAGATAGCGGCGCTCGAGCGAGGCGGTGTAGCGGGGTGATGCAGTAACCTTAGAGTAGGTTTTAGCGATGGCGACGGCTACCACGATTTCGGTCGAGCAATATCTCGCCATTACGTACCGGCCCGACCGGGATTACATTGACGGCGAGCTGAGAGAGCGGAATGTGGGTGAGTACCTCCATGGGGCGCTCCAGGCCTGGTTCGGTTTCCTTTTCAATCGGAATGCGAAGAGTTGGGGCATACGGGTCTCGACGGAGCAGCGCCTGCGCGTCGCGCCGAAACGGATCCGCATTCCCGATGTGTGCGTGTTTGAGGCCGGCGGCGCGATCGATCCAGTGCCTTCTACACCTCCGCTGATTTGTATCGAGATCCTGTCCAAGGATGACACGCCGGCAAGCCTCGAAGACCGGATTGACGATTACCTTGCCTTCGGCGTGCCGAACGTGTGGGTATTCGACCCGGTTCAGAAACGCGCCTACACTTGCGATCAGAGCGGTATCCATCCGGCGCGGGAGGGTGTCGTCGGTGTTGCGGGGACTGCCATTCAACTGCCACTTGCGGAAGTCTTTGCGGAGATTTAGTAAGTGGTCCGGTGGCTCGCGCCGCATTTCTCATACTCCACACGTCTTTGTGGCGCGGGCAGCCGTGTCTGCCGTGTCGAGACTTTCTCGAGATGTCTGCCGGCACGACATACTTCCAGGACAAGCGTCGGCAGGAGTGCCGACGCGGCAGGCAGGAGTGCCCGCGCCACAAAAGCGCTCAATGCCTCGGCGCTCGTCTATCTGGGCATTAGCAATGAAGATGACGAGTCCATTTGAAAGCGGCTGTCACTCATGGCGCAGGGTCCGGATCGGATCCAAGTTTGCAGCCCGGCAGGCTGGAAGCGAGCTTGCGAGGAAGGCCACCCCCGCCAGCAGTGCCGAGACAGTGCCAAGTACGATCGGGTCTGCTGGGCGGACTCCGTATAGTAAAGTGCCCAGTAACTGGGCTATGCCGATAGATCCTGCGACGCCTAGCACGAGTCCGATGAGCACCCATTTCATACTGGAGCGCACTACAAGCCCGAACACGCTGGCGCCGCGTGCGCCGAGCGCCATGCGTAGTCCAATCTCCTGCGTTCGCTGCATCACCGAATAGCTCACCACGCCCATGATTCCTACTGCCGCCAGTAACAGAGCCACTACGGAAAATGCAGACAGAAGCAGCATGGGAATACGACGGGAGCCAGTTGAGTTCCGCACAACGTCCGCCATGGTCTCGACTCCCGAAACCGGCCGATCCGGCAGAAACGTTTTGATCGCTTGCTTGATCGGCTCGGTGAAACTCGTTGGCGCGTAAGCTGTGCGGACGACGATGTTCATGATGGGCCAGCCTGCTTGCGTATAAGGCCGCATGAATTGAGCGGTCACAGGCGTGTCCAGGGCTTGATAGTGTACGTCTCCGACTACCCCCACGATCGTCAAGCGTTCACCGTCCGAGCCACCGAGACGGATCGCCTTGCCAATCGGATCCTCTTTCGGCCAA
>Ga0302325_10015519_pt1 | contig 16187 bp, 17 predicted proteins | sample Palsa_T0_2_FD_201948 | JGI IMG/M metagenome (GOLD analysis project Ga0302325, IMG submission 201948) | Peat permafrost microbial communities from Stordalen Mire near Abisko, Sweden - Palsa_T0_2 | ecosystem: Environmental > Terrestrial > Soil > Palsa > Peat permafrost | place: Sweden: Abisko... | reverse complement strand
GGCGCATCTTGGCACCAAGTTGTACGAGGTGCAGCTAAGCTTTGGGACCATTCGCATTCGATTAGTTAAGGAGTCGGTCATCGACAAATCCTCGCAATTCTCGGACAAGGAGGTCATTGAACGCCCTAAACATCTGAAAATTGTTGCCACCTTCTTGCCAAAATTCACGTCGTGGAGAATCCTCGAATGTACTTTCAACCAGAGGTACAACTCCGTCGATGCTGGACTCTATACATTCAATCTGAGACCAGGCTGGTCACCAATATTTGAGTATTCCAGTCGGGGAGATGTGCAAAATGTGCGGAGGCTTATCGAGGAAGGTCGTGCATCGCCCAATGATGTCGATCCTGATGGATGGACCGTGCTTCATGTGCGTTTACGATTCCTTGAGAATGTAATCTTACTATACTAACTCGAACCTTTTATTCTTAGTGCGCCGCTGCTTCTCACCAAGCAAATATGTGTCAGATGCTCCTTGCTCTCGGTGCTATACCAGATCCAGTGACAAAACGGCAAGAGACACCACTTCTTCTAGCTTCGCATGCGGACTGTCGAAACGTATATTTCCGGCCAATAAACGATGAGACTGCGAGCTTGGATACTGTAAGGGTCTTGGTCGAGCAAGGGAAAAATGACCCCATGCATATTGATGATATTGGTTGGACTTCCATCTTTGCTGCTACCAAAAACCGTACCAGTCAATCATTGTTATGGTTGATGAATCAGGAGGAATACGAGCTTGATCTCAACTACACAACCCCAGGCGGGATCACAGCAGCAGCGCTGATCGTTCAAAGAGAAGACTTAACTACTGCATTATTTGAACCTCTTCTTCGTAATAGGATTGCGGTTGATGCACCTTGTGCGAAGAGATGGCGCTTTCAGTTTGGAGTCAACTTTCTTACATTCCGAGGTACGTTTCTATCAGCACCACAGCGGACGTCCGCTTACAAGAAGTAGAGCCATCAATGATCCAATATGCGGTCTGGAATTGGTATGACAAACTTCTCATTTCCTACGATACGCGCTTCCCATATCGGCGCAGAACTACGGAGTTTGACTCAATTCCATCGCCACTTCCCGCTATAAAAACGCTGCTGGCGCATGGTGCGAGCTTGCACGGCAGTGAAAAGTCCCAAGACACTATTCTACATGGATTGGTAACGAACATTATTCAATTCGATGGTTATTTGCGCCCGTACGAAGTGCTAGAGTCTTCTATGTCAACTTGGCTAGGAATTGTTCAAGATCTCGGTTTCGATCTTAAATTGTACCTCCGAACCGAAGCTGAAAATCAAAAGAGCACCTATTATGATCTTGGGGCTGGCATTCATATGATGGTGTGTTTCAATGAGGATACTTCACCCCATATATGGAATATATATCAGGGATCTGAGGAAAGGAAGCAGGGAATCTACGTAGACAGGATTTGGAAATGCGCCAGCTGGAATAGATGGTGGAGCATCCACGCGGTAGTTCGTCCACCGAGAACCCATTCTCAGCGATGGAAATTATTATCGGAGCCAACAGAGATCATCCTAGTCAAGAGTTGCAATTGTCCATCTGTTGACGACCATATCAAAGGCTGTCCTTACCCCGACCACAGTGACGGCGATTTTGAGGATGCACAAAAGGGTCAACCACCTCCGAATGTCCTCGTCACTTCTATATCATATCTGAGGCGCGACTCTTTGCAAGTAACAATGCGCTACCTTATTCTGGCAACTCGATACCGTCACGAATTTACTTTCTATGTCGTCCTTTTAACCTGCCTCTTTGGACTCAGCTACTTTGCTCGATTTTGGATCACAACAAGCTTTTTTATGACTTTGAAAGTACTGCAGGGTGCAATTTCATACTGACTTGGAATTCAACGACTGTCAGATAGTGTATATTACTGCTGAACAAATGGCGTTGGGAAGGAACGGTCGAGAACGGTGACATCACGTGATAACCCCCCTTTTCAATATTGTCCTCCATCAGACTTCTAATTGAATGTGTTATAGTAGTTAAGGTTTTCCCGTAGCATCATGCTGTTTCATGTGCTGTAATAACGGCTCTGAAGACATAAATAAGATACTCGGTCCTGGAACTGATTTCCACCATGAGAACTCGATGCAGAGAAGCAAATGACACCACACTCCATGGTCACTGCTTTCCAATCCAGCGCTGGCTGGCGTTGGTAGTAGGCAGCATAGCAGCGGCCCACCGATGACCCTGCATAAACCTCGCATCACGTGCTTGTGCAACCAAATGAACCATCAACCACGTTAAGACTTGCAGCACTCCTGCATCTGCATCTGGAAGCAGGATTTTCATCCGATTGCAGCCTCCCAATCTGAACCACCTGCTCGCCCTACGCTGTCGAGCCGAGGAAGGGACCTGTCCTGCTTCCCCGCCATTCACGGACCACATCGCTCATCACGAGGAAATGAACTGACAGCCTCCCGCCCAAAGCTTCCTGTCTCGAGTCAATTCGGGAAATATGTAATCAGCACGGGAGGAATCTGATTCATTTCATTCGTCCGATAATCAATTTGGCTTGGGGAAGGATGAGGGGGAAAAAAGGGTCTGAATCATGCTGGGCACGGATCAGCTTCGCGTAAGGGTTCCCGCTCCCTTTCGTCGCATGTGAGGATAGGGTGAGAATGTGAGACCTGATGTTGAAGATGCTTTGCAGGTCTGCACCAAGGGTCTCCATGCAGATCGCTAGATAGGGCGTGCAGTCTTCTGGGATGATAGGAGATCGATTTTGCGCTGTGTCACCGTTTGTGGTTGTGCGATCTGCCGGGAGGCTTGCAGGGGAATTTTTGGGGATGTTGAGGCGAGTGAGTTGATGGCTGGTACCGGAATGTTTTCTTCATAGGATAAAACGCGAGGGGTGGCTGGGGTGAGGAAACGCGGGGCGGTCCCATGTTAGTTGGGGCTGAAGATAGCGCTTGCTTCTTGTGCTCTTGTTGCACGGAGCAGAGTGAGGTTGAGGCCCACAACCGGAAATTTTCTCCAGCACGGGATCCAATTGACACAAGTGGATCCGCGTTGCGATCAAAGCGGTCAACGCTGCATGGCCGTAAGGAAGTCTAAAGGCCGTTTGCAGAGACTGTCGTACAGCCCGAGCTCGGCCCTGTCATGCAGGTAGCCGCCAGTTTGCCCCTGTCATGAACGGCTGTTCACCTCTTGCAGACCGATTATGAGGAACGAGTGCCACATCCGCAGAATGTTGAGACAAGCGAACACGTTCATTCGCGGATCTGGTCTGTATGACTATGGCGGACACGTGCAGCGGGGCTGCTAGTAAAGTCTAGCCGCACTGCCCACCGCACAGACTGGAGAAGCCAACTGCTGCCCTGGCCGCTGAGAGAAAGTCTAGACGTGTTGAAGGTCAGGATGGACATCGCGAGATACTAACAAGTCTGACAGGTGACAGATATAAACTTTTGATGCTTCAACACAACCTTGTCCATGCTCGCTGAGGGACGGGAGGCTTGGTGGAGCCGTGAATTTTCATGGTTTTTAGATTGAAGGAGCAGCAGGAGAATGGCAAGCAAGGAGAAGGAAAGATTGATAGCAAATGCGGAGAAGGCACGGCCATTCCCGGCCGGGCTTCTTCGGTACCTCTAGAAGACTATCGTCTCATGTCTCCTTTGGGCTGTCACTCGGAATTACCTTCTGTTGTGGATAAGTTCCACTTCATCTTCTTGCCATATAAGGGACATGGACCTCCCGTTTCCCACCATATAGAAAGCTTTTCTGTTGATTCCACAATTTTCTGCATATTTTTGGGGTCTCCTGCACGCAACTGTCCATAAGGAAGAGAATCTAGTGGATCTGGCGTATGTTTCAAGAAAGTTTGGTACTGTGGTGAAAACAGACTTGAGTCTAAGTAAGGTAAGCATTACGCCTTCCTGCTCTGCTGGCGGTGTGGCAAATACAGCATGGTAACCGGGAGAAGTGACTCGCTGTGGCAACATATCGTTCGAGCGTATCAACCCAAGGATTACGGGCCAAGAGACCATCCGAAGATCGATTCAAAGCCGCGAGTCCGGCTTTTCGTCCACTTAGATTGCTGCACCGTAGTGGCATTTTTTCGAGCTCGAATTTTACAGTACCGAATCTTCAGACTGATCACTTGGAGCCCGTGTTCTCCAATAACTTGGCCGCTGTGGCTGGCGTTTGGAGCTCTTGCTGCATTGCATGCGCAGAAATCAAAGTCTGGAGGCCCACAGCTTTGATGCACGGCAGGCGTTCGACGTGGAAGTAGAACACTCGCAAAGCTACATTAAGACTGAGACAGGGAGGCGGTGAGGCGTTACCACAATGTTTATCAACGCAGAGCCCCGGATTGTCTCGAACGGCTTCGAAACCTTTGTCCCATTCCACAGAGTGGAGTCATCGCATCAAAGACTTGTTGAGATGACGAACAACGACGTCAACGCTTGGAGTGTCTACAGGCCCGTGGCCTCTTCGACTTCTGACCACTGGGGTCAACACATAGATGACTTCGGCAACGAAATCCTCTCAGTAAATCAGTCTTCCAGAGCAAGATATATGACTTTGACTAATTGCCAACAGGTTCAAAGCCCCTATGGTGGATACTTCCAAGAAGCTTCGTTGGCGGTCCCAAGACAGCCGGTCGATTATCCGAAGACTTCCTATGCACACGCTCACCAGATCCAGTATCAACCAAGCAAGAAGCCCACAGCCTCGGAGCAGTCATACCAAAACTCAGGGTCCGACATGAATTGCCTTCAAAAGCAGAGCCCAATGCTTAGTCATGACTATCCCCAGTGGAGTCTCGGGCGTGGACGCGGCAGCTTTGCAGAGTTCTCGAGAATACGAAACGTGCTCAAGGACTTTCCATGTCAAACCTCGATCGAGTCAAACCCTGCAACATTCGCGTCTGCCTCTTCCTCTCAACTTTTAGAGTCCTCCTATCAAGAAGAGACGTTGCGGCTTGGTGCAAATTTCAATCTGGATAGAACTAGCCCCAGTACGGTGCATAGCAGCTACTCACCGCTGACCACATCCGTCAATCCACAGTCACTTATTGCTGATCTCGATAACAGCCATAGTTCATCAACAAAGACGGGATGGTGGCCTGAAAGCTTGCGTGATGACAGGGATGGAAATCATGGCACTTATGGGTTCCCGTTGGCCTACGATGGTCTACCGAAATGTCAAGCCCAACAACCACAACAGCAATATTCCAACCAGTGGAATGCCGGTACTCAAGCAGTTGACGACTGGACAGCGCAGGCCATAGCATCCACTACCATATCCCCAAAGGTATTGACATTGAACGTCTCGTCCGCTCCGTTATCTTCGTCTGTTTCCAGCCAAGGGGCTATAGTGGGATTGTCCGCGTCGTGTACTGTTGCCAGCAGTAGTGAAGATGTTTCTGATTCAGGGCCAGATATCCCGGCCGTCATCCAGCCGCAGCAGCCGCAGCTCCGCATTCACAGACAACGTCAGATACTCCCAGATGCAGGACCAATTTCTCGCAGAATTGTGCCAGTTCTTCCCAGCAATGATTACATGTCGAATAGAAACACCAAGAAACGATCAACGAAGATCGCCAAGTCAGGCAATCATACTCGTGGGAAGGCCAGCCCGGTGCCGATCACCCTGGCGACCGCCAAGCAGATACCATCACGAAGAGCTGAGGCAACTGCTCCACGATCATCAGAACCGAAGAGAATCGAGCCAAAGCCGGCGAGCCCAACACCGCCGCAGTCGTACACCAATCTGCCTCAATCATCCTCAACGGCACAGGCAACTCACCATAGGGACGCAAAAGATGATTTTCTGGTCAAATCGAAGCTAGCTGGCATGTCCTATAAAGAGATTCGTCGTCAAGGTAAATTCAGTGAGGCGGAGTCGACGCTCCGAGGGCGGTTCCGTACTCTGACGAAGCACAAGGCCGCCAGGGTAAGGAAGCCAGAATGGGAAGAAAATGACGTTAGTCCCTTATGCTCTGCCGATTGCGATGTAGCTGACCTGAAAATAGATTCGACTTCTGAAGAAGGCCGTCCGAAAGCTGACTAACGGTTCGGACGCAACCAGGAGCAAGGTTCCATGGAAGCAAGTTGCTGACTATATAGCCAACAACGGCGGCTCATACCATTTTGGCAATGCCACTTGCCGGAAGCGCTGGGATGAGCTTCAAGGCAGATCTAATCGCTGACCAATGGCTGAACATGTTCGGTCTTGATTACAAGAAGTATGGGTGTTTGAGAGTGTGTACGAGTATCGGGGTTGGACTGCATCCTGGCATTTGCGACTGGTATATTCGTGGTTCCTGTTGTATTTGCTGTGCTTGATTTATAGACCGTAATGGCAGACGTATAATCTAAGACCTCAGCATATCTTCCCATCTTTATCATTTGTTATTGGTGGTACACCAATAGCCTGAAGAATGTCCCTCAATTTATTTTCGTCGTTGCGTAGGGCGTCCCATTCTTGCTTGCTTTTCACCAAAAGTGTGCCCCCTAGCAGTGTGCCATTGAGGGACACGGGACCGACAAGGTCACCATTGCTGTCCTTTATCTCCAGACCCTCAGATAATCGTGGGCACAGCACCATTGCCTTATCCGTGAGAGCAAGATTGTACATGATGGGTGACTCGTTCCTTGCAACAGAGCCAGGATTCACAACGTCGCCTGATTTCTCTGAGAAATGCTTCGTTGCAGAACAAGCCTTTTCAAGAAGGGAAGTGTATATTTCATGGAGATATTCGGGGGTTGGGTCTTCGGGTAATGAAGAGGAAAAGTAGGTGAATGGCAGAACTGATGAAGTTAGTCTCATTTTCGGGAGAGGGGTCATATATTGATACCAGGTTGCGGGATATTGATGAGGTTATCAGCTAGTATATCCCATTTGATACCAGCCTCTATGCCACTTCGCATCGACTCGACAGGAAGGAATTGGATATGTCTATGAGGCTGACTAGCACCAGAAGCTTTCCCACTATTGAAAAAGCCGAAAAGCTCCTCTCCATTGTCCCGGTATGTCTTCAAGCAAGCGTATGCAGCTCCAAGATCACTTTGTTCTAGTAAATGGGTTTGCTCCTTGAAGGTTTTCGTTGCGAGGATGAAGTGATTCGGAACCACAGGGAATTTGTTGAGGACGAGGATGTGGGACGGAGGTAGGTCCATGACGCAGAGACCTTTGGGTGGATCTTGAAATGGATCAATTAGCTTCGAATTCGAGGGCTTATCGGACCTTGATTTATTCGCAAGAGCTGGAGAGAATCGAAGTTGGAACTGAATGGAATTAGCGAAGTCGCGCTCGCACTCGAATGTTTGGGGGGGGGCAAAAGAGATGTTAGCAATTCGAGTGTGGGCATGGTTTCACACACAGGGAGCTCGCTGCAATGCAGAATTGAGACCCGAGTTGCAAAGAATGTCAAGTCCTCAGACTCTTGGGCGGCTTTGAATTGCTTGCGGACAAGCGCTGGCAAGTTCCCGATAGTAGCCATGCTCTGTTGCTGAAATGGTGGAGGATGAGGTTTTTCATCAGCCTTGCTTCCTTTCCGAGGTTGTCGAACCCGGTCACATGACCATGTCAACTTGGGCGCAAAACCTCTCTGTAAAAGAGGAAGGCATGAGGTATTAGTTTTAAATATGGCGTCGGTCTTGTAAATAAACCCGCTAACAAATCGACAAACAAGCTATATTTGTTTGTTTGATATAAAGAAGATATCTTGTACTACCTTCTTTTTCCTTACTTTGTCTTTAATAATATACTTATCTTCGCCTTCTAGGCCTTAAAGATGCATTTATAACAAGAGCTATAAAACGCTTTAATTATATTATAAATATTATAATTTATATATAAAGTCGGAATTTATATAAACAATATATCTTTAGCAAATATAAATATATCGTATTATAAGTATAAGGGGCGTGCTATTTAGTTTACTAGGGAAAAACTGCCAAATTGCAATAGCCGAGGCCTTTAAGCAATAATACAAGACAGGCAAAATTGCTTGTAGGAGCTAGCGAAAGTTGCCTATCCATCCTACAAAGCCGAGGCCTTTGTTCTCGTCCAGATGCGCACACAGAAAATCGGGCTACACGGATACCTCAAGTTCTTAATAAGATTAATAGCGCTGATAATCTATAGTGCGGCTGTGAATAGGCTTACTAGACAATGCGTCACATTATTAAAGACTATAAGTTCCTCAAAGATACCCGATTTATATACCTAGGGGCAAGTTTTGTTAGAAATGCTAGGATCTTCCTCAGAGACATAGAGCTTATCCTAAAAACTGTCAAATTTATACTGGCTACTAGTCTCCTAGATCAGTTTGCCTGCCACACAAAGACACTTTTACTATGGAATAAGGGACACGTCTGCATGGCGCCTTAGGCAGCTAAAAAGACTAATAGAACACAAAAAGAAAAAGAAAAAGAAAAATAAGTTGCCTGTCCGGAGCTGTTCTGACCTTGGCAGCAGCCCGTCACCTGCCGTCCCACCCCACCGGATCTTAGCTTCTGGATCTCTATTTCCACCAACCCCGCGTTGAGGTGATTTGTCGCGATTTGCTCGTGAAGAAATGCAGCGGGAGAATGACCTCCTGCATAAAAGCTGCATACGAAGGAAAGTACTTGTAACTCGTTGGATGGCTGGGATTTGTGGAGCTGAAAGGCCTGGGGCGCAGCGAGAACTACCTGGTAACCTTTCCCCACGTTTCAGGACCCCATGACCGCATGATGTTCCTTCGGCGCTTCCAAGACGGCGTGTTTTGAGAAACGGAGCTTCTTCCTTTCTACCCCTTATTCTGCAGTGCCTTTTGGAAGCTATATTTTCTTCGAACGGATGCTCTTGATTCCCTCGTGATTCCAGAGCACTCTACTCCTTTATTACCTCGCAGTGGCGTCAGGAACCCCCGGCATTCCACGATGCGCTGGACGACGTACCTTCTAGCTGCGGCTGCAGCCGTCAGGATTGAAGCTTCGACGTTGACGCCGCCGGTTCTGCCTCTTTTCGTGCGGAATCCTTATTTGAGTGCTTGGTTGGGCCATGCTAGAGGTCAACCCTGGGATCACTGGCCAATTTTCTGGACAGGGCAGGAGGTCTGCAGACCCATCTCAAGAAGCAGGTACAATGATTGATTCGGTGTTTAGATTGGATTCTCCGTACTTGTAGCAGTCCCAAAGTCCGATACGGTATTCCCTCTGCTAGGCAGACCACAAGACTCCCTTCCAAGAACGGGTGAAAGGTACTATTTCCTGATAGATGCCCGGGATGGAGGTTAATGGTTGCAGTTTCAACGTCTCCTACCCAACTTATGTGGGAGCTAGTTTCGATGCTTCGACTACAAACCTTACATACAAAATACCAGCTCCTAGCTACGTCCAAGATCCTGCTGAGATCGTCTTGTCCTTCCTCTCTCCGATCACTCCTACATCAACATTACGACAAGCTATACCCGCTTCATACTTGACAGTGCATGTCTCCGGATCCTTCGATATCGATGTATACATTGACCTGAATGGTCTATGGGTCAGCGCAAATAGGGGCAATGAAATTGTCTGGGAGCTCAGCCACAGCCAAACCTCTTCTTCGAAAGGCTTGAAAACCTGGAAAGTTAAGAGGAGAGTCGAACAATTGCTTAGTGAGGACGCGGATAGAGGAGAATGGGGCACATTGCATTTTACTGGCCCTTCTGATGTTAATCATGAAGCCGGGACTTCCGCGCTTCTCCGTCAACGCTTCTCTCGCACTGGAAAGCTGCAGAACATTGTTGATGGCAATTTCCGTTCGATCATGGATGAAGAGCCTGTTTTTGCATTTTCCAAGTCCTTCAAACTCAACAGCACCTCATCAGCAGGTGGAAAATCCCACGGCAGTGTTCTCTTCACGCTGGCTCATGTTCAGGACCCGGTCATCCAATTCGCTTCAGCGCGAGGCTTGACTTTGATGAAGCCATTGTGGGCCTCTTATTATCTCACCGCGGACGAGCTGCTCGAGTTCCATTATCATGACTTCGACAAAGCTTTTAAGCTAGCGAGCAATTATTCTGGTCAACTCGAAGAAGACGCCTTGAAATCTGGATCAGAGGACTACAAAGATATTCTTGCAGTCAGTGCACGTCAAGTTCTAGGCGCTACTAGCTTTGCTGGCACACCGGACGATCCAATTATCTTCTTCAAGGAGATCTCATCTGATGGTAACATGAACACTGTTGATGTGATTTATCCGGCTTTCCCATTCTTCCTCTACACCAACCCGAAATGGTTGGCATGGCTGTTAGAGCCGCTCATCGAGCATCAGCTCAGTGGTCAATATCCGTAGGTCTCAATCGTAGCCTTCATATACAGTTTGGATCTAATGATACATCTCCAGGAATAATTACAGTATGCATGATCTTGGAGCAAGCTTTCCAAATGCTACCGGCCACCCAGATGGTAGAGACGAGTATATGCCTGTAGAGGAGTGTGGGAACATGCTTATCATGGGTCTCGCCCTGGTCAACTCACTCAAATACGATACCGAACCTGCAAGTATCTGGTCTGCTACTGGAAACAGCAGGTACATCGAATCTGCAGGAGGAAAGTTCTCTCTCTATATTGATGCTGACGGGCTGGACGATACCTTCGGTGGGCCCATTTCAGCAAAAGGAGAAAAGCAAGCTCGCCAATGGGTCGAGAAGTCGTATAGACTCTGGAAACAGTGGACCGGATATCTCGTCCAGGAAGCCCTCGTTCCAAGCGGCCAGTTATCCACGGATGATTTCGCTGGCTGGCTAGCGAATCAAACGAATCTAGCATTGAAGGGCATCATCGGAATTCGAGCAATGGCCGAGATCTCAGAACTTGTGGGAGAGACTGCTGACGCAAAGCACTATCGTAACGTTTCGGAAAGCTACATCAAGAAGTGGCAGGAGGAATTCGCTGTTTCAAGAGATGGAACTCACGCGAAATTGGCGTACACCTGGTTCGGCAGCTGGACAACACTTTACAATCTGTTTGCAGACTCGTTGCTCTGTTTCCATCTACCTTCCTCCGGTTTGAACTTGAATGGTGAACTTGCGCAAAAGCCTCTAGGAGATCCGGAAGTCTCGAAGACAGCTTTCGTCAACGAGAAGATCTACAAGATTCAGAGTGACTGGTATCACAACGTTCGCCAAAGGTACGGGTTGCCATTGGACAGCAGACATCTATACACGAAAAGCGATTGGGAATTCTTTGCCGTTGCTGTTGCAAGTAAGCAGGTTCGAGAAGAAGTAGTCCAATCAATAGCGCTTTGGGTGAATGAGACATCGACTGGCACGTGGATCTTCTTTCCATTTTCAGACTTTTTCGTGCTGACATCTCGAATAGATCTACCACTTACCGACTTGTATGACACGGAAGGAGATGGTGGGTTTCCTGGGATTTCATTCAAAGCCCGACCTGTGGTTGGTGGTCATTTTGCCTTCCTGGCACTGGAGAGAGCTTGCGGCGGAAAAGCAGTACAGGCGTTGAGCTTCTTGGATGATGAAGCTCCTAGAGACCTCTCCTACCTCATGAATGGTAGAAGCGATGAGTTGTAAATATGGATAATGATTACCATCAGCAATTTGTGAAAAGAAAAGAAACTGACTTGTCAAGAAATCACGGCGAGGCTGAGCACGTGATTGCTTCTAAGTTTGCGTGCTCAAAGAGATCTGATTGCTTCGACATTTAAAGGCGAGAATGTCACGTAGTCTACAGTAGATCTGAACTGTACCCATTCAGCTGCTTGCGACATTTTGAGACATTTTCAATATTTTCCCTCCCCTTTTTGCCTGCTCTCAGATGTCTCAGCTTTGCAGAATTTACGCTTTCGGCTTAGCGGATTCCTTAGCGTGACTCTTGCCCTCTTCCCTAGGTAGCGCATGTTCAATCCTACCGTAATTTCGATCTCTTCCTCGCAAACACGATACATCAACTCTTCCCACTGTGGTACCCTTCATCAAACTTTTCCCATCTCGCATATCTTCTTGAGATACTCAGCAATACTCGAGCGATCCTTGCTCTAGTGTTCTGACAGACTCGCCATCGACAGCTTCTGTCAACTCAATACATTCGATAACTTCGCCTTACATTCCTTCAATCAACAAATCCTTCACACCATGGCTTCCATGGATTACGAGAACGAGAATGGTACTCGTTACGACGGTATGTCATCATCTATTCGCCTTCCAACACTTTACGCATGCTCTCCAGACTCGAAGAACTTCATGCTGACTCGAACTTTTGTTGCGTAGACGAGGCTCCCCGTTATGAGCGTGATCGCAGCGCCTCTCCTCGCCCAACCCGTCGCAATGACAGCCCTCGTGGTGGTCCCCGTCGCTCTGCATCTCCCAACGGTAACGGCCATGTCGACAACCGGTCAGTACCCTCACCTTCGCCTCTGAGCACATTTTTCTAACATCTACCAGCGGACCTCCCAAAAATGAGCGCGGCCCTCCCCAAGATGACGGTGCAGTCAACCCGGGCTCCAACCTCTTCGTCACCGGCATCCACCCTCGCCTTTCCGAGCAGGAGGTCACTCGTCTCTTCGAGAAATACGGCGATGTTGAAAAATGCCAGATCATGCTTGATCCCCATACCAAGGAGTCTCGTGGCTTTGGCTTCGTCAAGATGGTCACTGCTGAGCAGGCTGATGCCGCCAAGGATGGTCTTCAGGGTGAAGTCATTGAAGGTCGAACCTTGAGCATCGAGAAGGCTCGTCGTTCCCGCCCTCGCACCCCAACTCCGGGCAAGTACTTTGGTCCACCAAAGAGAGGCAAGCATCTCCTGACCCTTTGTCTTACACAATTAACTAAAACAACAGAAGAAGACCCTCGACACCCGCCACCAGGCCGTTATGGCGACCGCTACGATGATCGTCGTCGTGGCGGAGGAGGCTACGGTGGACGTGATGACTACCGCGGATACCGCCGAGATGATCGTGACCGTGGCTATGGCAGAGATCGCGATGATTACGCCCCCCGTGGAGTCGATCGCTATGCTCGCGATGACCGATACAGCAGCCGTGGTGGCGATGACCGACGTGGAGGCGGTGGAGGATACTCTGATCGTTATGAGAGAGGCGACCGTGGCTCCGCTCGCGAGGCTCCGCCAGCAGCCGCCTATGGTGATCCTGCTCCTCGTGGAGAGCCTAGGGAACCATACGGAGGTAGAGGCTACGAGGATGAGAGAGTCTCCCGTCGTGAATATTGATTGCTGACCAACCCAGGTGGTGAGCGCACTGCTCGTTAAATTCGCACGATCTCGACGACCAGAAAGGCTTTGGATCTGCGGCTTTCATTGATGCAGGTGCACTTCCACTGGTGCATTAATTTTCTTTTGTTTTCATCATGGTCCAAAGCTTCGAGCGGCGGAAAATGCAAAAAAGCGGGTTCCTACACTTTCATCGGCGGATCGAGCGAACTCACGGTGTCATAAATGACTTTCAACGGATGCTAGGGTTTTCCTTTATTGCTTTTCATCATCAAGTCTATTCGGAACGACATTCGGTCAGTCGGGCGGGTTCAGCACAAGATCAACTCCTTTATTGGGGTCGGTGTCTTTCCCTGGATTATCACGATGGGCCCTCAGATTCAGCACCTCATGTCCCCATGTACCACTATGCAGCTTTGCGCTGAGCTTCTATCACATCGCACCATTAAATTTCGGCCCTTACGCCTTTCGAAGCTGTCTCGACTTCGTCGTCTTTAGTCGCCAGAAGCAGAAATTCGAAAAGCACACAAAAACCACCTCGCAAACTTCGTGATCAGCAAAATTATATCGTTTCGCATATGCGAAAGCAGTACCTGATTGATCAACAACTTTTCCAACGTGCTCGCTCGTTCGTTGATACAATATCGAAACTCGAATATCTTGATAACTTGCCAAATGCCAATCCGCTCCCCGCCTTCACCATACGTCGTAATACCATCAAACAATCCATCAATAATGAGGCAACTAATCGTAAAACAATCAATCACAATTCCATTCCACATCCACAATCAATCAAACATCTCGCCACGATTCAGCCACATTACTAACCACAGCGACATCGTGGCTGTCACATTCCCAAGAGAACCACGAGAATCTAATAAAAAATGAACGCCAAAATTGGCAAAAGAAGGTAAAGCCCTGAATAAAAATATAGGTGGCTGATATGCTGCATTTTATAGGTCTTGTTTCAGTTTCAGAATCTTTCTTTGCCTGCTATTCAAACTCTTTGCTATATAATTGTTTGCTCTGACAACTAACATTCTGCTGCATTGATTCTTGAATTGGGTCTATTGATCGATAAAGTCGATGGAATGTGCGTGCCGAGGAGGAATGGGGAAGGCGGGAATGTGGCGTTTTGCCAAGAATGCGATATGAGAAAAGGGAATATTGTGGCGTTCAGGGGTCGTAGGCTGGATCCTACTCGTATCTACGGCGAATGCCTTCTTTGTTCATAAGTCTCGAGATGCTACTGGGCTAATGTGTTGTCACTCAGAATTTTCAAGTGTAAAAGATATACTATTTCAAATATGTGAATTCAACCGTTAATCATCGACTTCATCATTGGCTTCTACACATTCATATATACCCCCAGCCTGTCACTCCTTGGTCGCAGCCCTTTACTTTCGAGCAAGCACGATGCCAACATCGTCACTGCCACAAACAATTCTCTTAGGTTTAACATAAAAAGTCTGGAGATTCGTGAAATTCGGAGTCGGAAGAAGAAAAACTCCATTCTGCTGTATTAAAGCCGGTGGGATCGAAAACCCAGAATCCGGAGTTCGTCCCCCGCGAAGAAGGGAAAGTGGAAAGAAAGAAGGGAGAGAATTGGTACATATCCTATGGCACACAGCTAGATAGCGAGATGGTGTTGCAAGGTCATGATGACAACAGGGTTGAAGATGACAGCAAGAGTGGATGTTGATAACGATGATATTTCAAGGGTCGCTAATAAACCATGCAGTATCTCGTTGGGAATTTACAGGACTACTGTAGCTTGCTCGCCAACACATGAACGCTGCTGGATGCGGAGACGTCCTTGGAAAGTCGTGACCTAGTCCTTGCCAAGGGAACCTCATCTCCGACCTGATCAGGATACGACATCCTGTTTCGAGGAGAGCTTCTGTTCTTTTACGTGACTTTTATATGACTGGCAAGTGCTAAAGCTAGATTGTAGTCTCGGGTTGGTAATGACTTCAAGAGAGAGGCAGATGATGAGCTTTCGACTTGAACGCAGGGTTCTCAGACCTCGAGCGTAGGGGAAAGTTCAGTGGGCTATGGTTATGTGCATCCTTAGAGCCCTGAAGAGAATTTCTAGGCTGGCCGATAGTGGTTTGGCTTTCAGAGAGTACAGTACAGTTCGTCCAGGTATACGTCAATCAAGAGTGCTCATATAATGACATTCTTTCTATTCCCCAGGTCACGTGGATGGAGGCTGTGGCATTTAATTGGAACCTATAATTTAGATGTGACAGTTTCAACAAGAGTATTGCTACCGTAAAGGGAGGCGTATGTACGATACCTTGATAAGCATGATCCCACCTGTAAAAGTGTCATGTAGCCCAGCTGTTAGATCAAAAAGATGATTTTGGAGAAGACTGAAGTCCTATTTTACTACAGAAAGCAGCCTGTACTTATAATAATTAAATCCCCTATTGTGAAGCCTGTAGGGCTGAAAATGTAGCTTGTAGGGCTGATTTCGGGGTTGCCGAAGTGACGCCTGTATAGCTGAAAATGAAGCCTGTAGCGCTGAAGCCCATACTAACCAACACCAGCGTACCAGCTGGGGATCAGTTTTCGCGGTCACAGAGAACGGAATTTTTTCGAGCAGTGACGAGATTCGCGGGAATTTTTTAGGACGAACTTCATGAAAAAGTCGTTACGAAGTCGTAAAAGCGGATTTGACAGCAAGAATAGAGTTGACAGCAAAAGTGAAACTCGCCGATATCGCTTTGAACCACTCTCACACGAAACTGTGAAAGTGAGCAATGTCTTTCGAGAACAGTCGGGAAAGTCATGGCATGGTAAGGTAGCAATGAATCTTCCGCGGCCGCCATTGTTGGTTGAGATGCTTGAGCCTGTGTCAAGTAAAGAACGGTCCAGATGACTCGTTCATTGGCGATTTTTGCCCAGCATCCCAGTCCATTTCGAATGTATATGTATATATTGTTTGGAGACTAGGCACAAGTTATCGACCAACTACGGAGGAAGAAGCAG
>Ga0302325_10015518_pt1 | contig 16187 bp, 12 predicted proteins | sample Palsa_T0_2_FD_201948 | JGI IMG/M metagenome (GOLD analysis project Ga0302325, IMG submission 201948) | Peat permafrost microbial communities from Stordalen Mire near Abisko, Sweden - Palsa_T0_2 | ecosystem: Environmental > Terrestrial > Soil > Palsa > Peat permafrost | place: Sweden: Abisko... | reverse complement strand
CCCGCGGCCCGGCGCTATATACCGGGAACGATGGTGCTCGAGACCAGCTGGGAGACGCGGATGGGCTGGGCGCTCGTGCGCGACGCACTCAGCATCGGTCCTTGGAACCACAAGACCGAGCGATCGAACATCCATCGGCGCTCGCCGACCGACCACGACGCCGACCACGCGATGCTGCGTGTGATCGAGTGCACCCAAGGATCGGTCGAGATCAAGCTCGAATGTGAGCCGGCCTTCGACTACGGAGGGCTCGCTGCCGACTGGTCCTACGACGGTTCGGGCTATACCGAGGCGTTTGCGCGCTCGGAGGGCATGGCCCTGGAGCTGCATCTCGTGACCGATCTCCGGCTTGGGTTCGAGGGACCTCGCGCCCGCGCGCGGACGATGCTGCACGAGGGCGAGGTTGCATTCGTCGCGCTCGGCTGGTCGAAGGACGCGCTGCCGAGCACCTATGACGAGGCCGCAGCGTGGATGGCACGCACGGGGCGCTTCTGGCAGGAGTGGCTGAAGCACGGCACCTTCCCGGATCATCCCTGGCGCTCACACCTGCAGCGCAGCGCGCTGACGCTCAAGGGTCTCACCTACACGCCATCCGGGGCGATGATTGCGGCGGCCACCACGTCGCTACCGGAGACGCCCGGGGGCGACCGCAACTGGGACTACCGCTATAGCTGGATCCGCGACTCCACGTTCATGCTGTGGGCGCTCTACACGCTTGGCTTCGACGAGGAGGCGAATGACTTCTTCTACTTCGTGGCCGACATGGTCGAGGCCGAGGAGGGACAGCTCCAGGTCATGTACGGCATCGGTGGCGAGAGCAAGCTTCAGGAGCAGGAGCTCGACCACCTCACCGGCTATGACCACGCGCGGCCGGTGCGGATCGGAAACGGTGCCTACAACCAGCGGCAGCACGACGTCTGGGGTGCCGTGCTGGACTCGATCTACCTGCACACCCGCTCGCGCGATCAGCTGCCGGACCGGCTCTGGCCGATCATCAAGCGCCAGGTTGAGGCGGCCCTGACGCATTGGCGTGAACCCGACCGCGGGATCTGGGAGGTCCGCGGCGAGCCGCGGCACTTCACCTCATCGAAGGTGATGTGCTGGGTCGCGGCCGACCGGGGCGCACGCCTCGCGCGCATCCGCTCCGACGACGCGACGGCGATGCGGTGGGAGGCAGCCGCCGCTGAGATTCACGCCGACATCTGCGCGAATGGACTCGATCAGCGGGGGGTGTTCGTTCAGCACTACGACACCGAGGCGCTCGATGCTTCGGTCCTGCTGATGCCGCTGGTGCGCTTCCTGCCGCCTGAGGACGGGCGCATCCGCGACACCGTGCTGGCGATCGCCGAGGAGCTGACCGAGGAAGGCCTCGTGTTGCGCTACCGGGTCGACGAGACCGACGATGGATTCTCAGGCGAGGAGGGCACGTTCACGATCTGCTCGTTCTGGCTGGTCTCTGCGCTGGTCGAAATCGGAGAGCTCGCGCGCGCCCGGGGACTGTGCGAGAAGCTGCTCTCCTACGCGAGCCCGCTGGCCCTATACGCCGAGCAGCTCGACCCGATCACGGGCCGTCACCTCGGGAACTTCCCGCAAGCCTTCACGCATCTGGCGCTGATCAACGCGGTCGTCCACATCATCACCGCGGAACGGCGGCTCGAGCTGAGCGCCCTCGCTGGGGAGCCTGAACTGGACCGGCCCGGTAGCACCGCGTGAGCTGATCCTGTGCACACCGCCAAGCCGCTTGAACCGAACTCGTTGCGAACGTTCTTTCTGCGCGTGCGAGGTACTCACGAGGCTGAGCTATTCGGCCCGCGTGGTCGCCTGCCGCGGCGCGGTGAGCCGGACACGAGCCGCAAGACCGCCCTGCTCCTGCTCGCCGGGCTCATCCTCGTGGGACTTGTGTTGCGCTTGCTCGTGCCGCGGGGGATCTGGCTCGACGAGGCGATCAGCATCCACCAGGCGCGGCTCTCGCTGCACGACATGTTCCAGACCCTGTACAACGGCGACCGCCAACCGCCGCTACACGACCTGGCGCTGTGGTTGACCATCCGCGTGTTCGGCCACGGCGAGTTCGCCGTCCGGCTCCCCTCGCTGATCGCCGGAACGCTCGTAATCCCCGTGCTCTATGAGCTGGGCCGGGAGCTGTACGACCGCCGGACCGGCCTGATCGCCGCCGCGTTCGCCGCCGCCTCTCCGATGCTGATCTGGTACTCGCAAGAGGTCCGGATGTACGAATTCGCGGCCCTGTTCGGGCTGCTGGCGCTGCTGACCCAGCTGCGGGTCATTCGCAACCCGAGCATGGGCAATTGGGCCACCTACATCCTCGCCACCGCCGGCGTCCTGTGGTCGCATTACTTCGGGCTGCTCTTGATCGGCGTGCAGCAGCTCATCTTCGTCGGCGTCCTCATCCATCGACACCGCAACAAGCAACAGGTCAGGTCACTGGCGCTGGGCTTCGCCTATTCAGCCGCAGTGCTGGTGATGCAGCTCGTACCCCTGCTCGCGTTCGCCATCCACCAGTACCACGTCACTTCCGCAGCGGCCGGCTCGCCGAGCGGGACCTACGACTACCTGTCCTTCTACTCCGTGCTCGCGAACATGGCTTGGTCGCTGTGGGGCTACCAGCCCGACGCGACGACCGTACTCCTGGCAGCGATGTGGCCGTTGTTCCTGCTCCTCTCGCTGGTGTTGATGGGCCGCGGCGCGTCGCGCCAGACGACGACGCTCGCCGCCGCGGCGCTCGCCCTGATCGGGCTCTTGATCGTTGTGTCCGTGTTCGATCGCTCACTGTTCGAGGTCCGCAACTTCCTGATCCTCGTACCTCTGGTGCTCCTCCTCGTCGCGCGGCTCGTAACCGGGTGGATACGTAAACCGAGCGCACGGTTACTCGTCGCAGGCGGCATCGCCCTGACATTGCTCGTCGGACTCGCCGATGAGCAGCTCAACAACGACAATCCCCGGCTGTACGGCTTCCGCGCCGCGATCCAGGACATCAAGGCGAACGCCGGGCCCAACAGCCTCGTCCTCCTCGAGCCGACCGATATGCGCTACGTGCTCGAGTACTACGCCCCCGGCCTGCGGAGCCAGCCCCTCTCGCGCGCGGTGTCCGCACAGAACGAAGGGAGCCCCGTATTCGTCCTCGCCTCGTTCCAGAGCAATCGCCAGTTCTTCAATGAAACCAACCGTGTGGTTGGACAGCTCACCTTCTTCCGAACGCTCGTGCACCGCTTCAAGACACCGCAGACCCTTGTCTGGGAGTTCCAGTGAGCAGCCGGCCCTGGGACGTCCGACTTCGGCGGGTGACGTGGCAGCCCGTGCCGAGCACCTGGAGCGTGCGACGGCGGGTGCGCATCCTGATCCTCCTCGGACTGCCGTGCGCCGTCTGGTACTTCGGCTGGCTGCTGAACCCGAACCGGGTCGGCACCCCCCTCCTCTACGGCATCCTGATCACCGCGGAGCTCTTCAACCTGATGCAGGCGCTCGGCTTCTGGTGGACCGTGGCCAACGAGCGGGTACGGGAGAGGAAGGCACCGAGCCGACGGGTGGCCGTCGACGTCTTCATCCCCGTCTACAAAGAGCCGCCGGACATCGTCGATCTGACGGTGGCCGCCGCCGTCGGCCTGCGGGGCGCGGAGGTCAGGGTCCATGTGCTGGACGACGGCAACGACGACGCCATGCGCGACCTCGCCGCCCGCTACGGCGTGGGCTACATCCGGCGCCCCGAGCACACCGGCGCGAAGGCGGGCAACATCAACCATGCCCTGACCAAGACCGACGCAGAGTTCATTGCCGTCTTCGACTCCGACCACGTGGCGGACCCGGACTTCCTCGAAGCGACCCTCGGGTGGATGGATGACCCCAAGATCGCGTTCGTTCAGACGCCGCAGTACTACGCCAACACAGAGCACAATCGCATCGCGGCGGCGTCCTGGGCACAGCAGGCACTGTTCTTCGGGGCCATCGCCCGCGGCAAGGACGGACTCGACGCGGTCTTCTGCTGTGGCACCAACGTGTTGTTCCGCCGCGAGGCGTTCGAGAGCGTGGGCGGGTTCCCGACGAACTCGCTGACCGAGGACTTCGAGCTCTCGATCCACCTCCACGAGCGAGGCTGGAGCTCGGCGTACGTGCCCGACGTGCTGGCGCGCGGGCTCGGTCCCGAGGACACCGCCGCCTATGTCTCACAGCAACAACGGTGGGCCAGGGGCTGCCTGTCGGGGATTCCCCGCGCGCTGCGAGCACGGCTCCCCTGGCGCCTGAAGGCGCAGTATCTGCTCTCCGGGCTCTACTTCCTGTCCGGGTGGACGGTGCTCATCTACATGAGCTTCCCGGTGGTTCGTCTCCTCGGCGGTGGCCAGCCCATCGGTCACATCGACGCTCCCGTGTTCCTGCTGCATTTCGTGCCCTACTACGCCGTGGCGCTGACGATGGCGGCGGTTGCCGGTGCGGGCTCCTATACGTTCGCCGCCTTTGCGCTGTCGGCGGCGAACTTCTGGATCCACATACTCTCCACGATCTACACGGTGCTGCGCCGGACGGGCTCCTTCGTCGTGACCCCGAAGAAGGGCGCCGAGGCCCGCCAGCCGGCGGCGGTGATGCCGGCGCTCGTGGCCGTCGGAGTGCTGGTCGCGGCCTGCATCTACGGCCTGATTCACAATCCGGACGCCGCGACGATCAACAATGTCTCCTTTGCCGCCGTCCACGTCTCGATCCTGATGACCGGATGCTGGGCGGCGCTCGAGAAACCGCGCGGTTCGCCCTCGGAATCGCTGGAGCCCGCCGAGGTGGTCGCTTGAGCCGGGCATTGCGTGACGTGGCGGTAGTGGCGCTGGGAGGAATCGCGCTGTGCTTCTTCGCCGGCTGCGGTGGCACCGGCCCCACTCCGACCTCGGAGCCCAAATACCAGGATCGGGCCGAGGCCGCCGCCCGATACTTCCTGGAGCACTACGTCAACCCCGACGGACGCGTGGTCCGGCACGACCAGGGGAACGACACCGTCAGCGAGGGACAGGCCTACGGCATGCTGATCGCGGCCGCGATCGGCGATGCGCGCACGTTCGACGCGATCTGGGCGTGGACGCAGGCCAATCTCCGCCGCCCTGACGGGCTGTTCTCATTCCACTGGGCCGATGGTCGCGTGGTGGACCCTCAGGCGGCCTCCGACGCCGACCTCGACACCAGCCGCGCGCTGCTGGTCGCCGCGTGCCGCTTCCACAGCCCCGCTCTGCGACAGCAGGCGCTTGCGCTGGGCAACGACATCATGAACGTGGAGGTCACTTCGTTCCGGGGCGCCCCGGTGCTGACGGCCGGTCCGTGGGCGATAACGCCGCGGGTAGTAGTGGACCCCAGCTACTTCGATCCCGCCACGTTCGAGATGCTGGGCGCCGCGTCCGGCGACAGCCGCTGGGACAGCCTGGCGGCGAGCTCACGCTCGATCGTGAGCGAACTGATGACGGCTCCGTCGCGACTGCCGCCGGACTGGGTGCTGCTCGAGGGCGACAAGATCGTGCCAATCGGCTCGCCGAGCGACCTACAGGCGACGCCGCAGTTCGGATTCGATGCCGTGCGCGTGCTGATCCGGATGGCCGAGGATCCGGACCCGGCCGGCCGGCTGATCGCCGCCAGGGCATGGCCCGTCTTCGAGGGGCAAGACCCCGCCACGCTGCCGGTCGAGCACTCCCTCTCCGGTCGGCCGGTCAACAACGTCCGCAATCCCGTCGTGCTCGTGGCCGCGGCAGCAGCGGCCGACGGCGCCGGCGCACTGGCTGCCCGAGACGGGCTGCTCGACGAGGCCCAGGCGATCGACAGCCATCCCAAGCTGGCGACCTACTATGGCGCCGCCTGGGTCGCGCTTGGCCGGATCATGCTCCAGACGAAGCTCCTCGACGCCTGCTCGTAGAGCCTCGGCCGCCGGCCGCTCACTGTGCCTCGCCAACGGCCGCCAGCACCTCCGCCCGGAAGGCCGCCGCCGTTGGGCGGTCGTCCGGCGCCTTGGCCATCGCGCGCCGGGTCACGTCCTCGAGGGCCGGGGAGACGTCGGGGCGCCGGTCGCGCACCGAGGGCACCGCGGCATTGACCTGGGCCCACATCTTGGCCATCCCGCCCTTCTGGTCCGCGAAGGGGGGCTCACCGGTGAGCATCTCGAAGAGCACGCAACCGAGGGCATAGACATCGCCTCGCGGGTCGGGCTCGCTGCCCTCGACCTGCTCCGGCGCCACATAGTCGACGGTTCCCAGCATCCGGTCCACCGCTGTCAGCCCCGCCGCCGTCTCAGCTCGCTTGGCCAGTCCGAAGTCAGTGAGGTAGACGTGGCCCTCAGCGGTGAGGATCACGTTGGAGGGCTTGACGTCCCGGTGAACGAGACCCTTGTCGTGGGCCATCTCGAGCGCGGCGGCGATCTGAGCCGCGGTCCGAGCCGCCCGTCCAGGCTCCAAGGGACCATCGCCGTGAATCAGCGTGCCCAGCTCGGTCCCCTCCACCCACCGCGTGGCGATGTAGACCGTGCCGTCCTCCTCGCCTGCCGCGTACAGCGGGACGACGTTGGGGTGGTCGAGCGCGGCCACCATTCTGGCCTCTCGGCGCAGCCGCTCCCTAATCACGGGGTCGCGCGCCACCGAGGGCTCGACCAGCTTGAGCGCAACGGGCCGATCGAGCCGCACCTGGCGGGCGCGGTAGAGGATCCCGGTCCCGCCGGCGCCGACGACGCTCTCGATCTCGTATCCGGCGAAGGTGGAGCCCGGGGCGAGCACCCGGGCTAGAGGTCGCGCTCGGAGATCACGCCGTCGGAGAAGGCCCGCTCGACGAGGCGGACTCGCGCCTCGTTCTGCGGCAGCTCTCCGACCGCGAGCTTCGCGCACAGCACGCTGAGATGGGTCCTCACGACGCCGACAGATATAACGAGCTCATCGGCGATCTGCTGGTCGGTGGCGGGGGTGGCGTACCCGCTCCGACCCTTGTACGGGCGGCAAAGTGCTGTCAGGACGCGGCGCTGGGTGGTCGAGAGGCCCACGGCGGCACGCGCCTTGCCGTTGTCCGCCGTCTCCACCTGTGCTCGATCGGGCGAGCGAAAAGTGACCGTTGTGTCCCCGAATCTGAGCGTGTCGCCGTCGCTCAGCTGGCGCCTGCCGGTGAGGCGCTCTCCATTGACGAACGTGCCGTTGCTGGAGAGGCCATCGTCGACGAGCACCCAGCCGTCATCGACGAGCTCGAACCGGGCATGTAACCGCGAGACCTGACCGTCCCAGTCGAGCACGAGATCCGACCCTGGCCGGCGGCCAACCGAAGCGGACGCCGAGCCGGGTGCGAAGGAGAAGAGCCGTGGCCTGTCATCCCGGTCCCTGAAGAGGAGAAATGGCCGACCCGAGCGCTCGGCCTCGACGAGAACCTTCAAGTCGGCGGGCTGGACGTCGGCGGGAGGGTTCGCGTGCACGGGCTCATTATCTACAGGGAACCGTGCGGCGTCGAGCCGCCCACTAATGAGACGTTACGCTTCGAGGCAATGGCGGGCGAGCAGCTGCGGGTGACCGACGGTAAGGAACGCGGCACGCTCCTGAGCGTGGAGTCTGATCTGCTGGTCGGCCGTCTGGCTCCCGACGATCACGGCAGGCTCGGCGGCGATCCCGAGCTATCGCGCCGCCACGCACGCATTTCGCGGGGAGCGGATCGACAGCTCGAGATCGAGGATCTCGGGTCGGCGAACGGGACGATCGTGAACGACGAGCGAATCGATACGCCGCGGACGCTCGAGGTCGGTGACGTCGTAAGGATGGGCCAGACGGTCCTGCAGGTGACCGACGCCGCCGGCGCGGTGCCGGAGAAATCTCCGCCCCCGACACCGGGCCCTGCGCCCGAGCCGCCCAGGGTGCCTGCGGAGCCGGGCGATGTGCTGCTGGTCACCGCCGGGAAAGCGCAGGGCCGCCGCCTCACTCTGCAGGACGAGCTCGTGATCGGACGGGGCGCGAGCGGAGAGGGGAAGCTAGGCGACGATTTCGAGCTTTCCCGCCGCCACGCGCGCTTTTCCCGGAGCGAGAGCGGCCGGCTGACCGTCGAGGATCTCCGGTCGGCGAACGGGACGTTCGTGAACGACGAGCGAATCGATACGCCGCGGACGCTCGAGGTCGGCGACATCGTAAGGATGGGCCAGACGATCCTGCAAGTGACCGGCGCCGCCCGAGTGGCGGCCCCGGCGGCCGCGGCGGTCCGCCCGCCCGCGGCGGCCCCGGCGGCCCCGGCGGCCCCGGCGGTCCCGGCGGCCCCCGCCGCAAACGACTACGAGCCCATCCCCGAGCTCCCGCAAGGCTCAGTGTTCGCGGGGTGCCGTGTCGAGGAGGTCATCAGCCACGGGGACATGGGCGTCGTATACCGAGGCGAGGAGCTCGCGCTCCAGCGCCCCGTAGCCCTCAAGCTCATCCTCCCGGAGTACTCCGGCGACGAACGCTTCCGCGAACGCTTCCGGCGCGAGTCGCGAATCGCAGCCGCGATCGACCACCCAAACGTCATTCCCGTCTTCGATGCCGGCGAGGAGGACGGCACGCTCTACATCATGATGCGGCTTGTGGAGGGCAGCGACCTGCGGGCGCTGATCGCCGCGGAGCGGCGCCTGGAGCCGCTACGGGCCGCGCGTATCGTCCGCCAGGTCGGCGCCGCACTCGATGCGGCCCACGCACGCGGGATGCTGCACCGCGACGTCAAGCCCGCGAATGTCCTGCTCGCCCGCGGAGACCACGTCTACCTGAGCGACTTTGGGCTCGCCAAGCGTGCCGCCTCACCCGGCGCACTGACGCGACACGGGACCATCGTCGCACGAGCCGCGTACGTGGCGCCCGAGCAGATCTTGAACCAGCGCGTCGACGCACGCGCCGACATCTACGCGCTCGGGTGCCTGCTGTTCGAGGCCCTCACCGGCGAGGCGCCATTCGTCAGGTGGACGGATGGCCCGCAAGTGCTGGCCCACCTCAACGCACCGCGACCGTCGGTCCTCGATCTGCGTCCCGACCTGCCTCGGGAGCTCGACGATGTGGTGCGACAAGCGATGGCCACGGATCCAAGCGAGCGATATCCGTCGGCCGGCGACCTCGGGCAGGCGGCGCTGGTGGCGGCCGGCGGGCTGCGGCGTTCGACTCCCTGGTCCGTCGTCGCCACCGGCGAGGCCGCTCCCGCTCCGCACGACCAGGCTGCCGAGGCGCCAGCGCAAGCGCCGCGGGCACCGGTTCCCGAAGGCGCCCATGCGAGCCGCCCCGACGTGATTCGCTGGGCAGTCGCGCTGGCGGCGCTCGCGATCGTTGCCGTGAGTATGGTCGCCGCGCTAAGGGGCATCTCGACCCTCTGACGGCCTGTTCATATGCTCCTTGCGTTACAGCCGGTCGAGGGCTAGCCTGGCGCGAAACGAAAGGTACGAGTAGGTGTCAGAACACAAGTCTGCGTCTCGGCGCAAACGCACGATCGCATTGCGCGTCATCCCGCTGGCGCTGACGGTCTTGGCGCTGGGCGGTTGCGGGACCAGCTCGACCCCGGCGACCACGCAGGCGACGGTGACCGTGCCTCACGCCGGTCCGGCCGACACGATCCACGTGGTGATGAAGAACATCATGTACAACCCGATGACCATCCACGCCAAGGTGGGACAGACAGTGACGTGGACCAACGAGGACGACGCCCCCCACAATGTGACCTACGCGTCGGGGCCGAAGTTCACCTCGTCGCCCACCTTCACCAACGGTCACTCGTGGACCCTCAAGCTGACGAGGGCCGGCGTGATCCGATACGTCTGCACAATCCATCCCGGCATGCACGGGACCATCTTCATCGCGCGTTAGTTGGGCATCGGCATCCGCATCGCCATCCGGTGCGCGGGAGCCATCTTTTCCATACCAGGCATGTCGCTCATGCCCCCGGGGCTACTCAGCACCTTGTTCGGAGTCAGCGAAGCGGTATAAACCGACGGCTCGTGTGAACTGACCCCAGCCACGGTCGTCGTCCCGGGAACAAGCGGGCCACACAGCGCCGGATCGGTGCTCTCTTCGGTCAGGCGATTGTTCAGGTCGCTGGCGCCGAGGTAGTCGTCGTAAGCGCCGACACCGCTGTAGTCGATGCCGTGCACGATGACCACCGCGTTGTTGTCGCGGATCTCGGTCACGACGGACGGCGGCAGCGAGATCGTTCGCCGGTAGTTGATGTCTCCGCCGACGGGGTAACGGGTGAAGTCGATGATGCTCTTCGGACTTGTGTCTCCGACCGTCGTCAGCGACACGACGGGCTTACCGTAGAAGCGAGCTGCGTTCGACGTGCTGATCGACAGATGACCGTTGTGCAAGCGGGCCGCGGACGCCGGAGGACAGATTCCCTCACCCCCGGCGTGAATGTGCATCAGGTGCGCCGCGTCCACCAGTCCGTGCGTGGTAACCGTCACGGTCGCGACGTCGCCGGCCAGGGAGATGGTCGCTCTGCCGGAGCCGGTCACCCGGTTGGTTGGAACCGGGCCCAGAGCCGACGCGAACGGCTGGCCCGACGAGCCGCCGGAGCCGACGGCGACGACCACGATCGCGGCCACCGCGGCTGCCAGGAGCACCACGCCCGCGACGATCGGCCACCGACGTTTCGACGACGATGCTCCGGCCGGCGAGCGACTGCCGCCGCCCCCGGCCGCAACGGCGGCGGGCGGTGGCGCTGCGGCCGGGGGCGCGGGCGCCGCCCGCTCGGGCGCGGGTGTCGGCGCGACCACGGGCGCGGGCGCGGCGGCGGGCGCGGGCGCGGGCGCGGCGGCCACCACTGGCTCGGGCGCTGCCGTCGGCGCGGGCGCTGCCGTTGGAGCAGGCGCCGCCGCCTGAGCGGGCACCGCCGCCGGCGGGCGCGTGGGCTGTTCCTCTGGGGGCGCCTGGGGTTGCGCCATGGCGGCCTGCATCGCCTCGAGCGCGGCTTGCGCTCGTTCCGTTGCCGGCTCGCCCGAGGCAATAGCTTCCAACCGCGCCTCGCCGGTCGCCACGATCGTTGGTGGTCCGGTGTACCGGGTGCCCTGCAGCGCGGCCGCCGCATCGCGCGCGAAGTCTCCGGCTGAGAGGTAGCGATCCGCCGGCGACTTGGCCATCGCCCTGGCGATGACCGGCCCGAGCGTCGGATGCGCAGCCGCGACCGGCCCGACGAGCGACGGCGGCATGTCATGCACATGAGCAAACAGCGTCGCGACCGAGTTGTCACGTTCGAATGGGACCTTGCCCGTGAGCATCTGGAAGAACACGCAGCCGAGGGCGTAGATGTCGGTGCGGGCGTCGGTGGCGTCGCCCGTGATCTGCTCCGGAGGCATGTAGTCCACGGTTCCGACGACACCCCCCTTCGATGTGACGGCCGTGGCGTTGTCGAAGCGCTTTGCCAGCCCGAAATCCGTCAGGTAAGCGTGCTCGTCCCCGTCCTTCAGCGTGATCAGGATATTGGCCGGCTTGACGTCCCGGTGTACCAACCCCTCGTGGTGTGCGGCATCCAGTGCGGAGGTGACCTGCCGCAGAATGGCCACGGCTCGCTCGGGCGTGAATGCGCCGTCACGCGTGATCAGCTCCCTCAGGTCGGTGCCATCCACGAAGTCCATCGCCAGGAAGAGCATTCCCTCTTGCTCGCCCGCATAGCGAATCCCGACCACGTTGGGATGGTCAAGCGCAGCCGCAATCCGGATCTCCCGCTTGAAGCGCTCCCGGAATTCGTCGTCGTCAGCCAAGTCCGGAGCAATCACCTTCAGGGCGTAACGACGGTTGAGCGCGAGATTCGTCACCCGGTAGACCATGCCCATTCCGCCGCGGCTTATCAGACCGTCGATGCGGTAGCCCCCGATGATGGAACCCATCTCTAGCTGACTGCCTCTAGCGCTCACACGCAAGCTCCCCGCACCCGAATGCTCTGCCGGCCACCGACAGGGACGCCCCGCGGCGCCGATCGCCAGTCTATCCGAAGCCGCCACCTCCTCGACGTGACTTTTGACCGCTTCCGATGGCGCCGCACTCCGCGTGGCGTCGAACCTGTCAGGCGATCTGATGAATGCCGTCAAGTTCGAGCTGCCGGCGCCGATCTTCTATGACGATGAGCTTTGAGGCCGCGATCGGACGGGTCGATCAGATCCTCCAGTTTCAGCAGCAGATCCAGGATCCGGGCAGCGCCGCGTCGTCCGCCGCGTCGGGCGGCGCAGGGTTGAGCTCCGGTTCCGGTACGGCCGCGTCATCGTCGAATTTCGCGGCCGCGCTGGCCGGTGCCCAGGCCGCGTCCGACACCGCGGCGTTGAATGGGCTGGATTCGACCGACACCAGCGGCGATGAGCTGACCTCGGGCACGGATCCACTGGCGGGACTCACGTCCCTCAACTCGCTCGCGCTGTCGGGCATCACCCCCTCCGCGACCGCCACCGGCGTCACCGGCACCGGCGCCCTTGGCAGCGTCGCAGGAGGCGAGACGACGAGCGCGGCCGACCCGAGCGTGCAGGCGATGACCGACGAGGCGAACTCGCTGATCGGCAAGCCCTACGTCTGGGGCGGCGGCCACTCGGGCTGGGGACCGCAGGCCGGATATGACTGCTCGGGATTCGTATCCGCGGTGCTGCACGCGGGCGGCTACCTGACCTCGCCTCAGGACACCACGACGCTACCCAGCGCGCCGGGAATCGAGCCCGGGCCAGGGCAGGTCGTCACGATCTACGACCGAAACGAGTCCGGACAGGAAGGCCACGTGATCATCGACATCGGCGGCCAGTTCTACGAATCCGGCGGTGAGGCGGGAGCGTGGGGCGGAGGCGGCGGCGTGGAGAGCATCTCCACCCCGTCGGCGGCGTACCTGGCGACGTTCAACGACGTGCTCCATCCGGAGGGACTCTGAGACTCGGGCCGGTAGGGTTCGCGCGTGAACGGTTGATGGCGGCGGTCCTACGATGGCGGTGAAAGCCTGCTTGAACGGGGGGCGTACGCGGGCGGAGCATCCCGCGGTACCCCTGACGCCGGCCGAGCTCGCCGCCGACGCGCTCGCCGCGCGGAATGCCGGCGCCTTCGCCGTCCACGTGCATCCTCGTGATCGCGGAGGCGCGCAGACGATGGACGGGACCGCGTGCGACGCTGCCGTCGCGGCGATCCGGGCCGCGGTTCGCGGCCTGCCCGTTGGGCTCTCCACCTCGGCGGAGATCGATCCCGACCCCTTCGCGCGTGCCGCCGCGGTGAAGGCATGGCGGCAGCGACCCGACTTCGTCTCGGTGAACCTCTCGGAGCTCGGCTGGGCGGGGATCGTGCGCGCCGCGTTGCATGCAGGCATCGCCGTCGAAGCCGGCCTCGCGACGCCCGCCGACGCCGAAGCGCTGGCGAGCAGCCCGTTCACGCACCAGGTCACCCGGGCACTTGTGGAGGTCGACGGTGGCGTCGCGGAAGCCCGCGCCGTCGCGGAGCTGATCCCCGACGGAGTCCCGCAACTGTGGCACGGCTACGGCGAGCGGACGTGGGAGGTGATCTCTGCGGCCGCGGCCGCCGGATTCGACGTCCGCGTCGGCCTGGAAGACGTGCTGGTACTCCCGAACGGTGCCGCCGCAGCGAGCAATGCCGAGCTCGTCGCCGCAGCCGTGGAGCTGACTCGCGGCCCGGCGAAGCCGCAGACGTAAGCTGCGACCGTGGCGAGGAACAGCGTGTCCGGCAGGGTGCTCGCGAACGGCATGCCGTTGGTTGAGATGCCGGTGGCGGGGCGTCTGGCGACCGCGATCGCGGTCGTGCTTCCGGCCGGTGCACGCCACGAGAGCTCCGACGAGGCCGGCGTGGCACACCTGCTCGAGCACTTGGCGTTCAAGGGAACCGAGAACCACCGGACCGCGACCGAGCTCAACCGGGCGGCCGAGTATCTCGGAACCGAGCTTGATGGCACATCGACGACCGACTATGTCGAGTTCTCGACGTTGGTTCGCGCCGAGTCCGCGATGCCGGCGATCGAGCTGCTCGGCGAGGTCGTCGGAGCGCCTCTGCTCTCAGAAGCGGAGCTGGCCGTCGAGCGCGAGGTGATCCTTCAGGAGATCGCGGACGTCAACGAGAATCCGGGATCACGCGCAGATGACCTGCTGATCGCCGCGCTGTTCGCCGGCCACCGTCTCGCCAAGGGCATCGCCGGTGAAGCGGAGGATGTTCAGCGGCTCACGCATGATCGGGTGCTCGCGTTTCGCGACCGGCAATGGAGCCCCGCTGCCGGCCTGGTCGCGATCGCCGGTAACCTCGACCATCTCGATCGGACACGGCTCGAGGCGCTGCTTGGCGGCATTCCGGAGCGGCCGCCGCCACCGGCTCCAGCGGCGATACCGCCGTTCGCTCCGCGCCGCGAGCTCGAGCAACGCGACGGCGACGTGGTGCATCTTCGCCTCGCGTACTCGGTGCCCGGAGTGGACTTCAAGCTGCGCCGGGACCGAGCAGCCGCTGAGGTGTTCTCGCAGCTCATCGGGGGCCCGCTGGGGTCCCGGTTGTTCGACGAGCTGCGCGAGCAGCACGCGCTCTGCTATTGGGTCGACGGCCACGTGTGGGGATACGAGAGCGCAACCTTCCTATCGGTCAGTTGCAGCGTTCACCCGGACAATCTCGCCGAAACGTACGAACGTATCGAAGCGATCCTCGCCAGCCTGCGCGCGCACGGGCCTACCGATGAGGAGTCGCGGAGATTCTCCGCGTACTCCACCGGCGCTGTAGCGCTCGACTTCGAGTCGGCGAGCTCACGACTCGAGCACGCCGTCGAGTTGATCATGGAATACGGGGACCACGACGTCGACCCGATCCTGCACCTCAAGGAGATCGAAGCAATCACCCACTCCGAGCTCACAGAGCTCGCTGCCAAGATCGCGCCTCACCCCTGCATCGGGTGCGTCGGACCAGCGATGGCCGCGGACCTCGCCTGATCCGGCGCCGCGCGCGCGGTCTTGCGTGGGAAGGGCCAGGGCCCGTCAGCTGCTCGGCCCGCTGTCGTCGACGTTGTCGACGACGTCGACGCCGGCGCCGACGTGGTAGGTGACGTCGACCTCGTCGCCGATCTCCACACCGTCGAACATGCCGGCGCCCGGGTCGGCGGTGAACGTGTCCGGGTTGCCGGTCGAGTCGTCGGTCACGGTCAAGCTCCCAGCGCCGACCGCGATCACGACCCCCGTGGCGTCGTCTTCGACGTACTCGACGTCACTGGCGTCAAGCGACCCGTCGGAGTCCTCTGTGTATGTGACGTCGACCACGTCGCCGACATCGAAGCCGTCCGTGATCGAAGGGTCGTCGACCGTGAACTCGAGCGTGCCCTGTCCGGCGCCTTGGTCAATCGTGACGCTCGAGCCCGACACGCTTGTGATCGCGCCGATGGCGTCCTCGTCTGTGCCGGATGAGGAGTCGCCGGCGCATGCGGCGCTCGTGGAGGCGCCGCTGTCCTGGACGCTATCGGCCATCAACGCACCCTGATCCTCGTGGTAGGAGACGGTCACGGAGTCGCAGTAGCTCAGGTTGAGGCCGGCGAGGGTGTCCTGCGCCATGTTCAGGTTCAGGATCGAGCCGTCAGCCGTCATCACTGCGAACATGTCGCTCTCCACATCCGTGACGACGCCGCTGACCTGTTGCTCTGAGACGGTGCCGCCGCCCGGCGTGGCGGTGAGCTCAATCGCGACGGTCGGGTTCCCCCGAGCCGCGGTGGACTCGGTGACGAGCACGGTCTCACCCTGCTGCAAGGCATCGACGCCAATCGCGACCGACCGGGCCCGCCTGGTCGCGTCGGCCACTACGCGAGAATTGCTCTTGGCGCCGAGCGCGGTCACGTTGGCGTGCGCGAGCTGCTTGCCGGCGATGGTGAGATCGTTGCCGTCGGCGAGTCGCAGCACGAGCTGGTTGGCTCGCGTGCGTAGGACCTTGGCGTAGAAACACACTTCGGATGCCCTGCCGAGGCGCCTGACGGTCGCGATGCTCTGACCTGAGAGCTTGAAGCGGATGCGACTGCCGCTCTTGACGTTCACCATCTGCCGGTAGTGATAGGCGTGGACGACGCCGCTCGCATCGACGACCTGCACGACGCGCTGGGAGCGCGCTACCGAGAGGACGGTGCCGCTACTCGACGCGGCCAGGGCGCTCGCCGGCGCGAGGAAGATCGCGAGTGCGAGTGTGATCAGGGCGGCTTTGAGACACCGCGGCGGCGACGCATGGCGCATTGCCCAGGTAGTCGGCCCAGACCATCAT
>Ga0302325_10015516_pt1 | contig 16188 bp, 12 predicted proteins | sample Palsa_T0_2_FD_201948 | JGI IMG/M metagenome (GOLD analysis project Ga0302325, IMG submission 201948) | Peat permafrost microbial communities from Stordalen Mire near Abisko, Sweden - Palsa_T0_2 | ecosystem: Environmental > Terrestrial > Soil > Palsa > Peat permafrost | place: Sweden: Abisko... | reverse complement strand
GAAGCCGTCCGGGTTCGGTGCGGCCAGCGCGCCGTCGGCCGAGACGGCCTGCCCGCCCAGGGTGATGCCGCTGGTGGCGGTCAGGCCGCCGCTCGCGCTTAGGTTCACCTGGCTGGCCCAGCCGTAGGCGGCGCCCAGGTCAAGCTGGACGGTGGTCGGTCCGGTGGTCGAGGGGTCGTCGACGTCGTCGAGGACCACGGTCATGGTGCCGTTGGCGTGCTGGACGGCGTACGCGCGCACGTCCGCCCACACCGGATTGCTCAGGTTGAGGAACGCGCCGGCGTCCACGTCGCGCAGCGCCGCGAGGCCGTAGTACTCCGGCTGGGCGGCCAGGTCGCCCGCCGCGGCGTCGGCCGCGGTCGGCGCGCAGAGCGGCGTGTAGTACATGAACAGGGGCTTCGCGGTGTCGCACTGCACCACGGTGCCGTGCATGTAGTCGCCCGCCACGCCCTGGCGCGCCGTGACCAGCTGGTCGTCGATCTCCCAGAGCGCGGAGGCGAACACGTTGCTCACCCCCTCCTGCCCCTCGCAGACGACCGAGTTACCCTCGTCGATCACCGCGGGCACGCCCAGCGGAGCGGCCGCCGCGACCGCCTCGTCCGCGTCCGACTCCTCGTTGTCGCGTACCGTCGGGCCGAGCAGTTGCGCGATCGTCGGGCTGCCGCCGCAACTGGTGCTCGCCAGCGGGTAGTAGTGGCTCGTCAGCTCGTTGACCTGCGGTGCGGCAAGTGCTTTCTGGGCGCTGACGAACGCCTGCTGGAAGCTGCCGTCCGGCTCTCCGGACACGTCGGTGCCCTCGATCGGCACGCCCGGCGCGGCCTGCTCGATCGCCGCGACGTAGGCGGCGAAGTCGGTCAGGTACTGCGACGGGTCGCTCTCGTACTGAGAGTAGAGGTTCGGCTCGTTGCCGATCTCGATCGCCTGCAGGGAGGAGCCGAGCGCCGCCTGCGCGTACTGCGCCTCGTTGGCGGCCGCGGCCGGGTTGTACTCCTTCAGGTTGACGCCCAGGATCACCTTCCAGCCGCTGGCCCGCGCCAGCCCGGCCAGCGCGGTCAGGTCGGCCGGGGTGATCGTGGCGATCGCCCAGGACGGCGCGGCCGCGCCGGTGGAGGTCCAGAACGTCTCGTCCACCGTGTTGCCGCCGATGCGGAGCACCGATGAAGGGCTGATCGTGTCGAGGTAGGACACCAGGTCGCCCCCGGCGAACCCGGGCAGCGCCAGGTCGGAGGCCTCGAACGACAGGCCGGCCGAGGCCTGCGTCAGCGAGGTGCCGGTGGTGGTCGGGCTGATGGTGATGACCGACGGCGCGGTGGCGGCACGCGCGGGCGTCGCGGCCGCGAGGCCGGTTGTCAGCGCCAGAACGGCGGCGGCCAGCAGCGCGACCGGACCACAGGGCCGGCGGAGGCGATCGGGGCGGCGGAATACGGGGGTACGGGCCATGGAGCGGGGGCCTTCCATGAACGACTGCGCGGGGTTATATCGATACTCGCGTTTATACTCCAGAAGGGCGCCGGTGAAAATCAGGAATCGTTCAGGAAATTCAAAATCTTTTATCCCGAACGTACGCGTGGTGTCTCCAGCTGCGCCACTGTTTCGATCAGCGGGCGACCCCTGCCGGGCGCGGCGGGCGCGGGCGTTCAGTGACACCAGGTACAGCGGATGGTGATGGAACGGAAGTTACTTAAGAGCTGAATTACGGCGAAAGATCGCGCCAGAGCACGCGTGAAGCGGCGGCCAATGTCCATTAAATTGGGGTGATGGCAATGGCGATGGCTTTATCGTGCCGCTGACGATCGGAGTCCGGATGACCAACGGCGGAGTACGTCGGAGCCTCGTGCCTGGAATTGTGCTAAAGATTGGGTTCCCCCTGCTTATCGGATTGATTACGCTCCTGTCGGCGGAGGCCGGCGGAATGCCGGGCAGGAATTCCCTGGCGCTGGCCGCGGTCGTGGCGTTCGGATCCGCGTTGGTCCTCTTCATCGTGGACACCGAGATACGGCTCTCGGGCGTTGACGAGCGCTTCGCGAACATCGGCAAGTCAGCCGGGCTGTCACCCGCGACCGACCGGTCGATCCTCGACGGCGCGCTGCTGACGGATCTCCTGCAGACGGTCAGCCAGACCGACGAGCGAGTCAACCCGCTGCTCCAGCGGCTCCGCGGCGGGAGCCAGCGACCTGGGCATCCGCTACCTCGCACTCCAGCGTGAGGCGATCGCCCGGAAGGTCCGCATCCGGCGCGTCTTCGTGTTCGAGAACGCGCAGATGGCCCGCGACGAGTCCGTCTCCAGGATCACTCAAATGCAGCGGGACATTGGAGTCGAGGTCCTCCGAACCCTGCTGGCGCCGGTGCCGGCCCGGGTTCGCGAACTGGAGGAGCGGTTCGAGCAGCTATGGGAGGCCGCGGACCCTGAGCGCAAGATCGACGAGTGAACGGCGCGGGTTAACGAGCGGCCGGTGCCTGCCTTGTCCGAGGTCGCGACGACGATCATCGCTAGCTCATCCTGGCAGTGCCCTGCCGGGCCGCGTCGATCATGTCGAGTTCGCGGAGCACGTCCCCGGCCAGCACGCTCGCGGTGCCCGGCCGTTCGTCAAGCAGCTCACGGGCTCGCCGCAGCTTCGCCCCCACCACCTGGAAGCTCTCCCGCAGCTGCTCTCCGGTGTCGTTCGAACCGCGCAGCCGTTCCTGGTCGAACAGGTGCTCCGCCTCGCCCAGCAGCTGCCGCGCGCTGTCCAGCAGGTCGGCCGCGGCGGTGGGGGACGACGCGGTCACGTTGGCCGCGGCGACCAGCGCCTCCATGACGCGCTCGGTCTGGTGCCATGAGGGCCTTCCCCCAGCGGTGGACGGCAAGCCGGGGAAGACCTGGGCCGGCTCGTCCCACAGCCCGCGCGCCCTTGACGCCGTGATCCGGCGGCGCTCGATATGCCGCCAGACCTGGTCGGCGAGATCGAGGGTGCGGACCCTGGAGGCATTATCGTCAAGTAGTTGCGCCACTCGCAGCAGCCGCTTCAGGATCAGCGAGCTGAAGCTGGGAACCGTCCACTGGAGCTGGGGGCCCTCGGCCACCTTCTCGCTGCCGATCAGCCGCAACTGGACGCCGGGCATGTGCAGGGCGACGGCCGGGTCGCCCGCCGTCGGCCGGTAGGTAATCCGCCCGCGCTCGGCGAGTCGTTCAAGCAGGCGCCCGATTCGGTCAGCGTCGGCGCTCACGAGCCGGCCGGCGCCCGCGTCCTCGATGACGATCGAGGTCAGCAGCGCCGAGTAGTAGTCGGACTCCCCGCCGTCGGTGGTGGTCCAGGGCAGGTCCTCGATGGGCCACCGGGCGCCGCCGAAGGTCGCGACCTTGGCCCAGAACTGCTGGGTCACGTCCCAGCGCAGCTGCAGCGCACGGGCTAGCCGTTGCTGATCCACGTCGAGCAGGCCGAGCAGGCGGGTCCGCTCGCTGAACAGGTCCTGGATGCCGTCGAGGGCGGCGACGGTGAAGTACAGGGAGGGCCGCGCCTGCGCGACGCCCGTCGGCTGCGCCCCGATGTCGGCCCCGAAGGGAACCTCGGGCGCCCCGTCGACGACCCCCCAGGACCATCCGCATTCAAACAGTCGTCCCGGGTTTTCCAGCTCGTCGGCGATCTGCCCGACTCCCAGCTCCACCTCCTGGGCGATGCTGGCCCGGACGTCGGCCAGCGCCACAAGCAGGTCGCTCACGACGATCTCGGTGGCCGTGCCGGTCTGGTTGACCATCGAGCACATCGCCCGGCCAGGCGGGTCTGTTGGGTCGAAGGCGTTAACGGTGAAGCTGCGCAGCAGGCCGACCATGGCCGCGCTCAGGCGCTGTCGGCAGAGCGTCTCCAGTTCCTGGACCTGTTCCTGCATCCGCGCGCTCCGTACCCCCTGCCGGTAGACCCGCAGGAACGCCAGCGTGGACAGGCACAGCGTGAGGGACATCGAGTAGGAGTCGACGACGTGCAGGCCGTGTTGCGCCGCCGCGATCTGCGCCGTCCCGTCCTCCCCGGGCTGGAAGTAGGTGCCACCGGAAAAGTCCGGCGTCCCGTCGACCAGGTAGGTGCGCATGTAGTCGCCGATGAACTCGATCAGCCGTCGCGGGATGTCCAGCGCGTTACCCAGCGAGCGCAGGTAGTCGAGGACGTCGTCCGAGGTCTGGTCGACGCTGCCGACGGCCAGCGACTGGATGATGGTGGCGGGATACAGGATGGTCAGCAACTGCTCGGCGTCGCTGACCGAATTCCGCTCGACCAGGCCACCCCAGGTCCACTCTCCCTTGGAGTAGCTGTAGTCAATGGTCGCGCGCCAAAGCTCGAGGATGTCCCGCCGTGGTTGGATTTCCATGGCTCTCCGGCCCTTGACGATATGGTTATCACCTGACGTTACGCCACGACCCACCCGGTAACGAGGAGCATCGCGTCGTATCCGGGTCTTAGCCCTCGAATAGAGTCATCGGTGCGGAGAACGCTGGCTTCGCCCTCTGCCATACCAACCGACTCTATAGGCTATAAGGGCGTGCTGTAGGCCGATAATACCCGCGGCGCTAATCATCTCGCAGGCCTCCGCCCATCTATGGCGGCCCTGGTCACCGACAGGCAATCCGAATGCGGCAGAGCTGGGCTCGAGGTGCTTCCCCCGATCCAGGTTCGGCCGGCGCGATCTGGTCTTCGGGTGCGTCGCCTCGACCACGAATCGCAATACGACGGTGTTCTCATCGGCGACGATATCCTGCTCCTGGGCGTTGAGGTCAGGCAGAGCGCCGATGAATCCCCGCAGCAGGAAGATCTTGACGCGTGATCGCTCCAAGGTTTGCCCATTGCGCTGCCGCCGTCCAAGACTTGTCAGCCGCACGACCGATAGACCGATAGCGTGAAGCTATGGATCTGCAACCGCGCCTAGGAAAGTGCGCCTTCCCATAGAGCCCAGCCCCGGGAGGCATTCATGAGCGACCAGCAAGTACGGATGATCGTCTTGTCGACGGACGATCTCGAGGAGTCGATCAAGTTCTACACCGAGCCCCTCGGCTTCCCGCTGAAGTTTCGCGACGGCGCCCACTTCGCGGCTCTCGATGGCGGTTCTGTGACCCTTGCCCTGGCCCCTACGACGACGCTCACGAGCGCCGTGCCGTGGTGTACGACAACAAGGGCAACGGCTTGGTCTTCTACAAGTCGCTTCCGCGCTGACGCGCATCGATCCGCCCCCAGCGCGCCTTCGCCGCCCGAGATATTCCAGGTCGTCCCCGAGTCCGGGGTGTCTTCCCAGGCACTCCCGGTTAACCGACAGTAACGCGCAGCTGTTAACAAACTGGCGAACAGCTTATCACCCACCCAAACCGGGCCATATTCTATTTCGGCTTGCGGGTGGCACTGAGCGCCGGAGCGGTGAGGCCTGGCTGCGAGGAGCTGCCCTATGAGTACGTCGACTGTCCCCGACCACGCCGAAGGGTGGGCCGTCCCGGGTTACGTCGAGCAGCGGGAGCTCAGCCACGGGGCCTCCGGGCGCGTAGTGGAAGCGGTTGAAGAGCGGACTGGGCGCCGGGTCGCCATCAAGTACCTCAGCCCGGACCTGGTGCGGGACCCGGACTTCCTGCCTCGTTTCCGCACTCAGGTGCTGAAGCTGAAGGAGCTTGACGTTCCGCCGGTCGTCCGGGTCTACGACTACGCCGAGCAGCCCGGGCAGCGCGCCGCAGTGGTGATGGAGCTGGTCAACGGGGTCTCGCTGCGCGCCATGATCGAGCGTCAGGGGCCGCTGCACGCCGAGGCGGCGCTGACGGTGCTGAAGGAGTCACTGCTCGGACTGGCCGCCGTGCACCGGCTCGGCTTCGGTCACCGGGACGTCAAGCCGGGAAACGTGCTGGTGGACCACGCAGGTCAGGTGAAGCTGACCGATTTCGGGGCGGCCGCGCCGACGGCCGGGACGCCGCTGTACCTGGCCCCGGAGCGGTGGGAGGGTGATCCGGCCAGCCCGGCGAGCGACGTGTACGCCGCGACGGCTGTGTTCTTCGAGTGCCTCACCGGTACGCCGCCGTTCTCCGGGGACGTAGCGGAGCTGCAGGAGCAGCATGCGAACGAGGCGGCGCCGCAGAACCAGGTCGACGCGCCGCTGGCGCCGCTCATCGCGCGCGGCATGGCGAAAGACCGGGCCAGCAGGCCGCACAGCGCGAGCGCGTTCGTTTCCGAGCTCGAGGCGCTGGCCGCCGCCGCCTACGGCCGGGACTGGGAGGAGCGGGGGCGCGAGCTGCTCGCGGTCCGCGCCGCGGCCCTGCGGCCGTTGTCGCGCGGCGGTCGTCAGGATCCCCCAGGCGGTTCTCCGGCACCGGTCGGTGGTGGTGGTGGCGGCGGCGGTCGGCGCCGGCTCGTGGTCATCGCGTCGATCGCGGTCGCTGTCATCGCGGTTGGGGCCATCGTCGCGGCGGTCACGCTGTCGGGCGGGGGGAGCAAGGCGAGGTTGAGCGGCACGGTGTCCGCGGGGGCGCCGGGCCTACCGGTGTACTCGGCGGAGGCCAACGTGACACCACCGGTGGCGGCATCCACCTGCGCTGCGCCGACCGCTTTCACCTACAGTGCGACGATCTCGGCCGCCGCGGCCGGAGCGGTGAACTACCAGTGGGTGTACTCCTCGGGCAAACCGGGCCCGGTGCGAGTCGTGAGCTTCAGCGGAGCCGGCAACCGCGTCGTGACCGGCGGGACCGTCAAAGTCAAGCAGGCCGGTGACGGCTGGGCCGAGCTCAAGCTGCTCAGCCCGGTCCCGAAGACCTCGCGCAAGGCCACCTACAAGCTGCTGTGCGGCGCCAGCAGGGGCGGCATCACCGCTACAGCGACGGTCCAGCCCGCGACCAGGACCGCAAGCTGCGTGACGGCACCGCCGGCCTTCACCGCTGACGGCTCGATCACCGCTGCTAAGGCGGAGACGGTCAGCTATTACTGGGCTCAGTCCGACGGCAAGAACTCCCCGCTCGCGACCCTGACATTCGCCGGGCCTGGCACTCTGGCGGCGAAGCCGCTGACGATCATTCCGCAGCCGACCTCCGGCTCTGGCGAAGCCGTCCTGGTGGTGACCAGCCCGGTCGTCGCGGCCTCCGGTCCCGCGACATACACGTTGTCCTGCGCGGCCCCCAAGACCCCGGTTACCGGCCCGGCGCCCCCGATTACGTCGACGGCGCTTTCCGCGACGGCTTCGGTCAGCCCTGCGAGCCAGTCGCTCACGTCCTGCTCCGCTGCCGCGCCGACCTTTACCTTCAGCGGCATGATCACTGACAGCAAAGCCGGGACGGTCGGCTACCACTGGCAGCTCCCGGGCGGCAGTGGCCCGGCGCAGACGCTGAGTTTCAACCGTGCGGGCACCCAGACGGTCACCACGACCTACACGCCCGGTAGCGACAGCGGCGGCGGGTCAGGCACGCTCGTCATCACCAGTCCGGGTGCGGTTTCGTCCAACGCCGCCACGTTCGCGTTGTCCTGCGACCAAGGGCTGGGGATCACCAACGACGCCCCGACGGTCGCCCAGGACGGCGTGAACTACTGGGGCACAGTCACCGTGTCCGGCGGCACCAGCCCCTACACCTGGTCCGTGACCGGGCTCCCGGCCGGGCTGACGGCAAACGGCGACGGGGCGACGCTCACCATCAGCGGCGACCCGCAGGCGGCGGGAACCTTCACCCCGCAGCTATCGGTCCATGACGGCGCGGTGCCTCAGGACAGTGGAACCACGAGTTTTACGCTGACCGTCGACGGTGCCGCCGAATCGCCGCTGGTGATCAGCGGCTACCTCGCGGACGCCGTGGTTGACCAAGCCTATTCCGCCACGGTCATCGGGACCGGGGGAGACGGCGCCTACAACTGGGCTGTGACCGGTCTTCCCGACGGGCTGGCCGCAACTCCGAGCGGGGGGACGCTCGTCGTCAGCGGCACGCCGACGGTGAGCGGCAGCTTCCCGGTCGCCGTCACCGTCAGCGACGCCGAGTCGCCCGCGCAGACCGCGGCGGCTGATCTCACCCTGGTTGTCGACAGCCCCATCCCCAGCAGCCCAAGCCCAAGCCCAAGCGACAGTGACAGCGACAGCAGCAGCCCGAGCCCAAGCCCGACCAGCAGCCCGAGCCCAAGCAGTGGCCCAAGCACCAGTCCCAGCCCGAGCCCCAGCCCCAGCCCCAGCCGACGGCACCGTCACCACTAGGACACCATGACGACCCTGACCCTGGGTGAGACCCAACCATCGACTGGTCAGCCTGTTACCGTGCCGCCATGGGAATCGTTCTCAGCGAAGCGGCGCTCAGACTGCTCGACGGGCGTAACTACGCAGTCTTGGCCACGGTGAATCCCGACGGCAGCCCTCAGACCTCGGTGATGTGGGTCGGCCGCGACGGTGGTGACCTGCTGTTCTCGACAGTGGAGGGGCGCGTCAAGCACCGCAACATGCTGCACCGGCCCGGCGCGGTCCGGGTGGCCGTGCGGATGGTGGTGGAGAGAGCTGCCGGTTCCGCCGCGCACCCCGGCTAGGGCACTAGCCGAGGGTGCGGGGCAGGCCGAAGTGCGGCGCGAGCGTCGTCTCGAACCGGGTGATCTCGCTGATCCGGTCGCCCGCGAGCGTGATCACCTCGATGCCGCTGAGGCGCAGGGCCCCGGTGACCGCGTCGCGGCGGTACTCGCCCCAGGCCGGCTGTCCGTTCGCCCTGACCGGCACCAGCCGGGCGATCTGCTTCCGGTGCGGGGCGGTGGCGGTGAAGAAGCGGTGTGCCGCCGCGGTCCCTCGGTACTCGAACGGCAGGGGCGGCATCCGCACCCACGCGTCATCGGTCATCAGCGCGACGAGCGCGTCGACGTCCAGCTCGGTGAAGGCCGCGACGAACCGGTCAACCAGCGCGCGCTCCTGCGGGCCGCCTGACGGTGGCGGCGGCGGACCCGACGGCCGGGCCGCGTCCATCTTCGCCCGCGCGCGCTTCAGCGCGCTGGTGACGGTGTCTTCGGTCAGTCCCAGCAGCCGGGCGGTCTCGCTCGCACGGTAGCCGAGCACGTCGCGCAGCAGCAGCACGGCGCGCTGGTTCGGCGGCAGCAGCTGGACGGCGGTGACGAATGCGAGCGAGATCGCCTCGCGTGACTCGTAACGGGCCTCCGGGCCCGGCGCCTGATCGGACAGTCCCTCCATCAGCACGTCCGGATAGGGCTGCAGCCACAGCACCTCTCCCGTCCGGGTCGGCTCCGGCGTGGGCATGGGCAGCGGCGCTGCGGTCACCGGCCGTCGCCCGGAGGACCGCAGCACGTTGAGGCATCGGTTAGTGGCGATGCGGTAGAGCCAGGTGCGCACGGACGAGCGCCCCTCGAAGCCGTCGAGTCCCAGCCACGCGGAGAGCAGCGTCTCCTGCAGCGCATCCTCGGCGTCCTGCAACGATCCGAGCATGCGGTAACAGTGCACCTGCAGCTCGCCGCGGTGCGGCTCGACCAGGGCGGCGAACGCGTCCCTGTCCCCGGCGCGCGCCCGCGCGAGCAGTTCCGTCGACATGCGGCGACCTCCGTGTCCATTCTTCCCTGTCCTCTACCGACACCGACACCGGCGGCGGCCGAAACTGGTCGCCGCCCGCCCGACCAGTTCCGAGCGGCCCTGGCCCGCGGGGCCAAGCGCGTCTACGCCTGCACCCGGCAGCCGATCCCCTGTCGGCGTTCCTGCAGCCGGACTGGAATGCCGGCGCGGTCAAGGCGATGGAACGCCAGAACGCGGGACTCGTCACGGTGCAGCCGGCGGCTGCGTGAGCATGGCTTCGAACGTGTCGGTGTAGCCGCTCTCGGTCCGCCAGCCCAGGTAATCAATGTAGTTCTCGCGCTCGGTCCAGGTGGTGGCGCCGGCGACGTGGCCGCCGCCGGCCGTCACCCGGACGTATCCCCGGGCGCCGGCGGGGGGCGCGCCGCACGAGGCCGCACCTCTAGCCGGCTCGGGGCTGGCGACGTACTCTGACGGCAGCCAGGGCGCGCATGCGCCATCGCTTGCCGTCGCGCCCCGGCCGGATCGGAGCGCCCCTGTGGACCAGGACGTCGTCATCCTGACCAGTTACTTCCGCGAGCGGTACCGAGCCGGCGGCGGCTCCCTGGGCGGGGCGCTGATCGACGCCTGCGGGCGGCGCTCGGTCACCGCCAGCGTCCTGCTGCGCGGCATCGCGGGGTACGGCCCCGGCCAGCCGACTGGCGCCGGGCGCGCCGTCGCGGCGCCGGAAGAGCCGCCGCTGACCGCGATCGTGGTCGATACCGGGCCGCGCATCGACGCCCTGCTCGACGAGGTCGCGGAGATCGCCCGGCCGCAGCTGATCACCCTGGAACCAGCGCGGCTGCTGTCGGATGAGATCGAGCCGCTCTGGCTGGTCGAGCCCTCCTCGGAGGCGACCAAGCTGACCATCTACTGCGGGCACGCCGATCGCGTCTTTGAGGTCCCCGCCTTCGAGGCCGCCTGCGAACTGCTGTACCGGCGCCAGGTCGCGGGCGCCACCGTCCTGTCCGGCAGCGATGGCACCGCGGGCGGGCGGCGGCGGCGCGCGCAGTTCCTTCGCCACGGCGCCGACGCGCCGCTGATGGTGGTCGCGGTCGGCAGCGGCCAGCGGATCGGGATGATGCTGCCCGAACTCGGCCGGCTGTTCCGCCATCCCCTCATGACGGTCGCGAAGGTCCGGCTGTGCAAGCGCGACGGGCAGTTCGTCAGCCGCCCCGAGACGCTTTCCGGCGACGGCGCGGAGGCGCCCGGACGGATGGCGTCGCAGGTCAAGCTGACGGTCTACACCTCCGAGGCGACACGCGTCCATGGCCAGCCCGCGCATCGCGAAATCGTCCGCCTGCTCCGATCCGCAGGCGTCAGCGGCGCCACCTCGCAGCGCGGCAGCTGGGGCTTCCACGGCGAGCACGCACCGCACGGCGACCATTTCCCCTGGCACGGTCGGCACGTTCCGGTGGTCACGACGGTCATCGACCGAGCAGAGCGGATCGGCGTCGCGTTCGACGTCATCGACGCGCTCACCCCCGACCGCGGCCTGGTGACGGCCGAGACCGTGCTCACACCGCAGCCGGCCGGCGTCCGCAGCGATCAAGAGGCCTAGCTCACGGGCCGGGGCGGACGCCGAACGTCTCCCGGCACAGCAGACCGGTCCTCCTGTCCGCGTGCGTCAGGCCATGGCTGTGACCACCGCGACCACTGCGACGAGGGCGATCAGCATGTAGAGCAGGTAGGTGTCAAGTCGGCCGGACTGCAGCCGCTTCGCCACCGCGACCACGGCGGTGAACAGTCGGCCTGCGGGTCGGTACAGCCAGCTCTCCACGACCTCGACCACATCGGAGTCGTAGCGCAGATGCGGCGCGGCCTCATCGCCGTAGCCTTCGGCGGTGCCGCCCCGTCTGGGCGAGAGCTCCGCCACCCCGGCCCGAGTGTGCAGCACGCTGGCGAGCACCCGGCGGGTGGGGTTCGCGTACCCGAACGCGGTGTACGAGTCGGCCCCGTCGACCCCGATCGTCGCCGAGCGCCAGGCGGGCACCCGGCGCACCCGCAGCAGCCGCCGCCCGGACAGGGCGAGAGTGAGCAAGACGACCAGCGCCAGCATCACCGGGAGCTCGACTACCAGCCAGGAAGGCGACAGGATGGAGAAGCCAGCGAAGACCGGCTGCAGCACCCACGGGGACTTCAGCGCTCCCATGGTCAGCCCGCTCGGCACGACCGGCGAAAGGCCCGCCGCGATCACCCTGATCTCCAGCGGGGTAAGCGCCGCGATCACCAACGGGCTCGCTGCCAGCAGCGCCACGGCGCCCCGCCCGGCCCAGCCGTACTCGCCGCGCCGTGACCCGTCGGGGCCAGCCGGGCCAAGCACGACCATGCCGACGAGCCGGACAAACGTCACCCCGGCGAAGCCGGCCGTGAGCGCCACTGCGGCGCCGGCCAGGGCGAGCGTCAGCCGGCCGCCGAGCGAGGCCACCCGGAACTGCTGCATCAGTGACTCGAGGAGGAACCATTCGGACACGAAACCGGCCGTGGGCGGCAGCCCGGCGAGGGTGAGCGAGCCGACCGCGAGGCCGACACCGCTCCACGGTGCCCGCCGTCCCAGGCCGCGCATTACCTCCAGATCGTCGCTGCCCGCCACCGCCTCGAGGCCCGCGGCGGAACTGAACAGCAGCGACTTCGCGGCGGTGTGGGTCACCATCTGCAGCGTCGCCGCCAGCAGGCCGATGGCGAGCAGCCGCTGATTGCCGACTGCCGCGCCGGTCAACGCGACGCCGAACCCGGTGATGATCAGCCCGCTGTTCTCTACGCTTGAGTAGGCGATCACCCGCGACAGCCGGTTCTGCACCGCGGCGTGCGCGATGCCGAGCAGGGCCGACAGCCCGCCCAGTATCAGCAGGATCCCAGCCAGCCAGCCCGGCGGGTGACCGAGCAGCGCCAGCGTCCGCCACATGCCGTAGAACCCGACGTTGACGCAGACGCCCGCCATGACCGCCCGGGCCGGCGGCGGCGCGGCGGCGTACCCGCGCGGCAGCCAGACCTGGAAGGGCACCATGCCCGCTTTGACCGCGAACCCGGCCATCAGCAGCACCAGCGCGGTTGTCCTGGCCGCGCCGCCGGGCGCGTGCGTGAACGAGGACAACACGATGGAGTGCGATCTCGCGGCGAGCAGCAGCAGCCCGACGAGCAGCGCCGCTCCGCTCGCCTTCCCGAACGCCACCGTGACCCGCGCCGCCCCGACCCGGTCAGGGCCGGGGGCGGGGGCGGGGCCCCGCCGAGCCCCCGCGAGCAGGTAGAACGCGGCCGTCAGCGCCTCCCAGGCGAACAGCGCGGTGAACGTGTCCTGCGCGGTCATGATCACCGCGGTCGCGCCAACCGCGAGCGTGTACCCCTGCGCCAGCATCCGCGTGGCCATCGGCTGCGGCCCGGCTGAACCGGGTCCCGCCGCCCAGCTGGCGAATGCGACCGACACCGGCACCGCCGCGCCGAGGGCCATCACCAGGAACAGGCCGGACAGCCGGTCCACGGCCAGGCCGCTGCCCTGGCCGTCCCCGGCGGGCGCGGCCAGCCACCCGGCCACGTCCAGCCGGACGGTCTGGCCGGCCAGCGCGGAACCGCCGGTGGCGGCCAGGCAGGCGGCGCCGGCCGCGCCCAGCGCATACGGCGCGCCGCGCAGTCGGCCCGGCCGCCAGGAGATCAGGCCGACCGCCGCGGCCGCCGCCAGCAGGAGCAGCCCCGCCGCGAAGACCGCGCTCACCGCCCGGCCCCCGGCCCGAGCCTGCCGGTCGCGATCAGCAGGGCGTTCAGTAGGGCGAACGGGCTCGGCGGGCTCCCCGGCACCCACACATCGACCGGGACAGACCCGGCTACGCCGGAGAGCCGGTCGCTCAGCAGCCCGCCGCTGACCGCGTCGGCGCCGACGGCGATCACCACCTTCGGATCCGGCATGCCCTCGTAGGTGGTGCGCAACGGCCCGCTCATGCCGACCGTGCCGGCGCCGGTGACGAGCAGCACGTCGGCGTGGCGCGGGCTCGCGGTGAAGAACACGCCGAGCCGGTGAACGTCGTAGACCGGGCCGAGCAGCGCCTGGATCTCCCACTCCTCGCTGCCGTCTGACCCCGCGTCCACGTGCCTGACGTGCACGCTGCGGCGCAGCGCGGCCGTACGCCGCGCGAGCGCGGTCCGCGCCGCCGCGACGGCCTGGTCCGTCTCCGGTTGCGCGGGGACGACCAGGGCGGGCCTGACGACCGCGGCCGCAGTCGGCCCGGTGGCGCCGGCCGACCAGGCGAACAGGTCCGGCCGCGCCGCGATGCAGCGTCCGCAGAGAATGCACCGGCCCTGATCGACGCGGAGCTGGTCGATCACCTCGATCGCCCCGGTCGGGCAGAGCCATTCAAGCTCGACCCCCTCGGCCATGACCGCTTCCGAGGTGGCGGCGCCCGACGCCACGATGGCCGGGCCGCGCCAGGAGTCCGCGTACTGGTCCGGCTTTCGCGGCCAGCGGGTCGTGACCACGCCGTCGCGCAGCCCGCGCAGCACCCAGATGCTCATGATTCCGTCTCCCCGCCGATCACAGTGCTGCCCAGAACCACAGGGCTGCCCAGAACCACAGGGCTGCCCAGAACCACAGGGCCGCCCATAACAAGGCCGCCCCCGCAACTGACAGGCCGAAGCTGGCCTCGATGAACGGGAAGTCGGTGAGGATGTCCCCCGCGAACACCTCGTGCATCAGCACCAGGTTGTGAAACGACGCCGACCGCGGCTGGCAGTGGGCGATCCGGCCGTCCTCGATGGTCAGGTCGTAGAGGACCTCGCCCTGCGGCGCCTCCGCCCAGCCGATCGCCCGGCCGTTGGCGGGGTCACAGGGCGTGTGGAGGGTAAGCCGCGTGCGTTCAGGAAAATGTGAAAGAGCCTGCGGGATGAGGCGGAAAGCCTCCGCTGCCTCGTCGAAGCGGACGCGGAGCCTGGCCATCGCGTCGCCGTCGGCCCGCTGGCCGACGGGATCCGCGCTGAGCAGCGGGTACGCGTCGTAGGGGCGGGCGCGGCGGGCGTCGTCGGCGTATCCGGACGCCTTGCCGATCGGGCCGAGGGCGCCGTGCTCACGGGCGCGGTCGGGGCTGAGCGGGCCGGTGCCGCGCAGCCGGTCAAGGAACGAGGAGGTGCCCATCAGCAGTTCCGCGTCCGCGGTGACCTCTTTCTCGAGCGGGCCGATCGCGGCGAGGATCTCCGCCGGGCGCATGCGCGCAAACGCCGATACCCCGCCGGGGACGACGACGCCGCGGCCGAAGCGGCTGCCGCACAGCTCGCCGACCAAACGCATGATCCGCTCCTTGTGCAGCGCGAAGCGGGCGGTGGCGACGGCCAGGCCCGCCGCGTCGGCGAGCCGCAGCGCGACGTCGAGATGGTTGGCGATGCGCTCGAGTTCGGCGTGCACGACGCGGAGGAGGGCGGCCGCAACCGGGACCTCGCAGCCGGCGATCGCCTCGACCGCGTGGCAGTAGGCGAGGGCGTGGGCGACCGAGGCGATGCCCTCGGCCCGCTCGGCCAGCAGGGTGCCGTCGGCGACGGTCAGGCCGGCGAACCGCGCGGTGATGCCGCGGTGCTTGTAGAAGATCCGCATGTTCAGGTGGGGGATCGCCTCGCCCGGAGTCTCGACTAGGTACTCCATCGACTCGAATACCCCGGACCGGACCGGGCCGTGCGGGATCGTGAACAGGCCGTAGCCCGCGACGTGCCGGGGCAGCGCGTGGTCTTCCGGGCGGCCGGGCGCGATCAGCGGGGCGAGCCGGGGATGGCCCTGGGGGATCAGCCCCGTCTCGTCGTGGATCACCCGCTCGTACCAGAACGCCGCGTCGATCATCGGGGTGAGGGCCGGATAGCTGGCCGCCCCGGGCGGCAGCGGCGACTCAAGCGTGTCGATCCCGTCCGGCCCGGCCGCGTGGGCGGACAGGGTGATGCCGCCGTTGCGGTGAGCGGCGAATAGGCCGGCGAACCTCATACCGCGGGCGATCCTGGAACTCAGTGCTTCCCGGAGCGCCGCCACGCTCGGCTCGGTGCTGGTGATCGTCATGACGCTCCTCGCAGCTGTGCCGCTGCCTGCGTGATCAGGTTCGCGAGCTCGCCCGGCGGATGCACCCCGAGCAGGACAAGGACCGCCAGCCCGGCCAGCACCGGGACCACCATCCAGGCGCTGGGCTCGCCCGCCGTCAGGACCCCGCTCGCGGGTGCCAGCAGGATGCTGGTGGCCGACGTGACCAGCCCGAAGAAGGCGATCGTGACCAGGACGACGAGCACCGCCGCGGCCGCGTAGTCGCCGCTGCCGAGGCCGCCGGCCACGATCTCGAACTCGCTGCGGAAGATGCCGGACGGCGGGAAGGCCGACAGCGCGAGGACGGACAGCAGGAACAGCGGACCGCTCCACGGCAGCAGCCGCAGGCCGTCCCGCATGGCGGACATCTGCTTGGTCCTGTACTTGACCGTGAACACGCCGGCCCCCATGAACGCGTTGCCCTTCGCGGCGGCGTGCGCCACCACGTGCAGCAGCACCCCGGCCAGCGCGATCGGAGCGCCGAAGGACACGCCGATGGCGAGGATGCCCATGTGCTCCACGCTGGAATAGGCGAGCAGCCGCTTGACGTCCCGCTGCCCGAATACGTACAGCGAGGCGAGCAGCAGCGACGCGATCCCGAACACCAGCAGCGTGCCGCGCGGGAAGCCGCTGCCGAGGGT
>Ga0302325_10015515_pt1 | contig 16189 bp, 12 predicted proteins | sample Palsa_T0_2_FD_201948 | JGI IMG/M metagenome (GOLD analysis project Ga0302325, IMG submission 201948) | Peat permafrost microbial communities from Stordalen Mire near Abisko, Sweden - Palsa_T0_2 | ecosystem: Environmental > Terrestrial > Soil > Palsa > Peat permafrost | place: Sweden: Abisko... | reverse complement strand
GAATCGAGTGGATTTTCGGCCGCCGCGGTTCCCGATTCCGCATTCGCTATCCCGCCCGATTATCAGAAGGTGGATAAATGAAAACCGGGCTGATGCTGGCGGCTACGGTCGCCTTGGCCGGAACGGCTGCCGCGCAGGATGGCCAAGTCATCAAGGACAGGCAAGGGCTCTGCCAGATTTCGGTTCCGTCCGATTGGACGCCGGACAAGCTGGTTCACAGCATGGCTGCTTCTCCGGACAAAAAGAGCAGCTCCATCATTAGCGCTCAGCGCGCCGGAGCCAGTTACCAGCTGACTGTGGACACGGCCAAGAGCACCTATTCGGTGACTAAGACGGTGGAAGCATCGGACGCGCGCACGGTGTTCGTCTACGCCAACCAAAATGGCAAGCCCGGCGGGGGAGTCTATGTGGCGACCGGCGGATCGCAAATCTGCGTTGCAACGGTGGATTTCGCCGACCCGGCATTCGAAGCCCAGGCTTTGAAGATCGCCCAGTCCGTCAAAACGGTGAAGTGAGGTGGGGCATGCTTTAGCTTGCCGTCTGAGGCTAGACTTGGCGGGCGCCGTTAGAAAACGCGGCGTCCCGAGACCCAGGTAGCCAACACTTCGATGGCCTGCGCCTCCGCATCCCACCCGAACTGCACGAAGTCGGCGCGGTCCCCAGGCATCAGGCCGTTGTTTCGGCGGGGAACTTTGCCGGCTTTGGCGGCGTTCACTGTCGCCATGCGGATGGCATCGCTTAGCGGCATTCCCACCATGCGCATCAAATTCTCAACCCCGCGGTCCATGCGCAGAGAGCTGCCGGCGAGCTTATCCTGGCCGGCCAATACGACGCGGTTGTCCGGCGTGAGATCGACCGCCTGCTCACCCAGGTAGTAGCGGCCGGGCGCCGCGCCCGCGGGCGCAGCGGCGTCGGTCACCAGCACCGAACGCTCGATTCCCTTGGCGCGCAGCGCGGCTTTCAGAAAACTCGCGCCTAGGTGGATCCCATCCACAATGAATTCCGCCATCAAGCGATCTTCCGCCAGCTGATCCCAAATGTAATTAGGATGGCGGCGCATCACGGCGTGAGCCCCGTTGCCGAGGTGCGTCGAAAGCGAGGCTCCGGCGGACACGGCGTCCGCAATTTGTTCCGCGGTGGCGCCCGTGTGGCCGATGGAGGCCACCGCGCCCGCGGCCACGATGCGCTCGATATAGCGCGGCGCTTCCGGCCACTCGGGCGATAGGGTCACGATGCGGATGCGGTGGGCAGTCGCATCCTGCCAGCGGCGGAACTCTTCGAAATCGGGCCTGCGGACCCAGCGCTTGGGGTGCGCGCCGCGTGGGCCGTCATCGGCTCCGATGTACGGACCTTCGACGTGGAAGCCGTCGATGGCGCCCCCTTCCGGCAGCGAATCCTTAGCGTGCGCCAGATTGCGCAGCGCCGCTTCCATGTCTTCGGGGGCGCCGGTGATCACGGTAGGGTAGAAGCGCGTGACGCCGGCCGCGAACAGCGCGTGAATCGAACGGGCGATCTCGCTATGCGGCGCATTGGGATGGTTATAATCGACGCCGGCGAAGCCGTTCACCTGGATATCGATAAAGCCAGGCGCGATGAAATTGTCAGGGTTCACCGCCGCCGGAGTCACGCGAACAATGGTCTCGCCGAACTCGATCTCGACCGGCGAGCCGGTCAACGCGTTCATACCGGAACAGTTCATACGTGCAACGGTTTATTCACAACTTTGCCACAAAAGCGGAGGCGTAAGTGCAACGCCATGCGATCCAAAAAACTTGTTGAAAAAATTCAATCCGCAACAATTCGCTATGGCGTTCGCGCGGCCGGCGCGCTACAAATGGATAGTCGATTAAGGCGGCGCCGCGGCAGGAGGGCAAATCTCGGGGGAGGTAGTCATCCGGTTGCGTGCGCCGCCTAGTTGTTTCCGCTACCTCTTTATTTAGCAAAGACAGGCTGGGCCACATGCACCGGCGAGAGCCAGTTGTGCGTGTCCGGACGCGCGCCGTTGATGATGCCGAAGAACTCCTGCTGCAGTTGTTCCGCGACCGGTCCACGGCGCCCCTTGCCGATGGTGATGCGGTCGATGGAGCGGATGGGCGTGATTTCAGCGGCCGTGCCGGAGAAGAATACCTCATCGGCGATGTAGAGCATTTCGCGCGGAATCAGCTGCTCGGAAACCGGAATTCCCAAGCCGCGCGCCAGCGTGAGGATGGCGTCGCGGGTAATGCCGGGCAGCACCGAGGCGCCCAGCGGCGGCGTATAAATCTTGCCGTCGCGCACCAGGAAAAGATTTTCGCCGGAGCCCTCGCTCACGTAGCCGGTGGCATCGAGCGCGATGCCTTCCACGTATCCGTTGACTACGGCTTCCATCTTAATGAGCTGTGAATTCATGTAATTGGCGCCGGCCTTGGCAAGTGCGGGGAGGGTGTTCGGCGCCATGCGGGTCCAACTGGAAACGCAGACGTCGACGCCTTCCGAGAGCGCTTCTTCGCCTAGATATTTGCCCCAATTCCAGCAGGCGATGTAGATCTCGATGGGATTCTTGATGCCATTCACGCCCACGTCGCCGTATCCACGCATGACTACGGGCTTGATGTAGCAGGAATCCATGCGGTTGACGCGCACCAGTTCCAACATGGCCTCGCCCAGTTCGCCGGCGGAGTAGCCAATGTTTTCCATGCGGTAGATTTTGGCGGAATCGCAGAGGCGGCGGATATGTTCCTTCAGCCGGAACACCGCGGGTCCGCCTGGAGTCTGATAACAGCGAATGCCCTCAAACACGGAGCTGCCATAGCTCACAACATGGGCGAGGACGTGAACGGTTGCGTCATTCCAATTGATGAAACGGCCGTTGTGCCAAATTTTTTCGGTGGGCGTCAGCATGAAGAAATTATAGCGAGACTGATAGCCGTGGCGCACGTACCCCTGGGCCGCTAGATCTGCGGAAATCGGCTCACCGGAAAAGTATCGAGCGGCGTGGAGCGTTGCTGCACCAGCACTCCCCCATCCACTACCAGGCACGTTCCGGTCATGTATCGCGCATCTTCCGTTGCCAGGAATACGGTAGGTCCGGCCAAGTCTTCCGCGTCGCCCAAACGGCCCATGGGGACTACCTGTCCGCGTTCTTCGGCCAGCGTATCGTCGATATCGTAAGTTCGAATCAATCCCGGTACGACTGCGTTGACGCGCACGCCGTAGGGCGCGAGATCTAGAGCCATGGCTCGGGTCATTGCCTCAATGCCGCCTTTCGATGCGTCGTAAGCCACGTTGCCGCGGTGAGCGCGGGTAGCGCCGCCGCTCGACATGTGAATGATGGAGCCAGAGCGTTGGCGCGCCATCACGTGTGCGGCGCGCAGTGAGCACAGGAATGCGCCCTTGAGGTTCACGCCCAGCACATGGTCCCACCAGGCTTCGTCGCCTTCGAGGAAATGCCGCGCGGCGTAGATATCGCCGGCGTTGTTCACCAGCACATCGATGGTTCCGAAGCGGTCGAGCAGCCGGTCGAACATCGCGTCGACTTGCGCCTTGCTGGAAACATCGGCGGCGATTCCGATGGCTTCCGGGATGCCGGCGGCCACTTCACGGGCGCGATCTTCATGCAAGTCGTTGACCGCCACCAGCGCGCCTTCCGCGCCGAACCGCTCGGCAATGGCGCGGCCGATGCCGTGGCCGGCGCCGGTGACTAATACAACTTTCCCGGCAAATCTTGGGGATGGATGCATCCTAACAGGCTAGCGTGTTTTCGATTCCCGGTTGATCTGCCTTAATCTGTGATGGGAGCAGGCCGGGTTATAACTCGTTGCATGGCCGAGCTACTCAAGTGCCCGCTTACTCTGACGCCTCAGCCCGAGGGCGGGCATACCGTCACTAGCCCCGTCATTCCGGAACTTGTCACCGAAGGCGACACGGTGGAAGAGGCGCTCGAGAACGTCCAGGATGCTCTGCGGGCGGTCATTGAGCTCTATGACGACCTTGGCAAGCATCTACCCGACAGCGTCAGGCAGGACCCTCGCTCGGCTTGATGGTTTGGTCTCCTGCCCGTGAAGTATCGCGAGGCCGCGCGAAAGCTAACCAAGCTGGGTTGCCGCGAGATTGCAAGACGATCTGGCGGATCTCATCGCAAGTGGCAAAACCCGGCAACGGTCATGGAGCCATTCTCCCCGACTGGGGCAGCAAGGATCTTAAGATAGGAACGGTTCGATCCGCTGTCCGCCAACTGGGGCATCGATTGGCAGGACTTTCTGAATGCGTGAATCTCCCGGTCAAGTCAGTGTTGCCGGGCTATCTGCCGTTCGTTGTCCTGCGATCCGCGAGTTGCGCCACACCGATGCTCTGCTGCAGGAAATCGATCACCTTCGGAATTGCGTCCAGCGACGATTCGGCGTTGCCCTTTGGCGTGCCTCCCATTTCGACCTCGCGGCCGGACGTAGGATTGGTGGTCGCCCCCATCCAAGCCGGAACGATTTCCGGACGGCCCGCTCCGTGTCCCGCGTGAGGATAATTCAGATGCTCCACGTTGTAGGCGAACTTAAACTGCTTGAGGCGCGCAACAATCGAATCCGCCATGGACGATGAAGGCCAGACATGATCCGCGTCGCCGGAAATCAGAAGTATCGGACCCTTCGTCAGCTCGACCTCGATCACGGCCCGCATCATCATCGCATCTTGTTTGTAGGTTGGACGTAGTGGCCGAAACGCCAACCCGGTTCCGTTCCACGTCCAGGCGGGAAGCGCGGCCGTGAATCCGCAGCAGGCCGGATTCAATTCGTTGGAGGGAGAGTAGGCCGCCACGGCTTTGATAATCGGGTAAACCGTGCCCAGCTCCAAGGCGAGTTCGGCGCCGCGCGAGACTCCCATAACCGCGATGCGGTCGCTGGCAACCTCCGGGCGGTGCGCCATCCAATTCAACGCTTCACCGAAGTACTCAAGCGGAATCTTTGCGAGTTCCTTCGGCAGATCGTCATAGCGAAAATATGCCAGCGCCAGGGCCGCGAATCCGTGCGAAGCCAGCCACGCCGCGCGGCGCGCCGGCAGGCCCCCTTCCGATCCGCCCAGCACCAGGACCGCGGGATGCCGGTCCTTCCCCGGCGGCAGAAACAGCGTTCCGCGAAGTCTGCCCTCATGCAGGGTCACTCGTTGGACGCCTGCGGCGATCGGTATCTGTTCCATGTGTGTTGCCGCCAGTTGCGCGCTGCCCCGCATGAGTTGAAACTCGATCGTCTGTGCGCCGAAATTTCGCGGGGGCTCATACCGGGCGGTCTTTCGTGACTCCGGCATCATTGACCAAATCAGGCCCGCGGACGACGTTTCCTTATATGAGCCCGCGACGGCTGGCTGCTTGGATGTGTCGATGTTGCCTTGCGAGTCGGCAACAAACTCAGCTTTCGAGGCCCAGTGGGCGTCCGCTCCGTCGATCAGCTCGGCGTGAATGGCCACGCGATCATTCGGCTGCAGTCCCGTTGCGCGTATGGCGGCGGGCTGATCCGTCATCGCGCGATTCGGACTGACTTCAAGAGTTTGAGCGCGAACAACCGAAAATGCGAGGAATGAAAAGAAGATTGAAGACCTCAAGGCTAGCGTCATAACCACCACTAGATCGATGGTATCGCTTTCGGGGGACATCCGCGGGTTACCATCGAACTCATGGACATTATCACCGGAAATGTCGGCTGGATCGAGGTCATTTGCGGACCCATGTTTTCGGGCAAGAGCGAAGAGTTGATCCGGCGGCTGCGCCGCGCCATGATTGCGCGCAAGCGGGTCGAGGTATTCAAACCGGCGATTGACGACCGCTATTCCGCCGATGAAATTGTTTCGCACGGCGATCTGCGAATGAAATCACAGGTGGTGGGCGGCGCCGCCGGCATTATCGACCGGATCGATTGGCGGTCCGAAGTGATCGGGATCGACGAGGCCAATTTCATGGGGCCGCAGCTTGTGGAGGTGGCGCAGAAGCTGGCGGATAGCGGCAAGCAGGTGATTATCGCCGGCCTCGATACGGATTATCTGGGGCGGCCGTTTGCGCCCATGCCGGACTTGCTGGCGCACGCGGAATCCATCGTCAAGACGCTGGCGATCTGCATGCGCTGCGGGAATCCGGCGAAGCATACGCAGAGGCTGCGCGGGTCGGAGGACCTGATCGTGGTAGGCGCGGCGGAAATGTATGAGGCCCGCTGCCGCCGGTGCTTCGAGCCCGGAATTCCGAAGCAGACCGAGCTGGACTTCATCAAAGCGAAAAAGACATAGGCGAACACGATCCCATGCAGAAATACGATGTGACGCTGAAGCTCTTGCTGCAAGGCCCGGCCCGGCTCACGATGATCGAGCTGGCCGGCAGCCCAGTGGAGAGATGGCTGAATGTCGAATTGCCCAAGGTGCAGAATCCGCGCGCGGACCTTCTTGGCGAGACCGCCGATGGGAGCCTGATCCACGTTGAGCTTCAGAGCGCGAATGAGGCGGCCATGCCGCTGCGCATGGCCGAATACTGTTTGGGAATTTTTCGCCTGTTCGGAAAACTCCCGCGCCAGGTTTTGTTGTACGTAGGTGAGGGGCCCTTGGGAATGGAAAGCGAGCTTCGCGGCGCCGACGTGTGGTTCCGATACCGCATGATCGACATTCGCGATCTGGATGGCGACCGTCTGTTGGAAAGCGAGGAAACAGGGGATAATGTAATTGCGATCTTGGCGCGATTGCGAGATCATAGGGCGGCTGTAAGGAAGATCGTCGGCCGGATTGCGGATTTGCCAGGGACCGAACGAGAGACCGCCTTGAGCCAGTTGCTGATTCTGGCCGGTTTGCGGCGGATGGCAAAAACGGTGGAAGAGGAGATACAAAAAGTGCCGGTATTCATCGACATCATGGAAAATGAGGTGTTAGGGCCGCCGTTCAAGAGGGGCCTGGAGGAAGGCCGGCGTGAAGGCGAGCGGGAAGGCGAACTCAAAGGCGAACTCAAAGGCGAACTGAAAATCCTGCGGCGACAAATTGAGAAGCGCTTTGGGGCCATTCCGAAGTGGGCCGAGGAGTGGCTGGCCGCACAGTCCACTGCTGAGCTTGAAGAACTAGGCGTGCGCATGCTCGAGGCTGCAAGCATCGAAGACCTGCTGCGGTAACTACGCCTCACGAAGCACTCGCCGGCCATGGGCCCGCGTCACTTAAAAACAAAAGCGCCTCCCCGTGAAGGGAGGCGCTGGAGCAGAGCCGGTAGAGTTTAGAAGCTGAACTTGGCCGTAACAACAAGGATGCGTCCGGAAACCAGCGAGGCGGTCTGAAACGAACCGTAGGCGCTGGTGGTTGGTCCCACATCGCTACCGGTGGTGCCCATGGTCGCTCCCGCCGTGACGGAAGCTGACGGGGCGCCAAAGTTGGGGTGATTCAAAGTATTGTAGGCCTGGGCTCCGAATTCGAAAACGTACTTCTCTTTGACGAAGAACTTCTTACTGAGTTGCGTATCGATATCGAAGTAGCCGGGGCCGCGGAAGACGCCGGGCCCGGTTTCACCGAAACCAGTCTGTACCGGCGTGGCGACTCCCGAGGTTGAGTTGTAGGTCTCGAACTGCGTGGCATTGAAGCACGGCGGCGTGGGACTGCCTACAACCGCAGTGCAGTGCGACTGAATGTTGGGGTCGATGACCTCGGCCAAAAGGCTTCCGGTTCCACCACCGGAATTGATTTGTGCGGCGATCTTGCTGTCGGAGGACGAGAAGGGGAAGCCCGTATAAAAATAGAACTTCCAGCCAAAGGTCCAGCCGCCCAGCACCGCCTTGAGGACGGGATTCACGAACTTGTGAGGCTCGTTCCAAATAAGATCGCTGACGATAGTATGACGCGAGTCGAAGCTCTGGTTGCCATAGCCAAAGTTCAGGTTGTACGGATTGTAAACAGCGGACATGCCCAGCGCGTGCGACCACGTCCAGCCGACCTGGCCCTGGAAGCCCCACTTCATGGAGTGGCGGATCTGGACCGTCATGGCGTCGTAGTTGGAATAGCCCTGCGTCAGCACCTGGGTCACGCCCAGGAACCGGGGATCCGGCGCGGCCGTCGGCAGCGGAGTAGCGCCCCCGAAGTCGGTGCCGTAATACTTGTTGGTGCCGCCGCTCAGCAGCAGGTAGGCGTTGGACCAAGTGTTGCTGATCGGCTGATCGAAGCCGTGGTTGCCAGCGTAAGTTACGGCCAGGACATCGTGCGGATCCAGAGTGCGTTCGATTTCGGCGCTCCATTCAGTAGTCTTGGGGGGCGTGAAATTGTTGGGCGGCGAATAATAGGCCGGCAGCGCGTATGGAATCGGCGATAACGCCGCCACAATCTGGGTGTAATCATAACCCTTTGTAAATCCGGAGGTAAAGGTGTTGTAGGCTGCTAACGCTCCATAAGCCGAACTGGCGGTATCGCTAGGCAATCCGACTTCGCCGAATTTAACGCTTGGGGTGAATTTGCTGGGGGCATTGCCAAACACATTTTGTGCCGTGCTTCCCGCGAACAGCGTGGCGAAGAGTCCCACGCCGCCGCGAATGACCGTCTTATTGTCCAGCTTCCAGGCGAAACCAAAGCGCGGCTCCGGAATGATGCTTTCAAGGCTTTTGTATTCGGTGTGTAGGCCGGTGGTGATGGTCTGGTTGTACGGAACGCTCGCTCCACCCACGTAGCCCGGCATGCCGAATTGGGTGTTCATGCGGGCGAAGCAATTGTCCAGGCAGGCCGGGTCGGCATCGTGCTCGATGCGGAAGGCCAGCGTGAGCGTGATATTGCGGCGGACCTTCCACTCATCCTGCACGTAAGCGCCCAAGGAAGCCATGCGGATGTGGGCGGCGAGAATATCCGGGAAGCTCTGGCTGAATGAATCACCCAGGCCCGTGGCGTTGACCTGGCCGGTTGTAAAATCGGTCAGATCGGAAAAGCTGTAAGTACCCTTGTAAGCGCCGCTAGCGATACTCGTATCAGTAATCTTATCGAACCGGTAGTTAATGCCGGTCTTGAAGGTGTGTGCGCCATGGATCCAGGTAAGGTCATCCACCAACTGAGCCTGGCCCACGTTGCGGCCGTTGGGGAAGCCGGCCCCGACGCTGGTCCAGCCGGCATCGCCCACGCTGATGCTTTCCGGCATCAGGGCAGTGGTCGTGGCGAAATTGGCGACGCCGAAAATCGCCGTGTACCAGGAAGCCGAAGCGATGAAGTTATTCACCAGCGTCGGCGAGATGACGTAGGTATACGTCAACTGGCCCTGATCGGAAGGTTGGTTGCTCTGCGAATTGAAAGCCGGATTGATCAAGCTCGGGCCAGTGGCCTGCAGGCCCCAATCGTAGTTGTAGCGCAGGGCCAGCTTCTGTTTGTCGGTGATGTTGTAATCGCCGCGAAGCGTGAACAGGCTCTCCGTGTTCGTCTCGCTGGCGCTCTTAAATACGGCGTCGGTGCAAGCCACGTTCGTGCCGAAGATTCCGCCGCCAGGCGCGGCGATATTGGCATTCCAGAAGGTGCCGATACCGCAGCCCAAGTGGCCATTGGCGTCCTGCAGGGTGCCGCTGCCGTTGGTCTCCGGGACGGCGTTCTGGGCGTCGGGCGCGTTGTTCCATAGCGCGAATGCGTCTTTATAGAGTGGCAGGGCGGCCGCGTCGACATGCGCCAAGGTATAGGTTTGCATTTGCGGCGAGGGTATTCTCAGAGTGCCGGATGTGGCCAAGGCGTAATCCAGGCTCTCATAGTTGAAGAAGAAGAACAGCTTGTTCTTCTTGATGGGGCCGCCGAAGGATCCGCCATAGTTATGCGAATCGGACCGCGGTTCCGTCGAGCCGGCCCGGTTCAGGAAAAAATCGTTGGCGTTCATGATCTTGTCGTTGTAGTTGTGGAACAGGTTGCCGTGGAAGCCGTTGGTGCCAGCCTTTCCGACGTAGCTCACCTGCGCGCCGGACATGCGTCCGTAGTCGCCGCTGAAGGCGTTTACGACGACGGAAGCCTCGGCAATTTCATTGGAGCCGAGGAGGTTGTTGCTGGGCCCGGAGTTGTTGATGTTCAGGTAGGGGTCCATGTCGTCGGCGCCATTGAGCGTGAATAGGTTTGCGGCTCCGGGAATGCCATTGGTGATGAAAGTGTCGGAACCTTTGCCCTGGATTACCCCGGGCACGGTATAGGCAAGGGTGGTGATATCGCCGCCGCTGTTCGGCAGTGCCGTCACCTGCCCGGTATTGAAGCCAGACGCCTGGTTGGCATTTTCCGTCTGTAGGATGGTAGTCGTGGCCATTACCTCGACCACTTGCTGCGAGCCCTGCACTTCCAATTTGAGGTTGACGGAAGCTTCCTGACCCAACAGAAGCGTGAACTTTGCCGCCTCGGATTTCAAGCCGGTCGCATCGCAACTCACCGTGTAATCGCCCGGCTGCATAAGCGAAAAGCGATATTGGCCACTCGAATTGGTGACCACTGAATGGTTCTCGTTGGTGTCGGCGTAACGGGCGGTGACTTTCGCGCCGGGGACCACTGCGCCGCTGGCATCGGTTACCGTTCCGACGATATCGCCGGTGGTCATGGTCTGACTGAATCCGGCCGGCGCCAGCAACATCATAAGCGCGGCGAAAAGACAGGCTGTCGCGGCGTAGCGCAACCCGCTGCGTTTTGTATCCCTCATAATTTGGACCCTCTGAAACGGAACTCTCCAATTAGTAACAAGTTCCATTAAGTTTTGTCTTGGTATAGCAAACCTCATGTCGGAATGCAAGAGTCCAACCCGCAAGTAATTGAAAAGGGATGAATTGTAGTTCCCTGGAAAAGCCGGTTCTGAACGAGACGCAGGAGGGCGCCACCCACCAGGGCGCCAGCCTGGCCGCTGGGTAGAGCGCGTCAAAAAAAAGCGCCTCCCCAGGCCGGGGAGGCGCTTAGGTCCTACGAACCTGCTAGAAGGTAAACGTGCCGGTGAAAATCGCCAGGCGTCCCGAAACCGAAGCGCCCTGGCTCGTACCGTAAATGCTGGTGGGTGGACCGAGAGTGCTGGTGATCTCTCCGAACGAGCCCGAGGTGACGCTTCCCGAGGGATTGGCGAAGTTCGGGTGGTTCAGCAGGTTATAAGCCTGCATGCCGAACACGAACTTATACTTTTCCTTGATGGCGAAGCTTCGCTGCAGCGTCGCGTCGAGATCGAAGTAGCCGGGGCCGCGGAAACTGTTGGGCGAGATGTTGCCCCAGTCGGTCTGGATCGGGCTCGAGATACCCGAGCCGGGGTAAGTGGCGAAGTCGGTCTTTGCCAGGCAGGGTTGGCCTATCGCGTTGCTTGAGTTGCAGTGTGTGCCGAAGGCAGTCGGAACTACCAGATCCGCGAGCGGGGTGAGTACGCCCGAAGAGTTGACGTCGGTTGCGATCTTGCTGTCGGTCACGCTGAAGGGAGCGCCGCTGTAGACGTACACCTTAAAACCAAGCGTCCAGCCTTTGATCAACCCGTTCACAGCCTTGTTCGATGCCTTGAAGGGCTGGTTCCACAGAATGTCGCCGGATGCCTGAGACCGGTTGTCGAAGCCGAGACTCGCATAGCTGTTGCTGAGGTTGAACGGATTTTCGTAGGCGATGGTACCCAGAGCGTGGCTCCAGGTGTAGTGGAGTTGGGCCGATAGCCCGTAGCTGAACATGTGCCGGTATTGGAACGTCAGGGAGTTGTAATTGCTGATGCCGTTGTTGTAGTACTGCGTCACCGTTACGAAACGCGGGTCGGGTGCGGCCCCGGGCAGTCCCCCGTAAAATACTCCATAGTTCTTGGTGCTGGTGGAGCTGGCGTACATATTGGCGTTGAGAGTCTCGGCTATATCGTAGCCGTGGTTACCCACATAGGAGACTGTCAACATGTTGTGAGCCGTCAGCTCCTGCTGGATCTCGGCGCTCCACTCGAGGGTATGGGGAGCAAGATAAGTGGACGGGAAGGAGGTGATGCTGGGCGTGCTGAAGGTGGCCGGTTTTACCGCGTTCTGGATCTGAGCCAGAGTAAACCCGGAGTTGAACCCGCTCTCAAATGCGTTCGCCGAAACCTGGGCCGTGTAGGCGGAGCTGGTGGGATCGGTAATCACTCCGACCGTTCCGAAGGTCAACCCGGACGGAGCGAACTTGTTCGGCACCTGGTTGGCCAGCGTGCCGCCTATGCCGTCGGTGTAATTAGTGGAAAACAGCCCGATTCCCCCGCGTATTACGGTCTTGCTGCTTCCCATCGGTTTGTAGGCAATTCCCAGGCGAGGCTGCGCGATGGGGTTCTCCGCGTTATAGAAGAGATTCTTGGTCTTCGTCAGGGTGGTGTCGTAGGGAACGTTGACGCCGCCCTGATAGCTGGGGGAGTCGAACGGAACGTTGGTGAGAACGAAGCATTTTTCGATGCAGGTGGGATTGAAATCCTCTTCGACGCGCAACCCGTAGGTCAGCTTCAAATTCTTGGTGACGGCCCATTCGTCGCCGACGTAGAAGTCGGCCGAAGGAAACCGGAAATGAAGCGCCCCGTAGAGCGGGAAAGACTGGGTGAAGCTGCTCAGAGCATTTCCGGTATCCCCGAGCTTGCCATTGGCGAAGTCCGACAAATCGCCCAGGCTGTATGCCCCCAGGAACGCTCCTGAGGCGATGCTGGTATAAGTGTACTGGTCGTAGCGGGCGTTCACGCCGGCCCTGAATGTGTGCCTGCCCTTGGAAAAGTCATCGTTGATCTGGAAGTGACCGACGTTTCGGCCGTTAGGAAACGCGCCGGCGCCGACTGTGGCAAAGCCACCGCCGTTGGCGCCCCCGTCGCTAATGGCGATAGAGTCCGGCATCAGGGACTGCGTCTTCGTGAAATCCTGGACGCCGAACAGAGCGGTGTACCACAGATACGAGGCGGTGAAGCTGTTGACGATCGACGGAGTGATGATCCAGGTGTGCGAAAGGCTTCCCTGCGAGGACGGCTGATGGCTCACGGAGTTATACAGCGGATTGATCGGGCTGGTGCCGGTGGCCTGAACGCCAGTGTCGTAGTAGAAGCGAAGCGAAATTTTTTGGCTGTTCGAGATGTTAAAGTCGGCCCGATTGGTAAGATTCTGTTCGGTGTTGATTTCGGTATCGTTGACGCCGAAGGCGATCGCGCAGGGGGTATCCACGCCGAATATCCCGCCGGTTCCGGTGGGAGTCTTGTAAAAGCTGTTGATGCCGCATCCCAGATGGCCGTTACCATCCTGCAACAGGCCGCCGCCGTTGGTCACCGGGACCGCGCGGTTGATTCCGGGCGAGCCGGCAATCAAGCCGAAATAGTCCTTATACAAGGGCTGCTCGGCGGCGGCGACATGCGCCAGGGTGTAGGTCTCGAGCTGGGGCGACGGAAGTGAAATCCCGCCGGCCGCCGGGAGAATGTAGCGCAGGTTTTCGTCGTCGAAGAAGAAAAATATCTTGTTCTTCCAGACCGGTCCGCCGATCCGGCCTCCGAACTGGTGGGCATCCGACCTGCCTCTGGGGGTGCCTGTGGAGTTGGCAAAGAAGGCGTTCGCGTTCAGCTTTTCCCAGTTGAAGTTATAGAAGAGATTTCCGTGAAACTGGTTCGAGCCGGACAGGCCGACCATATTGACCTGCGCGCCGGCCATACGCCCGTATTGAGGGCTATAGGCATTCATCACCACAGCCACTTCACCCACTGCGTTGGCGCCTAGCAGGTTGTTGCTGGCCCCCGAGTTGTTGATATTGTTGGCGGGGTCGTTCTGGTCCATGCCGTCGAGAGTATAGAGGATGCTCGCGCCCGGGATGCCGTTGGCGTTCATGTTGCTGGAGCCGCCGGTGACGTTCACACGAATACCGGGAGCGGTCATAGCCAGCGTTGTGAGATCTCCGCCCGGCATGGGTAAATTGTCGACCTGATTCTTGTTGAAGTTGGTCTCGAGATTGGCGTTCTCGGTCTGCAGGATCGCCGCGGTCGCGTTGATCTCCACCGTCGTGGACGTTCCTTCCGGATTCATCGTAATGTTTGCTTCTTGCGCCTGACCTACAAGCAGCGTGATCTTCAGCAGATTCGACTTCAGGCCTTTGGCGGCGGCGGAGATTTCGTAATCGCCGGGCTTCATCAGCGGAAAGCGATACTGGCCTTCGGCGTTCGTCGTTTCTGTTCTCGATTCGCCCGATTCCAAGGATTTAATGGTGATCGCGGCGCCGGGAATGACGGCTCCGGAACTATCGCTCACCACACCCACGACGTCAGCGGTCGTGATGGTCTGGCTAAACGCAAACGGCGCCAGGATTAGCAATAGCGCTGCTAAAGTAGAGAAACGAAACGATCTAAGTGCACTCGTCATGTTGAAAGACCCCCTTAACTCCTAGAAGCAAAACGTTAATAGATCAAACCGCTCTTTGAACGGAACACCCGTAACCATCGTCACCATTCGGCGATCATGAACTCCAAGCAGACGACTTCTCCCGTGCATCACCCGGCGTCAGCGGCGAAAAGTGATATTCGCCGGTCGCGATGGTGATAGCCTCACGGCTCTCGCTGGTCTCGGTACCAGTGGATTGCGGCTTTCGCGCCTTATACCAACGCGCCGCTAGCATCGGTTACGTGCCGACATCGCCGGTCGTCATTGTCTGACTGAGCCCGGTGGGCGCCCACAACATGGTTAGCTTGACGAAAAGGCAGGCTTGCGCGATATCGCGCTACCAACTGCGTTTCGTATCCCCGAGAATTCCTGGATCGTCCAGAAACGGAACTTCATTACGTGGTTACAAATATTCCGTTAAGTTTTGTATTGGTATAGCAGACTTCACGCGCAAAAGCAAGCGTCGAGTCTGGGTGTGTCGTTAGTATGTGAGTTGTCCGGTCGAGTTCACACGTGATCTGTCCGCTTGGGCCGGGGGCGGGTAAAGCTAGGTAGCGAACGAAACTCAGCAGTACTCCGCCGCCGAGATGGAGCGGATGATGAAAGTTCAAGACGTGTTGTTGAAGGCAATGGCGAAGAAGATCACGTGGTGGTCGGCGGCGGAAATCCTCGGCGTGACGGATCGGACGATGCGCCGATGGCGAGAGCGGCTGGAGGAGGGGGGCTACGCTGGGCTGGCGGATCGGCGGAAGGGCAAACCGAGCGCCCAACGCATTCCGCTGGCGACGGTCGAGAAGATGCTGGGGCTCTACAAGGGGACCTACTACGATCTGAGCGTATCCGGCAATGGCGAAGGATGCAGGCGGCGCCTGAGATTCGCGCGAGGTTTTGCCGTCCCGGATTGACGCCGAGTGGCCTTTGCTTTCGATTGCGATGTCGATTCGCGAGGAGCGCGACGTGGAGCCGGCGATGGTGAACGCCGAGGGCGCGTAATCTCCGCGCATCGCAGGTGGGCCTTCAGGGGCACTTTCGTGCCGCGGTCGGTGTAGTCGAACACCGCGTCGATCGTTGTCACGCCCCCGCTTTTGGTTATCGAATCCTCTTCCCAGCCCACTGCCTGCTGGACCTTATAGAGGCGGAAAGTGGAGGAGTCCGCGCGGGCGATGGCGGCGCAGATTAAGTGCACGAGAAGGGAGGATCTCGCTCGCCGGGAAAGAGACCGATTCATCGCAGGCATTATACTCTGCGATAACGGGTGAAGTCTTACTTACTTCACGGCGAAATTCACGCTGGCGGCGATGTCCGCCCAAGCCAGTCGCAGAGTTCCTGTGTTACCACCCGAACGAGTCACGGCAAACCTCATGGTGTCGAGAGGAGCGTCCGAGTGAGTAGTTGTCATGGCCACGCGGCCCAGATCCTGCTCCTGGTGGTAAACGTTCGCCGCCGCGCCTTTTTCCTTGCTTACGATGAGCTGCCAGCCCCTTGGATCGAGTTGTACGAATAGCGTATATGCGCCCGGTGGAACATCGAGACCCGCCAGATTCAGTTCGGCATTGGTATACAGCGTGGTAGGGTCGCCGGCGCCGGCCCGCCAGACGGAATTGGGCTGCAGGAGCGCACCCTCGCCGCCGAAGACCGTGCGGCCGTTGGCCGACGGGGCGTGATATTTGATCGCGATGGTTTTACCACCGATGGTCGTCTCAGTTTCGGCGGGAGTCTTGGAGCCAGGTTGCGCCAGTCCAAATGAAGCAGCGGCAATAGCCAGAGCGGCGGCGGAAAACAATACTCGATTCATGAATAATCCCATTGTAGCGCCGCCTGGACTGGCAGCCCAAATTGCCTAATGCTTGGCAGGTATCGCCGCCGGTGGAACCAGCACGCCGGTTCCATACTTCTCGATGCTGCGCGTC
>Ga0302325_10015512_pt1 | contig 16191 bp, 15 predicted proteins | sample Palsa_T0_2_FD_201948 | JGI IMG/M metagenome (GOLD analysis project Ga0302325, IMG submission 201948) | Peat permafrost microbial communities from Stordalen Mire near Abisko, Sweden - Palsa_T0_2 | ecosystem: Environmental > Terrestrial > Soil > Palsa > Peat permafrost | place: Sweden: Abisko... | reverse complement strand
CCAGAGTGACCGACCAATCGCGGCCGTCGGCGACGCCCCGCGAGTGTTGCTCGATGGCCGGCACTCCCGCCACGGTGGTCTGCGTGGTGGACTCCAGCCGGTAGTTATCGTAAATTCCCCGCAGGGTGTGGTCGGTGGCAAAGGCGTGCGCGTCCAGGGATTCCTTCCCGATATCGCGGCCGATCACCAGCAGCGCGGTTTCGTCGCTCGGTCCCACCGCGGCGATCGTATTGGGCAGCGCCTGGCTGGCATCGCTGATCAGTTGCCATCCCGGCGGGGTGTACATCCGAAATCCAAATGTCTGATTGACGTAAAGATTTGCGCGCAACAGCTCCTTGATCGCCGGCGGCTCGGGCGCGGGCGCGGCCGTGGCAGCGGGAAGTGACGCCAGCGCGGCCGTCTTTACCGTTGGCGGCGGCGCCGCCTTCGCAGCCGCGGCGGGCGCGGGAGCGCGCGGAGCCACCGGCGCCGCGGCGGCGATGGCCAGGGAATTCGCCCCCCTCTGGGGTTCCGCCGTGGCGGACGGCGGTTCTCCCGGCGATGGCGCGCCTGCCGTGGCGGTCGCCTTCGGTTCGGCAGCGCCGGCGTCGCCCGGTTTCGCAGCAGAGGTTTTACCGGCCGCGGATTGGCTGGCGTCGCTGGGAATAATTTCCGCGATGCTGTCTTTGCGCACCAGCGCAAAGCCGTAGCTGGTCTGCACCTTGAACGAATTTCCCTCAAAGCCGACGATGGTTCCGTCGATCTTAGTGCCGTCCTTCAGGCGAATCTCATCGGCGCGCGCGACGCCGGCTGCCAGCAGCGCGCAAATCAGCATGGCACCGGCGCGGCGCTGGACCCACGCGATACGGCTGACCCACGTGGTATGTCTGACCCACGTGGTGTGTCTGACTAGGATGCTCTCCATGGGATTCGAGTATTTCAAAACCCCGGCTGTGCGGCAAGCAGTCCTGCCGCGGGCTTGCCCCGTCCATTACCTGACGGTAATGCCGGGGCAGACGGAAGGGGAGGCAAAAAAATGAAGGAAACTTCGCGAAGAGCCGCATTGACTCTGACGGGCGCGTTAGGCAAATTCTAGGGGCGCAGTGCCTCTGGTCTTACGTCCATCATGCGTCCGGATGGGATCGAATCACGCCTGTCGCCGGATCGGATGGGAGGAGAGGACACGATGATGGCAAAAATTCCCCTGGCGGTTGCGGCGGGGCTCCTGCTGGCCAGCGCGTGCGCGGCGCAAACCAGAATCACCGGCACCTTGCAGTGCGACAAACCCAGCCCGCAATACACGATCTCCGTAAACGCGGACGCCGGCGGAGCCGCGCGCACGCTGCTTCTGCAGCAGTCGAAATGCACGTGGTCCAAGCCGCTGGAAATCGGCGGCGCCAAATCCACGGACGCGGTCGATAGCGGCATCGTCGAGGCGGACGCTTCCAGGAGCCGCGACACGGGATACGACGTCTCCAGCATGGACAGCGGGGATCAGTTTACCGTGCGGTATACCGGCATGAGCGCCCTGGATGGCGGCGTCGCGCAGAAGATCACCGGCACGTGGAGCTTCACGGCGGGAACCGGGAAGCTGAAAGGCATCGCTGGCAGAGGCACCTATAACGGTGCGGGCAATGCCGATGGCGGCGTGACCGTGCAGATCGTCGGCGAATATCAGATCCCTAAGAAATAGATCCGCGACGCCCAGTCCCGCGCAACAAAGCCGCGTGCCGCAAGCCTTACCGCCCGCATTGCCCCAGTTACTTCTAAATTTATCTTCCTATATCGCAAAACAGCGCTTACTTCAGACCGCCGGGATTAACGCCGTCCGCCGCTGATGCCGATCGCTATGCTGTACTGCGGCACCCAGTTGCTTCCGAATTGGAAGAAATTATTCACGTAATGGATGTCAAACTGCGGGCGGACGAAGATCCAATGATTGAGGTAGAAGCGCACGCCCACCCCGCCGTGAATCTGGAAATGGTTGGAACTTTCGATATAGGAGTTGGAAGTGGAGCAACCGGAAAAGGCATCGCAGAACTGCTGGTTGTAATAAAACTGCAAATTGGCGCCCCCGACTCCCAACTGTAACTCCGGAACGATTTTCGCGGCTCTGGGGAGAGGCATGAAGACCGCGTTAAAATCGTAAAAACTCGGCTCATAGTTCAATCCCGCGTAAGGAGCCTGACTGAAGCGTCCTGCATACTCTGCTCCGACTCCTAGATAGGAGCGGAACATGAAATCGCCTCCAAAGGAAGCATACAAGCCCCCCAGGCCCGGAGTGGGGTAGAGGTTCCCATCGCCAAACGTGTCAATCCGTTGCCCGCTGGTCTTGTCTGAAAGGTTGCCCACGCCAAAAAAGGCGCTGAAACCTTGTGCCTTGGCCTGCGGAACACTACCCAGGAAAAAGACCAGAAGAAATAAGGGGGCGATGCGTTTCAGAAGTTTCAATGTTGAGTCTCCTCTCGAAGTTGGCATAAGGCACATAAGGCAAATGTTTAGAAGCCGTGAGGCAGCCGGTGGTTGTCCGGCGGGCACCCCAAATCATAACGCTAGTGACTCGTCTGAATTTGAAGATTGTTAGTGACCGAGAAAACGTCGGGGACGCCGTTGGCGCGAATACCGGCCACATTTTTGTCGGACTGGTTGTCCACCGTTCCCTCCAGGGTCACGTGCCCCTGGTCGACCACGATATGGATGTTCCGGAGGATCCCTTCGGCATAGCGCTCCAGCTCGGGTTCATTATAGATCGCGCGATACTCCGCCGTGCGGATCTGATCGTCCATCGGCGAGGCCGGCAAAATCTCAATGTTGTTCACCACCTTGGTCACCCCGGCAATGCCTTTCACGGCGCTTTCCGCCTCGTCCTTGATGTCGCCGTTGCGCACCTGCCCGTTCAGCGTGACCACCGAACCATTGACGGAGTAGTAAAGGTTGTCGAACACCGAGTACCAGGGAATCTGCACCAGTTCGTGACGAACTTCGCGGACGATATTGGTTTGATCGAACGCACTCTTGGACTGCGCAAATCCGGGGGCCCCCACGGCGGCCGCTCCCAGCACAACTGCTGCCAGCAGAGCCCCGCGTATGCGATTTGAGATTTTGCTCATGGGAATCATCCTCTCTAAACTTTTTGGTAATACCTCCAGCCCTTGGGGTTCCTAACTGCTTAGATGCAGTTTGCGTGTCCCAGGTGTCGCGCAACGCGCCGGAAATCATCCAAAGGACCGCGTGGAACGCGAAACGTCGGATTGAAATTTGGCGGCTGGCGGGTTCTGCTAGGATAGGCGGGCAACCGCAGGAGTGTGCGTGCGGGAAGCCTGTACGGAAGAAAGGAACTGGGATGTGGGTCATCGCGCATCGAGGTGCATCGGGGTTCGCGCCGGAGAACACCCTTGCGGCCCTGGAGACGGCCGTCGAACTGGGAGCGGAATTTGTGGAGGTCGATCTGCAACTTTCGCGCGACGCGCGCCTTGTCGCCATGCATGACCCAACCCTGGAGCGCACCACCAACGGCCGGGGCCCGGTGTCGGCCATGACCCTGGAAGAGTTGCGCCAGCTCGACGCCGGGTCGTGGTTCGACGGACAGGCCACCCAGGGCGGCGCGGCTGGAACGGCCGGCAAAAGCTTTGCCGGAGAGCGCATTCCCACCATCCAGGAGATCCTGGCTTTTGGCGCCAAGCATGACGTGGGCCTCTATCTGGAGCTGAAGGCGCGAGGGCCCAGCGGAATCGAGCACGCCATCCTGGGTGCGCTGCGGGCCGCCAACGAGATTCTGCGCAGCGTGCTGCTCTCGTTCGATCTGACCACGCTGACGCAATTGCGGCGCCTGGAGCCGCTGCTGGTTACCGGCTACCTCTGCACCGATACGCGCGGCGCCGTGGAGCGGACCGTCAACGCCGGCGCGCGGCAGTTGCTTCCCGTGGCCGACAAGATCACCCCGGAGCTGCTGGCGGAAGCGCATCGCAACGATCTGAAAGTGGTGGCCTGGACGGTGAACGATCCCGCGCAGATGAAGGCGCTGATGGCCGCCGGCGTGGACGGAATCATCACCAATTATCCCAACGAACTCGTGAAGCTGATCGCGGACCCGCCTTCAGACCTGAAGCACGTCTAGCGTCTATCCGCGCGGCGCGGCGAAGAGGCGCGCGAACTGATCGACGGTAAGTTCTTCGGCGCGCGCGCTGGCGGAAATACCGGCGCCCTCCAGCAATTCCCCGGCTCCTTTTCCGCTTCCCGGCGATTCGTTCGTGGAGCGTGGCCCCATCGTATGCAGCCCCATGGCGCGTAAATTGTTGCGCAGCGTTTTGCGCTTCTGTGCGAAGCAGGCCTTAACGAAATTCAGGAAAGCCGGTTCATCGCGCACGTCAAGCTGCGCTCCCATGCCCGGCGTGCGCATCTCAACCAGCGCGGATTCCACCTGCGGCTGCGGGTGGAAGGCCCCGGGCGGAATGCGCAGCAGGATTTCCGGCCGGGAATAAAACTGCGCGAAGACCGAAAGATAACCGTAATCGCGCACGCCCGGGGTGGCGGCCAGCCGCAGGGCCACCTCCAGTTGTACCACCACGAAGGCGGCCTCGGGTTTTGCGGCAGATTCAAAAAGACGATGCACAATCGGCGAGGTGATGTAGTAGGGTAGATTGCCGTACACGCGGAAGCTGCGGCCGCCGGCAAGCTGCCCCAGGTCCAATTCCAGCACGTCGCCGGAAACCACCGTGACGTTCCCCAGCGGCTCGGCTACCTGACGCAGCCGGGGAAGCAATCCGGCGTCCAGTTCGATGGCGATCACGCGCTCGGCGTGTTGCGCCAGCAATGCGGTCATTTCGCCGTGGCCCGCGCCGATTTCAATCCAGCAGGCATCGCCCGGCGGCACAGAAAATCCCGGGAAAATGGCCTCCGCGACGCGCTCGCGCCACTCTGCGGTAAGGAAATGTTGTCCGAGGCGTTCAGGCATTTGGGCCGGCGCCCAGTGTAGCAACGCCCAGTGGAACAACGCTCAGTGTAGCAATTCGCGCAGAGCTCCCACGCAAGGATAATGAACCGCGCCAGGGTGTTGTGAACGAAGCAGGTTGCGAACCAAGCACCGGCAAGATAAACTCCGCCGGAACTTGCATAAAAGAGGAGGCTCATGTGGCCAAGGCATATTGGATCGCGTTCTACGAATCGATTTCCAACCTCGATGCGCTGGCCGCCTACGGCAAGCTGGCGGGGCCGGCGATTCTAGCCGGAGGAGGGCGCTTCCTTGCGCGCGGAGGGACGGAGAAAGTCTTCGAGGCCGGGAAAGACCAGCGAACCGTGTTGATCGAATTCGATAGCGTGGAGAAAGCTGTTGCCACCTACGAAGGCGAAGCTTACCAGGCGGCGCGGAAGCTGCTCGGCAACGCCGCCGTGCGGGAAATACGCATCGTGCAGGGAGTCGGCTAGTCGTTTCCATCCTTCCTTCAGAAATCCACGCGCGCCGTGGCCGGCCGACGCCGGCGCAATGGACAAATCGCGTGAAATCTTCCGCCTTGTCTTGACGGGGAATCGGCGATTCAGTACCGTTCCTTGGCCAAAAATTCATGCGCATCTTATTTGTAGCCTCCGAAGGACTCCCGTTTTCAAAGACCGGCGGGCTAGCCGACGTGGTGGAAGCCCTGCCCAAGGCCCTGGTTCAGCAGGGCCACGAAGTCGCCGTGGTGTTGCCGCGTTACCGCGGCACGCAGGCCAAGGCGGTGGTCATTCCCAGTCTGACCGTGCCCTTTGGCAAGACTCTGCGTTTTCCGGCCATCGCCGACGGCGGGATGCCCCACGGCGTGCGCTATTTTTTTGTGGACGATCCGGAATATTTCGATCGCGAGCACCTCTACGGTACCGCCGCGGGGGACTATCCCGACAATGCCGAGCGCTTCGCCGAATTCGCGCGCGCAACGATCGAGCTGGCCAAGCAGGTATGGATGCCCGAGGTTTTTCATTGTCACGACTGGCAGAGCGCGCTGGTGCCCGTTTTGCTGCGCACGCTTTACGCCGATGATCCCGCTCTGCGGCCGGTTCCGGTGATTTTCACCATTCACAACATGGGTTATCACGGGCTGTTTCCCGCCGCAACCGTTGCGCGGTTGGGTCTGCCCGATTCGCTTTTCCGCATCGATAGCATGGAATTTTTCGGCGGGCTCAACTATCTGAAAGGCGGCCTGCTGTATTCCGATTATCTGACCACCGTCAGCAGGAAATACGCCCAGGAGATCCAGACTCCGGAAAACGGGCACGGTCTGGACGCCGTGGTGCGCGCCCGCGCGGACCATTTAGTGGGCATCCTCAACGGCGTGGATTATTCGGTATGGAGCCCGGAAAACGACCCGCTGATTGCCGCGCAATACTCCGCTCAGGATCTCTCCGGCAAGGACGCCTGCAAGCGGGATTTGCTGGCGCAGTTCGGATTGCCGCAAGAAAACCTGAGCCGGCCGCTGGTGGGAATCGTCTCGCGCTTCGCGGATCAAAAAGGCTTCGATCTGCTGGCGGAGACGGCCAACGAACTGTTGGCGGAAAACCTGGCTCTGGTGGTCCTCGGCGCGGGAGAGGCCAAATACGAAACGATGTTCGCGGAGTTGGCCGCGCGTTTCCCGGCGCGCGTGGCGCTACGAATCGCCTACGATAATGCCCTGTCGCACAAGGTGGAAGCGGGCGCGGACCTGTTTCTGATGCCGTCGCGCTATGAACCTTGCGGCTTGAATCAGATCTATAGTTTGCGTTACGGTACCGTGCCGGTGGTTCGCGCCACCGGGGGACTGGACGACACCATTGAACCGTTTGACCGGAAAACCGGCGGCGGAACGGGGTTCAAGTTTCAGGAGTATACTGGCGCGGCCCTGCTGGCCGCGATGCGCGAGGCCTTGGCCGTGTATGGCGAGAAAACCGCCTGGCGGCGCTTGCAGAGAAACGGCATGGCCAAGGATTTTTCCTGGCATACATCGGCCGCCGAGTATGCCAAACTGTACGAAGTAGCCCGAAAGGCGCGAATCCGAATGGCTGCGGAGTCATCTAAATAGAAGCGCGCTTCGCACGGCGAGGCCGCAAACCGAAAGGACCAAAATGGCAGAGAACATTCCCAATGTGACCGATAGCAATTTTCAGGCCGAAGTGATCGACGCAAGCAATACGCAGCCGGTGATGGTGGACTTTTGGGCCGACTGGTGCCGGCCGTGCCACATGCTCTCGCCGACGGTTTCGGAGATTGCCAACGACTATGCGGGCAAGCTGAAAGTAGTCAAGCTGAACGTGGACGAAAATGTGAACTCCGCGGGGCGATTCAACATCCGCGGCATTCCCACGCTGCTGATCTTCAAGGGCGGCCAGGTCGCCGATCAGATCGTCGGCGCGGTGCCCAAGGAACAGATCTCCAAGACGGTGGACCGGCACGTAAGCTAGATCTCGCCCGGCTTTTTCCCCCGATCCCGGCCGCGCTCGGCCCCACAAGCGGCGCGCGAGGCCGGGATATTTTTTGTTCAGGCTTCCCATGGATGCCCTCCCCGTATTGCCTTCCATGGAGGCCGCGGGTAGGATGGGATGTTGTCGGTAACCTCCGGAAGCCCCCGATTGTCTAAGCAGAGTGGTTTTGATGCCGGGGAACAGTGCGGCCCAAAGAGCTATGAATACGAGCTGTGAAAGCGAGCTGTGGAAGCGAGTTGTGAAATCACTGGGAAACGAGTTCTGAACGAATGCGATCGATTGTAGCGGTAGGGGCGCAGTGGGGCGATGAGGGCAAGGGCAAGGTGGTGGACTACCTGGCCGGGTCTTTCGACTACATTGCGCGTTACGCCGGAGGGCACAACGCGGGGCACACGGTCATCTGCAACGGGCAGCGCTTCGTCCTGCAGTTGATTCCTTGCGGGATTTTGCGGGCCAAGTGCCAGGCGGTGATCGGCAACGGCGTGGTGGTGGATCCCGCGGCGCTGGTGGGGGAGCTCGATAGCCTCAGCGGCGCGGGCGTCTCCGTCGACGGACGCCTGCACTTGAGCAATCGCGCGCACCTGATCTTTCCCTACCATCGCCAGATGGAGGGAGTGGCCGAAGAGCAGCGCGGCGAGGGGAAAATCGGGACCACCGCGCGCGGCATCGGTCCCGCTTACGAGGATAAGATCTCGCGCGACGGCTTGCGCGTTTGCGATCTGATGGAGCCGGCGAGATTTCGCGAGAAACTCCGCGCGCGCGAACAACGGCTTGGGTTGTCCGGACATGCCATTCTGGGCAATGTTGCCGGGATCGAGGATACGTATCTGGCCTTTGCGGAACGGCTGAGGCCGCTGGTTACCGACACGTCCACGCTGATGAATGACGTCCTGGATCAGGGGCATTCGGTGCTGTTTGAGGGCGCGCAGGGCACCATGCTGGATATCGATCACGGCACCTATCCGTATGTCACTTCCTCCAACGCCACTTCGGGGGGTGCCTGCACCGGGCTGGGGGTTGCGCCGACGCGCATCACCGGCGTCGCCGGGGTTACCAAGGCGTATACCACCCGCGTGGGCAGCGGGCCGTTTCCCACGGAGATGCCCGATCTGGAGGCGCGTGAAGTGCGCGACCGCGGCAAGGAGTACGGAGCGGTGACCGGACGGCCGCGCCGCTGCGGCTGGCTGGATCTGCCCATGCTGCGTTACGCGGCGAGGATCAACGGCATCTCCACGCTGATCGTGACCAAACTGGACGTCTTCGATACGCAGCGCGAGATCCAGGTGTGCGTGGGCTACTGCCACAAGGGCGCCATCCTGCGCGACATGCCGGCGGCGGTGGAAGATTTCGCGGAGGTCACCCCGCAATACGTCACCTTGCCGGGCTGGCAAGCGGTCACCGAGGGAATTCGCGACGTGACGCGTCTGCCGAAAGCGGCGCTGGACTATCTGCAGTTCATCTCCGACCAGTTGGGAATTGAAATCGGGATGATCTCCACGGGCCCCGAGCGGGACGCCACCATCGTGAACGCCGGAACCAAGCTCGCTTCCTGGCTGTAAATCCGCAAATGCTGTCGTTTACCGAAGCGCGGCGAAAAGCGATCGAAGTGGTTACGGCCGTGCGCCGCGAGCCCGCGCGGGAAACGATTGATCTTTCGCGGTGCTGCGGCCGCGTGCTGGCCGAGGCCGTACTCACCGACCGCGACTACCCTCCCTTCAACCGCTCCACGCGCGACGGATTTGCCGTGCGCGCTGCCGACGCCGTGGCCGGCGCCACGCTGCGCTGCATTGGCGAAATCAAGGCCGGCGACGGTTTTCAGCGCGCCGTGGGCGCGGGCGAATGCGTGCAGATCATGACCGGAGCGGCTACGCCGCAGGGCGCCGACGCCGTGGTGATGATTGAGCACACGCGCGTGAATGGCGAGGCTGTGACGCTGGAGCGCGCCGCCGAGGCGGGCCAGAACATCGTGCCGCGCGGAAGGGAAGCGCGCGCCGGACAGCAACTGCTGGCGCGGGGGACGCGGCTGGGCTATGCCGAGATGGCCCTTGCGGCGCAGGTGGGACACAGCCGGGCCAGCGTGTTCGTGCGCCCGCGCGTGGCGGTGTTTTCCACCGGGGATGAAGTGGTGGACATCGCGGCTACGCCAGGACCGCTGCAAATCCGCAACAGCAACGGCTTGGCGCTGGCGACTCTGGCGGCGCTGGCCGGCGGAGAGCCGCTGCCGCTGGGGAATGCCGTGGACGAAAAACAAGATCTGCGCGAGCACATGGAAGCCGGGCTGGAGGCGGACTTGCTGGTGCTGTCCGGCGGCGTTTCCATGGGGAAATACGATCTGGTGGAGGCGGTTCTGGCGGAGTTGGGGGCGGAGATTATTTTTGATGCCGTGAAGATGCGTCCGGGCAAACCGACGGTGTTTGGGCGCTGCCGCGGGGTTCCCGTGTTTGGCCTGCCTGGGAATCCGGTTTCGACCATGGTGACGTTTGAACTGTTTGTCATGCCGGTGATCGATTTGCTCGGCGGCGCGGCGGCGCGGCAGTTGCCGATTTTTGCCGCGCGCCTGGCGCACGCGGTGCATGAACGCGGAGAGATTGCCCATCTGCTTCCGGCGCGCGTGGAACGGCCCCGCGGAGAGCCGGAAGTCACGGCTCTGACGTGGCAGGGCTCGGGAGATACGGTGACGGTGGGGCATGCCAATGCCTTTTTGATCATTCCCGCCGAAAAGCTCGACTGGGAAGCAGGGGAGTGGGCCATGGTTTTGCCGCGCAGCGGGCCATGATTTGCGGCGTTGCGGTGCCGATGGATGTGCCGGTGCGCGCATGAGGAATCCAAGAGCGTGAAGAAGCTCAGCCATTATCGCAAGGGCGCGGAGGTGGCCATGGTGGACGTCACGGGTAAGTCCGTGACGTCGCGCACGGCGCGCGCGCGCGGGTTTGTGCGCATCGGCAGGGAAGCGCTGGCGCAGGTGCGGCGGCGCAACACGCCCAAAGGCAATCCGCTGGAGATCGCGCGGATCGCGGGCATCGCCGCGGCCAAGCGCACCGCCGAATGGATACCTCTTTGTCATCCCCTGCCGCTGACGCACATTGATGTGACCACAAGGCTATGCAAGAATGGAATTGAACTCACCTCGCGTGTGACCGCAACGGCGCAGACGGGGGTCGAGATGGAGGCGCTGGTGGCGGTTTCCGCCGCGGCTCTGACCATCTACGACATGTGCAAGGCCCTCGATAAGGCCATGGAAATCACGGACATTTACCTGGTGGAAAAAATCGGCGGGAAGAGCGGGCATTTTCTGCGCGAGTCTCCGGCGCCGGCGCCGCGCCATGCGGCCGCCAAGCGCCAACGGCGGGCGCGGCGATGAATCCGGCGGCCAAGAGCGTGCGCGTGCTGGTGGTGGAGGACAATCCACTGGTGCGCGCGCTGATGGTGCGGGCGCTGGACCCTATCTGCCACGTGGATGAGGCCGCCGACGGCGCCGATGCGCTGCTCAAGGCCGTGGACGCCACGCCGGACCTGATCATCACCGATTTCAAGATGCCGGGAGTGGACGGCCGGCAGCTTTTTGAAAAGCTGCACGCGCGGCAAGCGACGCGCAACACGCCGTTTATTTTTGTGGCCAGCCGCGGGGACATCGAGGAGAAGCTGCGTCCGCTGCTGATGGCCGAGGATTTTTTGCCCAAGCCCTTTTTTGTGGCCGAGCTGGTGCGCCTGGCGAAAAGAGTGGTGGACCGCGTGCACCTGGAAAAATTGCAGCAGCGCGCCGCGCGGCCGGGCGTGATCCAGGGCCGCCTGGAAGAGATGAACGTCACCGAATTGATGCAATCCCTGGACATGGGGCAGAAATCCTGCCGGCTGGCGGTGCGGCGCGGGCAGGAGGAGTGCGAACTTTTTTTTGCGGCCGGCCAGTGCAAAGACGCACGCGTGGGAGATCTCGAAGGCGACGCGGCCGTCTTTGAGGTGGTGACCTGGACGGAAGGCGAATTCGAGATCGATTTTTCGGGAACCTCTCCGCGCACGACCACCACGCGCTCGACCACCGGCCTGCTGATGGAAGCCATGCGCCTGATGGACGAAACCAACAGCAAGGTCGAGAACTAACCTCCGCTCATGCGCGTCGCGGTGCTCACCATCAGCGATTCGGCGGCGCAAGGAACGCGGCCGGACCGCTCGGGGCCGGCGGTGGCCGAGCGTTGCGGGGCGCTGGGCTGGAACGTGGTCACTTCGGTGGTTCTCTCCGACGATCGCGGGCAGATCGAGGCGCAACTGGCTTCGCTGGCCGATTCGGGAGGCGTCGACTTGATCCTCACCACCGGGGGAACGGGGCTGGGACCGCGCGACGGCACTCCGGAAGCCACCACGGCCGTTTGCGAGAAGCTTGTGCCGGGGCTGGCGGAGGTGATGCGCGAAACCGGGCGGCAAGCGACTCCGCGAGCGGCGCTCTCGCGCGCGGTGGCTGGCATGCGAGGGCGAACGCTCATCGTAAATCTGCCGGGAAGCCCGCGCGGGGCGGTGGAATCGCTGGATGCCGTGGCTAGCTTGCTGCAGCACGCCGTGGATGTGATGCACGGGGCGCGGCACGACTAGGAGGCCTAATCTGATTGTTTAGATTTATGTTGAGTTTTTGAGTACCCCCCACCCCCGGTATTTTTTCGCAAGAGGCCGTAATTGATTGTAAATAATTGACTTGGCGGATTTTTTCTGGTGAAAGAGGGGCTGAGAGCGCGTAAGTGACTGATTCTATTAAGGCCTCTTTGCAAAAGAGCGATGTACAGAGCGCGGCTTTGGGAATGCAGCAGGTGCACGAAAAGAAAGGCCTGAGGGATCTTTCGCTGCGCTCAAGATGACAGCAGGGGTTGCGTGGTAGATGATTCCGAACGGAAGTATCTCTGACCTCATTATAACATGGCGCGCAAGGTGAATTTGGAGATGCACCGGGGAAAACGGCAGGGGCGGCGAACAGGCATCGCGGAAACAGTTGTTTGATTGACGGCATTGGCATTATGACTAAGAATGTGGTCCCTATGAGCAATCCTCTTGCACACAAACGGCTGGCGGTGCTGGGCGCGGGGAAGATGGGCGGAATCCTGCTGCGTGGTTTTCTGGGCCAAAAGCTGATCGCGCCGTCGCAGGTGAGCGCCACGGTGCGGCACGCGGAGCGCGCGGAGGCGTTGGCCAAGGAACTGGGCATCAGCGTGGGCACCGACAATCGCGCGGCGGCTCGCGGGGCGGACATCGTGCTGCTGGCGGTGAAGCCGGTGACGGTGGGGGACGTGCTGCGCGAGATCAGCGCGGAGATCAAGCCGGGGACGCTGGTGGTGTCGGCGGCGGCTTCGGTGCCGACGAAATCCATCGAACAGCACCTGGCAGCCAACGTGGGCGTGGTGCGGGCGATGCCCAATACGCCGTGCGCGATCGGCTGCGGGATGACGGGATTGGCCGGCGGAGCGCACGCCACGGCGGCGGACCTGGACCTGGCGAAGGCCATGTTCGAGGCGGTGGGTCGCGTGGTGGTGGTGGACGAGAAGCAGATGGACGCGGTGACGGGGCTTTCGGCCAGCGGGCCGGCGTTCGTTTACATCATTTTGGAATCGCTGGCCGAGGGCGGCGTGAAGGCGGGCTTGCCGCGCGAAACGGCCATGCTGCTGGCGGCGCAGACCATGCAAGGCGCGGCGCGCACGGTGCTGGAGACCGGGGCGCATCCGGCGATGCTCAAGGACGCGGTGACGACCCCCGCGGGTTGCACCATCGACGGCATTCTGGAACTGGAAGACGGGAAGCTGCGCGTCACGCTGATTAAGGCGGTGATGAAAGCGGCGGAGCGCGCCAAGGAGTTGATGTTCGATAATTAGGTTGGTTCCTTTCTGCTGTTCTCCCTGCAAGAGAAAAGGCCTCAGGTCCCGCGCAAATTCATTTATCTCTGCGGGCTGCAAGTACAGCCCGCACCCGCGCGCGAAGACCCGAGCTACAGAGACAACACCCAAAACCGAGACCTGCAGCACCCTTTGCGCCGAAGACCAGAGCTATAAAGCAAGCCTCGATGACCTTAGAACCGCGATAACGCATACGATGCAGGCGGCCTAGGCCGCGGGTCCGGCGATTTCCGCGCTGTGGTTAGATGAGGTATGCGGACCGTTTCTCCGGAATCGAGCGACACATCGGATACTGCGCCGGACCGCCTGGTGGGCACTACGACCGGGGCGGCGGGCGCATTACCGAGCGCTGCGACGGGTATTGCAGGGAGCGTTACAGCGAGCGGGCGGATCCTCACGTCGACGAGCCGTCCATCGAACCGTCTGCCAGAAAAGACTTCCCACGCGGGGCGGATTTTCGTTTTGCTTTTTCTTAGCTTTAATTTTTTGTTTCTGGTGACCTCCAGCGGGCGGGTGCGAACCAGGGATGAACTGAGCGTGGACCTGCAGGCGGAGAGCCTGGCATTGCGCGGCAGCACGGCCACTCCGCAGGCGCCGGAATTTTATTTTTATGGAAAGCTGGACCGCGCGGGACAGCCGCAGCCGCCTTACGGGGCGGTTCACGCGGCGCTGGCGGTGCCATGGTACGAGGCGGGGCGCATGCTGCGGGCGGTGGTTCCGGGAGTGGGGCCGTCGGCGCGAGATGTAGTGGTGGACGCGGCGGTGGTGGCCAGCAGCGCGACGTTTGCAGCGCTGGCGGCGGCGCTGGTTTTTCTGGCGCTTGCGCGGCTGGGAATTTCAAAGCAGGTTGGCGTCGCGGTGGCCTGCGTGGCGGGGCTTTCTACGCCGCTGTTTTCCTATGCTTCCTGGCTCTACTCTGAGCCGCTGACGGCGGCGATTTTTTTGGCGGCTGCGGTGGTGCTTTTCACGGGCGAAAAGGATACCGCGGTCTCTTCCGGGCGCGCCGCATGGGCCGGGCTTCTATTAGGCCTGGCGCTGTGGGTGCGTCCCGCGCACCTGATCGCGGTGCCTGTTTTCCTGGTGGCGTTGCTGGTGCGCGACCGCGAAAAGGCGTGGCGTGCGGCGCTGACGCTGGGCTCGATTGTGGGCGTTTTTGGGACAGCTTGCCTGCTGCGAAATTTCTATTTTTTTGGCAACCCGCTGGATTTTGGTTATCCCACGGTTTCGGACGGCGGGAAAAATTTGAATTCGTTTCACACGCCGCTATTGACGGGGCTTTATGGGTTCCTTTTTTCGCCGGGAAAATCCATTTTTATTTTTGCCCCGGCGATTCTGCTGGCGATTTTCGGGCTGCGCAAACTGGCGCGGCTGGACCGCGGGCTGGCGGTGGTCGCGGGCGGCATGCCGCTGGCGTATTTATTTTTCTATGCGCGGTATACGCAGTGGGAGGGCGGTTTCTGCGTGGGCCCGCGGTACCTGCTGCCGACGATTCCGCTGCTGTGCCTGGGGCTTGGGCCCCTGCTGGAAAACGGCGGGCCGTGGGTGCGGCGCACACTGCTGGTTTTGTTTCTGGCGGGGTTGGCGGTGCAGGGAATCACCAGCGCGACCAGCTACCTGGAAGATCAGGCCAACGGGAATTACTACGATCAGCAGTACAACTACCGCATGGACTATGCGCCGCTGGTGACCATGGGGCGGCAACTGGCGCATTACGCGACGACTTCCGACGTTGTTCCGCTGGGGCTGGGCTTCGATCGCTGGTTTGTGTTTTTGCCGAAGGCGGGGGTGGCGCGCGGGACGGTTTTTGCGTTTTTGACGGTGGAGGTGGCGGGGTTTCTGCTTTTTGCGGGGTTACTGGTGAAATCGTTGCGAGCCAGACCTCTTACTTGAGCTACGTCCCAAGACCGCAGACCGTAGAATCTTGAAACGCAAATTGGGACACTGTGGAATTTATTGATAGCGGGTTAGTTTGTCCGCAATGTGAACGGACCTGAGAGATTCCTCACTTCGTCCGGAATGACGATGAGGTAGTTTCCGAACGAATTGACAGGGTGGCGTGTTGTCCGTAAAATGCGGTCTACACCACTCCCTCAGGAGGAAAAAACAGTCTCACGTCCAAGCCGATTATTTTTAGGGCGTAACCTGTGAGGATGGGCCCGAAGTATATCTTTGTAACCGGCGGCGTGGTCTCATCCCTGGGAAAGGGAGTCGCTGCCGCCTCCATCGGTTGCCTGCTGGAAAGCCGCGGTCTTCGCGTCACCCTTCAGAAGTGCGATCCGTATTTGAACGTCGATCCGGGAACCATGAGCCCGTACCAGCACGGCGAAGTGTATGTGACCGACGACGGCGCGGAGACGGACCTGGATCTGGGGCACTACGAGCGCTTCACCAACGCCAAGCTGACGCGCGATCACAACTGGACCACCGGGCGCATCTACGAATCCATCATTTCCAAGGAACGGCGCGGGGATTACCTGGGCAAAACGGTGCAGGTGATTCCGCACGTCACCGACGAGATCAAGGCCGCGTTCCGCAAAGTGACCGACGGGGTGGACGTGGTGATCGTGGAGATCGGCGGCACGGTGGGAGACATCGAGTCGCTGCCGTTTCTGGAAGCTATCCGGCAGATGCGCCTGGAGCTGGGGCCGGAAAACACGCTGTTTGTGCACGTGACGCTGGTGCCGTATATCGCCACGGCCGGGGAACTGAAGACCAAGCCCACGCAGCACAGCGTCAAGGAGATGCTGAATATCGGCATCCAGCCGGACCTGCTGCTGTGCCGCAGCGATCGCCCCATCCCGCACGAGATGAAGGCCAAGATCGCGCTGTTCTGCAATATCGCGGAGCGCGCGGTGATCACCGCGCTGGACGTGGATACGATTTATGCCGTGCCCCTGGCGCTGGCCGATGAGGG
>Ga0302325_10015510_pt1 | contig 16191 bp, 14 predicted proteins | sample Palsa_T0_2_FD_201948 | JGI IMG/M metagenome (GOLD analysis project Ga0302325, IMG submission 201948) | Peat permafrost microbial communities from Stordalen Mire near Abisko, Sweden - Palsa_T0_2 | ecosystem: Environmental > Terrestrial > Soil > Palsa > Peat permafrost | place: Sweden: Abisko... | reverse complement strand
TGCGCTTCGCCGGGGTCACAGCCTGAACGTACGTGTTCATGGTGACACTGACGTTTGCATGGCGCATCAGTGCTTGCACCGTCGCCACATCTTCACCGTTCGCTTTGAGCAGCGTACCGAACGTGTGCCGGCTACTCCGGCTCCGGAATAGCCGCCACACGTTCGGGACGTTGCTCAACGCAAACGGTGCGGACCTGAAAACGATCCAAACCCTGATGCGCCACGCCAACGTCAGCGTCACGATGGACAAATACGTTCAGGCAGTGACGCCTGCAAAACGCGAGGCACAGCGCGGAATCGTGGGCCTATTGGACCCAAATGGACCCACGAGAGTAGCACGGCTGCCTGCAAGTGCTTGAAAAGATGGTGGGCGCTATAGGATTCGAACCTATGACTTCCACCGTGTGAAGATGGCACTCTACCGCTGAGTTAAGCGCCCACTGATTCGCGGTAAAGCCATGATAGCACACAGGTTCCCGACCTCCGGTTCGATCACTGAACTGTCCCTGGCACCCGCATTGGCACCCGCATTTCCGTTGCTGCCGCGGGAACAACGAGGCGTTGGACCACCTTTTCTTGCGCGGCTCGCTTCGCCGAACGCCGTGAGTGCGAGTAGTAGAGCGTCATGTCCATCTTGCTGTGCCGCATGATCGCCTGTACTACAGCGGGGTTTTCCTGTTCGTCCATCAAGCAAGTAGCAAGCGAGTGGCGAAACGTGTGAAAGCCGAAGCGTTTCACGATTTCGCCGTCCGGCCCGTAGGTGATGCCGTCCTTTTCGCGGATCACGCCAGCACGAATTGCTGCTGGGCGAAGGTAATCCTCGACCAACTGCGATCCGCTTCGAGGTTGCTTGCCGCCCAGCTTCTCGGACGGGAACGCGAAGTCGTCGTCATCGCCATACAGTGTTTCCTGCCGCCAAGCCGAAAGAGCATCAAGCAACAGCTTGGGCGCTTCAACGCGGGTGCGGGACAGCTTCGTCTTGGCACCGTCTTGAATCCCGAGATGGACGAACGTCTGACGGATGGCGATCCGCCCCTTGTCGAAAAGGATGTCCTGCCATTTCAGACCGAGAGCCTCGCTGATGCGCAGTCCGCAAGTTGCGACCAGCAGCGCAAGCTCATACTCTGGCTGCCTGAGTTCGCTGAGCACTTTGAGAGTGTCTTCGATCTCAAGAGCTAGGGCCTCATACCCCGTGACCTGACTGAATTCCCGCCCCTTCACGTAGCGGCAGGGATTGAACTGCTCGCCGCGAGGGATCAACCCCTCGCATTGGCCCCAGTTGTACACGCCGGACATGATGCTCTTGTACTTGCCTCGTGTGGACGATTCGACATCGAGGGCGACCAGCCATGCTTTCAGCTTCGGCGGGTCAATCTCGACAGTGATTTCTTCAGACCACTTCGGCATAAGCAAATTCCGAACGATCTGCTCGCACAGTTCTCTCGTGGATTGTTTATTGAAGGGATACTGGCTGAGATATTTCTCCGCCAATTCCCCGAAGGTGAGAAGCGTGACATCGGACTTGGCGACCAGCTTGTCCAGACCCACCTCGCTGACTTTGAGCCATCCTTCCGCGTCTGTGAGCGAAGCCAACCCGACAACCTTAGAGCGTTCGTCACCGCTCGCGTTGTACCAGCAGTAAAGCAGCTTGCCCTTCTTTCTGCGAAACCATCCCTTAGCCATTGGATTTCCTCCCTTGGCTGCGGGGACTGCCGACACGCATTTTACACTGCGTAGACTCGTAAACCAAAGCACCCAGTTCGCTCGAAGCACATGGATGAATCGCACCCGACAAAAGCATAGTGTCAGCCTCAGCTAATTCGGCCGAACCCTTATCCCTCCTCCATGGCTGCGGTTGAAAGCGTGCTATGTGCCCTCTCCAATTCAGCTCCAGGACCGCGACTGCCCCTTGACGAACGATCCCCCTCCCCGTCACCATTAAGTTCCGAGCTGTCCCTAATGACCAAAACACAGGCCAGCTCGCCGAGCTGCTTACGACTTCCCGGAGATCATTGCGTCAACTTCGCTGAGCTTGTACCGCCAGGCTTTGCGCTTGGCCTCCGGATCCAGAGGGTACGCCGGCAGTTTTCCAGCCCGGGTTAATTGCATCACTTGTCGGCGCTCAATGCCCACGTAACAGGCCACCGCATCGGCGGAAACGAAAGGTTCGAAAGTGCTTCCTGGGATCGGCACCGTGGATAAGGTCGATTCGGATTTCGTGAAGTTTCTGTTCATTGCCTTGCTCCATTCTGCCGGGCACAAATCGCGCAGCAAACGTTTTGCTCCTGAACTTTCTGCTTGAGCAGAATCCGCATCGCTTCCGGCGAGCGTATCTCTGGGTACCCACGAGCGTGACTCGGATCTTCAATCCTCGGCACCGGCGGGGCGAATTCACGCTGCCCCAAAGCTGCTCCCAGCGGCAGCAGAAAAATGAGTTATGGATGGACCTCGTTCGTTCTGGCGAAGGCTCATCGTGACTTCCTTTGTACTCATTGCGATTGAGCTGGGCTGATTTTGGCGCGCCGCCCAAATTTTTCTGTGGAAATCTTCGGATCGGGCTGAGAAAATCTTACAAACGCGCGCCTTGGGAAGAGGAATACTACGGGGGTTTTCCGTACCGAACTCGACTTCGAACAAGTGCTCTATCGCCTGGCGCTGCACGCTCAAAGTTTGTTCACCGCCGCGGCATGCCTGGGGCGTTCCCAAGTGGTCTTGCCCGGTGGAGATAGCGCCACCGACCTGGCCAGCGCCACGTTGCTGAAACTCCTCGACCCCCTCGACACCTCCGTCACTTGGTCTCCAACCAAAGGACCACCCACTACCGCTGGGGTTCTGGCATATTGCGCGAGGCACTCAGACGCGACTTCCTCGATTGCGTTCGATCGAAGCGCGCCACGACGAGCGTTTACCCGGATGACCAGAGAGCAGATGGTCAGGGTCTATCGGGATCCACCATCGATCAACGGGTCGCCAGCTGTGGGAACCCCGAAGACGAACATCTCCAGAGCGAGCGGCTGGTCTGGCGAGTGGGGTCGCTCTGATGGGAACGAACGGAACGGACATGGCGACGGCGCCAGTTTCTGCGGCACGACGCGAAGCTGTTGACAGAGCACGGCAAAGTTAGATTCGTAAACTCATCGATCTTTCCCGTCGTAACAATCTTCTGTACTACCGCCCACTTAAGACCGCACATTGGATCTGACATCAGGGGAATCGTCGGCTCGGAGAATGGATGGGTTATAGAAATTGCAAATAACCTCGTAATCATTGGTGATCTTATTGGCGTCTCCGATGGGATTTGAACCCATGTTACCGCCGTGAAAGGGCGCTGACAGACTGGATCACGTTGTAATTACAAGGCACCGGGTACCTCGTTGGTTATGCAGATCTCACGAACACACGCTCCCTGGCACTCCTCGGCGATCCTGACGCCAGCGCTTACGAGCTTCTAGTTTCCTCTTCGTCTCCTGAGGAGAAAAACGAGTTCCTGAACCTGGTCCGTTCAAATGAGGACATGGGGAAGGACTATATCATTGAGTTTACGCCGCCCACCAATGAAGAAATTAGGAATGCTCGTCCACTTGGACCGGTCCTACTCCAGGATGCCCTCACCCATGTCATGCTGATTGCAGTGACCATGTGTGCGGGCACAGAAGATGATTGTGCTGTGTCGCAAGGCCGGCGCACAATCGCTTCCGAACGTTCTGGAAACGGGTGGACTCGGTTGAGCGATGGTCACAAGACCCGGAAGACACGACTCACCCGTACATAGTTCCCTCAAGGTATTTGCTTTCGGGCACGAACTCGGGAGTCGCAGCGATTCACTGCTGGCAACGTCAAATAAGTATTGAAAAATACGGTAAATGTCCGGACAATGACGGACCAAGGAGCTTGCCAACCACGAAACATGGTGCAAGCATCCGCGGCGCGCGAATTTCATGGGGTACTAAGGAACTTCGGCAGGTTTTCTGCTGCGCGGCCCATGGAGCGAGCAAGGCTAAGTTTGGCGACGTTGTGGGAGAACACGCTGTTGACATAGTCAAGCTCAGCGCCCGCCAGCGCTTCCTGTGATTGAACCAGTTCAACGCTGTCGGCCACACCTGCCGCGAAACGCTGTCGCGTGAGATCGAGAGTCTCCCTGGCGAGCTGCGCATTCTTCTGCGCCACTTCCACCTCGCTCGTTGCCGCCTCTAAGTCGAGATAGACTTTTCGAATGTCGCCCTCTACTTGCAGTTTGAAATCTTCGAGTTCGGCGCGTCTTTGCGTTAATGTGGCATCGGCCTGCTCGATATCGCCGCCCGTCCGGCCGCCCTGCCAGATGGGGAAGTTCAGCGTTCCAGTAACCGAGAACGTACCGTGAGAGTGGTCCGGAGTGGTTCCGATCACTCCATAATCGGCGTTCACCGCAAGCGAGGGCAGTCGTTCAGCCCGCGCGCCGGATCGCGCGAGTTCGGCAGCCCGGACTTGAGTCGCGGCTGCCTTTAGATCCGGACGTTGCTCGAAGGCCTGTTTGAACGCCTCCTCCATGGTAATCGGCGGCGCAGCCGAGAAAGGGACGTCATCGGAAAGGTCGTACTGATCGTTGGGCGGCAAACCGGTCATCCGCGCCAGGTTGATCTTCTGCTTCGCAAGATCGTTCTGCAGTGAAGTTACTCGCTGCTGTTGAGTGAGAAATTGCACTTGGCTGCGATCGACATCCACTTGAGCCATTACGCCCGCTGCTCGTTGCTGTGATGCCTGTTGATAGAGAGCGTTGGCTGTGTCGAGTTGAGCAAGGGCTGATTGCACTCTGGCTTTGTCGGCAATGACCAAAAGATAAGCGCCCCCGACCGCTAATACCACGAGATCGCGGGAATCTTGCGCCAAAAGTTGGTTTGCACGGAAGCTTTCATCGGCCGATTTGTAGTTTTTCCACGTTGTGAGATCCACTACGGTTTGCGTGAGACGGGCCCGCAAATCAATGTAGTTGTAGGGCCCCAAGATCGCTGGCAAATTGAATCCTTGAATCTTAAACTTGAAGCCCTCGGCGGCCAGGCTGGTCTGCTGGACGGTTTCGGCCAGATCGCCGGTGAGGTTGGGGAGTAGTACGCTGCGTGCCACGCGCGTCTGCCCGTGTGCCTGACGTACAGCTTGGGCGAGCCCAACTGCTCCCAGATTGTACTCAAGGCCGCGGCGGATGGCGTCTCGCAAAGACAGCTTGCCCGCAAACGGCATGTTGGAAATACCAGATATACTTCCCGAGTAAGCCCCCTGAACTTGGACCGTGGGATTGAGAGTGTTGACCGTGGTTGCTACGCCCGGAGTGGATGACTGCGTGGCCGTCACTGAGCCGCTCTGACTGCTTCGGCCCGACAATGGCAACTGCGTGGCTTGCGTGCCCTGGGATTGGGACGGCGCTGTCTGGGCAGACGTTTTTCCGCCTGCAATGCAAATGCTCAACAGGATCAATGTGGCAATCGTCTTCAGTCGACTCGGCAGCATTTTCAGTTTCGTCCTCCTCATAGACAATCGACCGTGCCTTTTTCTTTCCTAACTGAGTTGCTTGCCAAATCGCCAGACGCTGACCGAAACCAGGACGATAGTAAAAATCAACAAAGCCAGGAAATTGGGCCACAACGCGACGATCCCACTTCCTTTGAGCATGCCGCTGCGTGCGATGGTCGCGAAATGGTGAATGGGATTAACGATCGTCAAAGACTGCATCCATCGCGGCATCGCTTCGACAGGGTTCAGAGCTCCCGACAGAGATGACAATGGGGGGTTGATGAAAAAGGCAGTCAGTTGTGCTTGCTGCGCCGACTTGCTGAAAGTTGCAATCACCGTGCCAATACTGATTCCGGATAAAATACACAACATGCCGCCGAATAAAACATAGGGCAAGCTGCCGTGAAACGGGATGTGAAATGCGATTTTGAGCGTCGCAACGCACATCAGCATCATGATGCAGAGCAAGGCAAATAGGGGCACGATCTTGGCGATGATGATCTCACTCGTGCTTGCTGGAGACATGAGCAGTTGCTCCATCGTCCCGGTTTCGCGCTCTCTCACCATCGCTGCGGATGCAACCAATGAACTGTTCATAATCATCAAGAGACCGAAAACCCCGGTTGCAATGAACCACGAATCAATCAGGCCTGGGTTGTAGATGTAAGCCGACATGAGTTGCACTTGTCCTCGGCGGTTTATCTCGTACGCGGCAACCTGCTCAAGGCTGGCATGAATGCCCGTGCTCTGTAGCCCGGCGGTGTAAGTTTGAATGATGCCTTCCGCATAAGCCTGACTGATGGTGGCGGTATTCGCGTTCGTGGCGTTTAGCAGGAACTGGAGCGTGGTTGAATGTCCGCGGTGCAACTCGCGGGCATAATCGTAGGGGATGACCACTCCGGCATCTACCTTGGCCCGACTGATGGAATCCCCGAGTTCATCTACCGAAAAGTAATAGCCTCCAAGGCGGAAGCTCTCGCTCTCAGTGAGGGTCGCGACCAATTCGCGGCTCTCCGGAGTCTTGCTTTCATCGACGACACCGAGGCGAAGGTCTGACACCAACGCGCTCAGCGCGAAGCCAAACAGCGTCAGTTGCAAGATAGGAGGAACAAGCAAAGAGAGCATCAGACGGCGGTCGCGGCGGATCTCGTTGAACTCTTTGCGGACGAGGGCACGGAACCGCTGATTGAAAACGTTTTGCAAGGGATTCGTCATTTGACTACGCTTTGAGCTGCATCCGGCGCATGCTATACCATCCAGTCCCGTAGAAAAGTGACCCGATGATGCCGATGATCGTCACCTTCCACCAGTCAGCAGGCCAACCGCCACCTTGGAGTAGCGCATCCCGCACGACCTCGATGTAGTACCGGCCCCACATGAGAGTCGAGATCCAACGCAATCCCACAGGGATGTTCTCGATGGGAAAAATCAGCCCGGAAAGCAGAAACACCAGGAGAAAGCCGCCGAGGGCCACCACTTGCATCGCGGCCACCTGACTCGGAATCGTCGCTCCCACCATCGTCCCAAAGGCCGCCACGCAGAATGTGTAGAGTATCGTCGAGACGATGAAGGGGGTTGGGTCGCCCGCCAGCCCCAAACCAAAATATGTAAACAGGAGGATGAGCATCACTACACACTCGGCGAGCGCGACTACCATGAAGGCAAGAATCTTTCCCAGCAGGAATTCGTGCGCGGAGATGCTGGAGACATAAACTTGAAGAATTGTCTTCAGCTCCGACTCTTTTGCCATAGCGAGAGAGGCCAGCAAAGGAGGGAACATCGAGAGTCCCAGCACGAAGATCCCTGGACCGTAAAACTTCTTGGAGGAGAGTCCTGGGTTGTACCAGAGGCGGATTGCGGTTTGGACCAGCGTGATGCCTTGAGTACCAGCGATACGTTGATTGTAGGCACGCGTAATTTCGTTGGCATACCCCGCCGTGAGTCTCGCGGTATTGGCGTCAGAGGCGTCCAGCAGCAATTGAACGGGAGAATTCACTCCCCGCGCCATGTCTCTTCCGAAATGGGGCGGTATGATCAGAACCGCCCGAGCCGTGTTTGAGCTGAGAGCCTCTTCGGGTTGTCGATCAATCGGCCAGGACACGACATTAAGACTCATGGAAGCACGAATCGCGTCCACAAAATCGCGCGAAGCGGCTGAGTCGTCAAAGTCCTGCACGATGACCGGAAGATTGTTTACGGTCAACGAAAGAGACACACTCATCAGGAGCAATAAAACCAGGGGAAGCACCAGGGCGAGAGTCAGTGTCCGCCAGTCGCGACAGATCTGAGTCAGCTCTTTGCGGGCTTGCGCAACTACACGTCGCATCGCATGCGCTCCTTCCTGTTCATTCTTCCGGTGCAGCCTTTCCCTGCTGGCGCGCTTTTTCGATCACGTTGATGAATACGTCTTCGAGCGAAAAGGGGGTTTCGCGTGCGCTGATTACCCTGATTCCATTGCTTTCAAGCTTCTCTGTCGTGGTCCGCTTACCTGCCTCAACATCTTCGTCCGTGACCACATGGAGCCGATTGCCGAACAGGGAAACTCGCCAACGCTCGGTGTCGCTCTTCAGCACATCGGCGGCGTGCTGCGGCTGGTCAACGATGAATTCAAGTAAATGGCCGGTTTGCGCGCTCTTGATCCCGCTCGGAGTTCCTTGTGCCACCAGTTCTCCGCCAGCCATGAATCCCAGGCGGTTACATTGTTCCGACTCTTCGAGGTAATGCGTAGTCACAAGAATCGCCGTGCCTGCATCTGCAAGGCGGTTGATCATTACCCAGAAAGCTCGCCGAGCGAGAGGATCAACCCCAGAGGTCGGCTCATCGAGGAAAAGGACGCTCGGTTCGTGCATGATGGCGGCGCCAAAGGCGACACGCTGCTTCCAGCCGCCAGGCAGACTGCCCGTGATCTGGTCCTCCTTCCCTTCGAGCCCTGAGAACGACACCACCCAGCGAATTTTCTCGTCGCGCTCGCCCTCGGGCACACCGTAGACGCCAGAGAAAAAGCTAAGATTTTCTCGGATGGTCATATCGTTGTAGAGGGAGAACTTCTGCGACATGTAACCGATTTGCTGGCGAATGCTTTCCGAGCGGAGGTTGCCTTGCTCGCCGGCTAGCCGCATGCTTCCGCTTGTGGCCTCAAGCAGTCCGCACAACATCCTGATCGTGGTTGTCTTGCCAGCGCCATTTGCGCCCAGAAGGCCGTAGATTTCTCCATACGGAATCTCAAGAGTTACATTCTTTACCGCAGTGAACGCTCCGAATTGTTTCGTCAGATTTTCAGCTCCGACCGCAATTTGGCCGCGCAGGTTCGAGTGGTCGTGGTGCCCGGGAAACGGCGAATCCTTCGACTCTTCGCCCAGAGCTCGCAGGCCGGCGACGAACACGTTTTCGAGAGTCGGTTCATCGACGCGAACGTCGCTAACGTGTAAGCCGGCTTTGTCAGTAAGTGCCTCAACGATTTGGCGCGCTTTGTCTGGGTCGTGTGCAAGGACGTCAAGACGATCACCAAAACGCTCCACATCCATGATGTCTTTCTGCGGACCAGATACCTCTGACAGCACGCGCTCGGCTTCGCTCAAGTTGTCGACGCGGACTTCAAGTCGCTTGGCGCCCAGATCCCCTCGTAATTCGGCCGGAGTGCCAACTTCTTGGATCTCGCCTTTGTGAATAAGCGCGATCCGATGGCACCTCTCGGCCTCATCCAGGTACGGCGTCGAAATCAGGATGGATAAGCCTTCGGCGGCCAGGTGCGCCAGCGCGTCCCAAAACTCGCGCCGCGATACTGGGTCCACGCCGGTTGTAGGCTCATCGAGCACGAGGACGCGAGGTTGAGGCACCAAGGCGCAAGCCAGCGAAAGTTTCTGCTTCATTCCGCCGCTTAACTGCCCAGCCAGGCGGCCTGAGAAGCGATCCATGTCGAACATCTGCAGATACTGGCGGCCCCGCTTCACGATGTCGTCGGATGCGACGCGGCGCAAATCGCCGATGTAGCGGATGTTTTCGGTAACCGTAAGATCGGGGTACAAGCTGAATGCTTGCGTCAGATAACCTGTCTGGGAGCGTGCTTGGCGCGCTGGTTGGCCAAAAACTTCAGCCGATCCCGAGCTCGCTTCCATGACCCCGGCGAGAATCTGGAACGTCGAGGTTTTTCCAGCACCGTCGGGGCCGATCAAGCCGAAGATCTCGCCTTTCCCCACCTCAAAACTGATTCCGCGAACGGCTTCTAGTTTGCCGTAGCGTTTCCAAAGCTCGCTAATTCGAATGGCGATCGTTTCCGAACCATCGGAGCCAGGTTTGGAAGTTAGCGGAGTGGAAGTCGCGGTCGTCATTTGTGCTTTTCTTCGGGCCACTGATCGCCCGCAACCAGCACCTCGCCGTCAGCCGGCATACCCGGTTTGGCATATCCCAGGGCTCCTTTCAGCTGCAGCTTTAGGCCGACGACTTGTTTCACACGGTCATCACGGAAATAAGTGTTCTCGGGAGTGAACGTCGCCTGCGGGTCGATGCGCGAAACGTATGCGTCGACCGGTTGCTTGGGATTCGAATCCAGATACACATGCGCAGCCTGGCCGACCTTGACCTTGCCGATCTGTCCCTCGGGAACAAACCCTCGCAGGTACACCTTGCTCAGATCCAGCAGAGTGATGACCGGGGTTCCGGATGTAATCACCTCTCCCGGCTCCGCCACGCGGGTTACGACCGTCCCGTCAAAGGGCGCTTTCACGGTCAGATCCTGGCGATTTTCCATGGCCTCAGTGAGCTGCGCCTGTGTATGACCAACGCTCGCCATCGCGTCGGCAATAGTCGCCTGCTGCTGCGCCAGCTGCATGTTCACTCCTGCCACTCGGCGTTTGGCGCCAGCCACAGCCGCCGCTTGTTGGTCGGCGGTTGACACTGCCTGTTTTCCTTGACGTTCGGCCACGGCTCCCGATAGCGCCAGTCTCGTGTACGCCTCCTTGTCAAAGCTCGCAATGTCCTGGGCGGCTTCTTGCTGGGCAACGTTCGCCTCTTCCTGCCGCAACTGTTCATTGAGGACCGCAATCTGGTCTCGCGCAGATCTGGCCTTGGCTTGCGCTTGCTGAACTTCGGCTTGCGCTTGCTCTATGCGTGCCCTCAATTGCTCGTCGTCGAGCACGGCGATGATGTCTCCAGTGGATACACGGTCTCCCTCGCGCACTCGGATTTCGAGAATACGGCCACTCGTCTTGGGGGACACTGCAGAGTCGTCACCTTCGATTCGACCGCTGAGCGGCACGATGTTCGCTGGTAGCGGAGGAACGTAGAAGAACACTCTCCAAACGCCAAATCCGACCGCAGCGAGAATCACAACGACAACCAACGGAACAATGATTCGACGGGCTATCGAGCGGGGCGGCTTCGCATCGGCAGCAGGTTTTGGTTTTGCTTGACCAGGCTGCGCTACCGCAGTGGCAGACTGCGAGTTTGGTTGCGCTGGGTTCGCCGGCACAGCTTGCTGGTTTGGTTCGGGTGGCTGCCCTGCCACAGGAGCCGGTTGGGTTTTTGTTTGGGATGGCGGCGCTAGGGCAGGAACAGATTGGGGCTTTGTTTGGGCTGGCTGCCCATTGGAACCATGACTCCCCAAGGCCGTAATCGCCGCTTCGAAGGTTTGGACTTCCTTCTGTGCGCGTTCCCGCTCTTGCTTCAATTGCTCGACTACTTCAGACACGTTTTCCACCACCGGCCCGGCAGGTTTTGGTTCTGCTTGAACTGGCTGCGCAACCGCAGTGGCAGACTGCGAGTTTGGTTGCGCTGGGTTCGCCGGCGCAGCTTGCTGGTTTGGTTCGGGTGGCTGCCCAGCCACAGGAGCCGGTTGGGGTTTTGTTTGGGCTGGCTGCGCTGCGGCAGGAACAGGTTGTGGCTTTGGTTGGAGTGGCTGCGCATGAGAACCATTACTCCCCAAGGCCGTAATCGCCGCATCAAAAGTTTGGACTTCCTTCTGTGCTCGTTCCCGCTCTTGCTTCAATTGCTCGACTACTTCAGACACGTTTTCCACCACCGGCGCGGCAGGTTTCGGTTCTGCTTGACTTGGCTGCGCTACCGCGGGGGCAGATTGCGGGTTCGGTTGGGGTGGCTGCACAGCCACAGGCGCCCGTTGCGGTTTTGTTTGGGCTGGCTGCGCTGCGGCAGGAACAGGTTGTGGCTTTGGTCGGAGTGGCTGCGCATTGGAACCATTACTCCCCAAGGCCGTAATCGCTGCATCAAAGGTTTGGACTTCCTTCTGTGCGCGTTCCCGCTCTTGCTTCAATTGCTCGACTATTTCAGACACCTTTTCCACTGCCGGCGCAGGCGCAGGTTTTGGTTCGAGTTGCGTTCCCACAGACGCAGGTTGCTGCTCTGGATGGAGTTCCGGGTGCGGTTGGTCCTGCTTTGGAAGTTGTTGAGGCCTGTCGATCACCGGTTGTTCCGTCATTTCTCACCTCGCCTGCTCGACACAATAGCTCGTCGATCCTCAGAATTTGCTTGTCGAAGATACGGCAGCGAAAAGTCCCCAATATGCTTAGCGATCCGGTCCACCTGCTCTTGTGTCATTTCTAACTCCGGCCAAAGTTGCTTCAGTAGTGGACCCGCCAGAATGTAGACGAGAATCTGTCCCATGATGCTGTTTACACACAGCCTGGTCTTCTCATTCTTGGGAGGTAAATCGATGATCCTTCCGACCAATTCGAGCAGTCGCTCGTAAATCGGCCGGCTTACGTCATTGACGATTCGCGACAGCGCCGGCGTGGGCTGCACAAGTTCGTGCATCATGATTCGGAAGTGCAAGTCCTGCAAGTCGGGTCTGGTCACGCTCTGCAGGCGAGCTCCAATGACCGCCCGCAAGATTTCCTCTGGAGGTGCATTCTGATCAAGTGCACTTTTCATCGCATTCGCTCGGGCCGCCCGCACCAATTGCTGCAATACTTCGGTATACAGACTTAATTTGTCGCCGAAGTGGTAGTTGACCGCTGCGAGATTGGCGCCCGAGCGCTTGACGATTTCCCGCACTGTGGTCGCGTGATAGCCGCGCTCGGCGAAGACGTGACCGGCGGCTTCAACCAGCTTCTCACGTGTTGAAGCGGCAGCCCTGGTCGCAGACACCGGATGCGTTTGCCTTCGACTTTGTTGCGACAGGGACATGAAAATAACAGTCTCAAACGACAGTCTGAAACATAAGTTTGAATCTTACCCAGGCTATCTTGTCAGATTCGTGATCACGAAAGATGTTCAATGTTGCTCATAGTTGTAAGCAAGCCTGGGGCTCCGATGAAGCCTGCCGATTAGAAGATCAGCAGATCCAACGGCTTGGAAGGTAACGACTAGCACTCCAGCAACACCTCTTAATTCAGAGTCGGATTTGGATTTGTTTTCACTTCAGCCACGGGATTCATATTGGTTTTTCTCCTTTTCGTTCTGAAACTGCGCTTTGTGCGGGTTGTCCACGTGATGGGAGCTACCGTGGTGCCACGCCCCGAATTATGTTCCGGCGGTAACGAGCAAACTGTGCCATATTGCACACCTTGACTGCTTTATTTTGCCGGGTATAATTTGCAAACGATCGTTTGCAAACGCTGGTTTGCGCGATGACTTTTCGTGAATGGCCTGCATTATTCTTGGCATACGTCACACGCGTCGCCCTTCTCGTGCCTAGTTTGTACCGCCTCACGTGACCTCACGCGGCGCGGTAGTGAAGACGCTCTAATTCCTTAGGGAAAGCGCAAGATCAGATGACCTTTGCGAGACAGGTGAGGCGGATCAAGGTCGCAGGCGTAGTGACGCCGGCTTGTTCTGGATGCGCCTGGACCTTCAGGCCTTCCGACCCGCCGCGTGGTAGGAATCTAGAAGAGATGATAGAAAACTACGAACGCGAATGTGACAAAGCGTTTGCGTCTCATATTTGCGTTGAGCACCCTAGATCCAAGGACGCGCGAGACAGCTCCAAATAGCGAAACATTGACACGGCTGAAGTTCTTAGAATCGGTGGAATTCTCAAGAAAACTACCTGCTTATCGGGCAGCGCATTCTTTCTTAGAATTCGATCCCTTTACTGGAACTGTGGGTTTTCAATACTTTGGAAGGGGCGACTTTCCAAAACATCTGTGCCAATGGCCTGAAATGCACCGCGTTCTGGCACAGTTTTTGGCACGGCAGGCATGCCTGCTCCGCGCCGCGCTGCTGAAGATTTCGTGCTTGATTGAAGGGAGACGGTGCGCCGTCGCAATGGAATATTTCGGAGTGTGTTTCACGCAAGTTCGGGAATACACTACTTCCAGTGAAACAGACGATTGCCAAAACCAAGAACGGGTCCCGTTCAAGAACGACCCGCGCTCGCATCTCAGCAGCAGCCAGATTGCAGTTCTCATCAAAAGGTTACGAACGGACAACGATTCGCAGCGTGGCGAGGGCTGCTCACATACATCCCTCGATGGTTATCCGCTATTTTCGGACCAAAGAGCGGCTGTTCGCTGCGGCGGTGACCTTCGACCTACGGTTGCCAAACCTTAGGCAAACACCAAAAACCGCGCTAGGTATCACCATGGTCCATCATTTTCTCGAGCGATGGGAGGGTCCCGCGGGAGCTGAGGGGCTGCCATCTCTCTTGCGCGCGGCGGCGACGAACCCTAAAGCGAGGGATCGTGTGGTGCAGGCGTTCGAACGACGAGTAGCACCGTACTTGAAACGGCTAGGTTCGCGGAGCAAATCGCGTGAATGCGCAGGCCTAATAGTGAGCCAACTGTGCGGCGTCATCTACACTAGGTATGTTCTCAAATTTCCTTCGGTCGTGCGTCTGCCGCGCAAGACGATTCTTCGCCGCATGGGCGCAACCATCCAAACTTACCTTCGCTAAAAGGTCAACGAGACGCTCCGCTAGCGCAGGTTCACGTCACGATGGTCCTCGCGGCACGCGCTGCCATAGGCAACTCGCGCCGGTGGCAGGATTCTGAAGCAGTTACTGCAGCTGAATTCAGAGGGAGAAAGGCATGTTGGAAATGCCATCTCTGAAATCTTACTAGAATTCCCTTGACAAGGTCGGTCAAGGGATGTAAAAGCCATATGTCATCAAAAGGAGCGAGCGCTCGCTTTGATTGAGACGTAGGGTAGTCGATTAGAGAATGAATGCCGAAGCTGCTCAGCAGCACCGTCGAGAAGAACAAGCTCAAGATCGAGCGTGCCGCCCTCCAACTCTTTACTCGGAAGGGATTCCACGGCACTACCGTCCGAGAAATTGCGAAGAAAGCGGGCGTATCCATGGGCAAGCTCTACATCTACTACGACACAAAAGAAGACATTTTCATCGACCTGGTTCATCACTTGGGTCGCAAAATGGAGGTCATTCGCCAGAAGGAACTCATTCCCCTGATGGCATCGATGGATCCAGATTCCCTAAGAAAACTAGCGAAAGCGATCGGACGGGTGGTCTCCGAAAACCTGGATTACTGGCGCCTGATGTACATCGATGTGGTTGAGTTTCGGCACAAGCACTTCATTCATAGTTTTCGTGAAATCGCTGGAGGTCTCCGGATGTATGCGAACTCTGTAATTCGGGAATCGAAGGTCGCCTTCCCGACGGGAGTGGATCCCTCCCTCGCTTATACCGCTATTTACTTGCAATTCTTCACTTACTTCTTAGCCGAAGAACTTTTTGGAGCCAAGCGACACCTGGGTATGAGCGACGAAGAAGCTATCGATCAACTCGTTCTTCTCTATACGGGAGGCCGCGTCACGTCGGGCAAGTGAGTTTAAAAGTTGGGGCCTAAGGAGAATAGAATGCAACTGCGGAGAGTGTTTCCACTTTCAACTTTGGCGGTTTTCTTCTTGTCTGCCAGTCTCCTGTTGGCGCAGTCTCCAACCACCGGGCAGATCACAGGGGTTGCGAAAGACTCGAGCGGCGCCGTCATCCCCGAAGCTAAAATTACTCTGACCAGCGCGACAGGAGTGCAGCGCGATACCACCAGCGATGGGACGGGGCACTATGCGTTTTCGCTGGTACCTCCTGGGGCCTATCGGGTTGAGTCAGAAAAGGCCGGGTTCGGCAAGGCGACGGTAGAGGGTGTCGTCGTGCGCATTACGGAAACAACCACTCTGGACTTCCATCTAAAAGTGGCCGCGCAGACGGCCACGGTCGAAGTCGCGGTAAAACCGGCCTTGGTGCAGACCGAGAATGCGGCTCAGGGAACAGTTATCGATCAGGACCAAATCCGGCAGTTACCGCTACCGACCAGAAATTTCCAGCAACTGTTGACGCTCACTACCGGGACGTCAGGTCCGGTGCAGAACTCATCCGAGTTGGGGCGGGGTGCAGCGCCCATTTATGTCAACGGGAACCGCTCAACCTCGAACTCAGTGGTCATCAACGGTACGGACGCAAACTCCATTGGCACGGGTTCCACACCCAATCTGGCAGTGCCGGCAACCGATTCCCTGGAAGAGTTCATCGTCCAGACCAGCCAATATGACGCGTCGCAGGGGCGCGTGGCGGGCGGAATTGTGGCGGCAGTTACCAAATCAGGCACCAACAATTTGCATGGAAACGTTTACGAATTTTTCCGCAACGACGCACTCGATGCCAACAACTATTTCCTGAACGCAGCAGGAGCTCCGCGTCCGCCTTACAAACGCAATCAGTTCGGCGGAACACTAGGCGGACCCGTGATAAAGGATCGCATGTGGTTCTTCGTCTCCTACCAGGGAAGCCGGGAAATAAACGGC
>Ga0302325_10015509_pt1 | contig 16192 bp, 18 predicted proteins | sample Palsa_T0_2_FD_201948 | JGI IMG/M metagenome (GOLD analysis project Ga0302325, IMG submission 201948) | Peat permafrost microbial communities from Stordalen Mire near Abisko, Sweden - Palsa_T0_2 | ecosystem: Environmental > Terrestrial > Soil > Palsa > Peat permafrost | place: Sweden: Abisko... | reverse complement strand
GCCGCAACCGGAAGAATTGTTTGCGTGGGTTGGAAACGGAGGAGGATACTGACGATGCACCCCCGGTGAGGGTTGATGCGGGGGATCTGGGCAATGCGCTTGGTGCCCTCGTTGCAAGTAATGTTCTTGGCCGCGCGCCGAACATGATGATGGATCTTGTACCGTTGATGCAGACGTTGAGGGGGGGCGGTGGGGGTGGTGGAGGAGGCCGCCAACCGGAGTGTGTGCATCGCGTTGATTGGATTTTTGAGGAGCCAAGCTTTACGGTTGATGGGTTTGCGAGTTCGGATGTGCAGCAGGGGAGTAATGGGGATTGTTGGTGGATTGCTGCTGTTGCGACGCTGTGCTCTATGGAAGGATTGATGGAGAAGGTATGTGTGGCCAGGGACAAGGATTGTGGTGTCTACGGGTTTGTTTTCTATCGGGATGGGGAGTGGATTTCTACGGTTGTGGACGATACTTTGTATCTCAGGACCAGAGATTACGATGCTGATTTCGATGATTATGATCCGACGGGCGAGAAGGAGAGGAAATGGAAAGAGCGGTATCAGACTGGGAGCGAGGCGCTTTTCTTTGCGAAGTGTCAGAGTTCGAATGAGACATGGTTGCCACTGTTGGAGAAGGCATATGCGAAGGTGCATGGAGATTATGATGCTATTGCTGGTGGCAATCCGGGAGAGGCAGTTGAGGATATGACAGGCGGGGTAACCACGACTTTTATGACCAACAAGATTCTGTATCCGCAGAAATTGTGGAAAGAATTGTTGAATGAGAAGAAAGAGTTCGTCTTTGCCGTATCATCTCCGTGGTTGGGGAAGGATACCGAGTCGAGACAGGGTCTCGCTTTGAGTCATGCGTACTCTGTTCTGAAAGCAGTAGAGGAAGTGGGTGAAGATGATAAGAAGGTACAATTGGTTCTCATCCGGTAGGTGATTTCAAAGTGTCCGAGAACGCACTTCTCAAATGATAGAGCTAATATTCTTGCAGCAATCCTTGGGGGAAGCGGGCCTGGAACGGTATGGGCGAATGGAGCGGCGCGTGGAGCGATGGCTCCAAAGAATGGACTCCTTACTGGATGAAAAAACTCAACCACCACTTTGGCGATGACGGCGAGTTCTGGATGTCCTTCCGCGACTTCTGCCGAAAGTTCAATGTAATCAACCGTACCCGCTTGTTTGACAAGAATTGGATTGTCGTTCAGCAGTGGACGTCTGTCCAGGTGTCTTGGGTCATTGGGTATCTAAAGACGAAGTTTGTGGTCGAGGTGAAGACTGAGGGGCCCGTGGTGGTGGTGCTGAGACAGGTAACGATTATCACCTTCCCAAATTCAGATGAGAATACTGATACATTCGATAAATAGCTGGATGACCGCTACTTCAAGGGACTAGAAGGACAGTATTGGTTCAATCTTGAATTTCTCCTCAAGGAAGAAGGTGCCGAGCACGACGACTACATTGTTCGCGTACGCTCTACCTCTCCATGGGGCGACCGCTCAATCTCTGCCGAAGTCGACCTCAAGCCCGGAAGGTATGAAGTCCTGCCCAGGATCACCGCTGCTCGCGACACGACGAAACCTGTCGTGGAAGCAGTGGTTAAGCTGGCAGCGGAGAATAATCCAAAGAAACTGCGGCAGATTGGGATGAACTATGATATCGCCCATGCGAAAGGTGGGTTTGAGGAGGAGGAATTGCAGAAGAAGGAGAGAGAGAGGAAGAAAAAAGAGGCGGCGGAGAAGAAGAAAAAGGAGGAGAGGTTGAAAATGGAGGAAGCGGCTAAGATCGCGGCGGAGAAAATGATCAAGGAGGAGCAGAAGGAGGCGTTGATGGATGAGATTAAGAAGGAGCTGAAGGAGGAAACTGCCGAGGGAAAAGAGAAGGATTCAAAGAAAGGTGATCCCAAGGAAGGTGCTGAAGAAGAAAAATTTGTGGATGCAAAAGAAGATGCCAAGGATGAGACGGTTGATGAGAAGGATGAAGGGTCCAAGGAGATGACCAAGGAAGAAGCCAAGGATGAAACTAAGAAAAAACCGAAAGAGGAGGCAAAAGAGAAGACGAAAGAGAAGTCCAAAGACGAGGAGAAAGAAGATGCCCAGGAAGATGTCAAGGATTCCAAAACTCACTCGAAGCATGCATCCGAGGACCGTACCCAGACACACAAGGATGAATTTGAGACAACCAAAAAACATCCTGCCGAAGGACATAACAAACCCCAGCCTCCTGGCGCAGAAGATGTTGAGGAACCCGAAGAGGCCGATAAGAAGAAGAAGGAGGAAGACGAAAAGAAAGAGGATGACAAGAAGGAAGAGCCTGCCGAGAAGCCAAAGCCGGATGTCGAACCTGCTGATAATCCTTGGAATGCGGTTACCGTGATTGGGCTGCTGGTGTACTCGAAGGATCATGATGCCAAGGTGACGCTTGTCAAGCCTGTGGACCCGGAGGATGCGTTGGTCGTTTGAGATAACGATGCAGAGAATCTCAGCTGCTTGATTTAATGTACAGACGAACAACAGCAGTTTCTGCAAACATACGAATCTCATTCATGTAGGGGATATATTTGAGAGCAGCAAATAACACCAACACCTTTCTCCAACCCCAACCAAATTTACCAAATGATATCTTTACCAACCTTCAAGCTTCTTCATCTTCACATGCATCCCATGCACCGGCTTCGTAGTAATAACCCCCGCAGGCCAGACCTTCTCATTCGGATCGGCCATCGAAATCTCAAATCTCCCGGCAACAGCAGCCAACAAGCACTTAAATTCACTCTTTGCAAATCCCATGCCAATACAACTCCTCGGTCCGTGCAAAAATGTAATCTGCGCATAATTGCTCTTCGCACCACCCGTATTCGCCGTACCAGGTTGGAGCCATCTACCAGGGAGAAACTTTTCAGCTTCCTCGCCCCAGAGGGTCTTGCTGCGATTGATAGCCCATGGAACGAGCAGAACACGGGTCCCTTTGGAGACGGGCTGTGAGCCTATAAAGGTATCACGCGTGGCTTGGCGGATGGTGATTGGTACTGTGGGGTATAGACGCAGTGTCTCGTTGATGACTGCGTTGAGGATGGGGAGGGCTTCGATTTCGGCATCAGTGGGGGTTTCAGTGGTTGAGGAGATGGAGGGCAGGTGCTCTCGGATCTCGTCGCGGAGTTGGGTTTGCCAGTCCGGGTTGGTGGCGAGGAGCCAGATAGCCCAGGTGAGGGCGCTGCTTGTTGTCTCGTGCCTGAATACTTGTCAGCAGTTGAAAAGGACGATGAAAAGGGGAGACATACCCAGCAGCCAAAAAAGTTAACATCTGATCAACCAACTCTTCGTCACTGAAATTATTCGACTCAATCAAAAGCGACAAGATATCATTGCCGCCCTCGCCCTTCAACTTTGCTTTCTCCCTCTTCTCCCTCACCATGCGCAAACAAAAGTACTTCAGCTTCCCAGTCGTCTCCCTCAAAACCCTATTCTGTTTCCAAGGCAACTTCTGTATGAGATCCTGCGGCCCCACAATATTTGACGCAAAGTAAACAGCCCTCTCCGTCGTCGGCTCCAAAAGCTCATTGTAAGCACCAACCAGGGGATCATCATCATTCCTCACAGCGTTGAAGTCCCTCCCCATACCCGCGAGACCGATGATATCAAGCGTAACCCTAGTAGCCCACTCTCCGAACTCAACAACATGCTCCCCCACACTCTTCCCACTGTGCTCAATCTCCATCTCAATCCCTTCCACCAGTCCTCTGCTCTTCCCCCAGAACACAGGATAAAGTTCTTTGATGTGCTTCAGCTGAAAACTGGGCAAGACATTCTTCCGCTGGAATTTATGCACATCGCCTTCCACCAAAATCAATCCAGCGCCCAAGATCTTGACGAGGAACTTCCGGATTGCGGGAGGCTTCTCGAAATCGTAGGAGTTATCGGAGAGCACGGATTTCAGGGTTTCGGGCGAAGTAGGGATGAGACGGTCTTCGTTGAAGAATCCTCTAAAGTGGAGGAGGCCGTCATTAGGAATATTTTGGACCCAGTTGAGCATTTCTTGGCCCGGTGGCTTGGAGAATTGCGCTGTGCCATTGCCGTAGAAAATATTGTAGCTCTGTATGGCTTTAGTATAAGTTTTGGGGGATCTAGGATAGGAGAGTGACTTACAGTGGGGCCAGGGATGTGACGCAGAGGGTTAATGAAGAAGGGCCAGATGAAGATTGAATACAAGGCTGCGAGTCCGAAGTCGATGAGGAAGAATCGAATCACAGCTCGCGAAAAGCGCTCGGGGAGAAGTTGAGGCGCCGTGTACAGGGCGATAGCGGTTATGACGCTGGTGACAGCGAAGGTTGCGTAGAAGTTACCCATAATGACTCGCTTTTTGCCGTTCTGAAGCGAGGACGCAGTATCTATCTTTGAGAATGAGATAAACTAATTGCACTTAAATCACAACATTTTGACTTGCGACAGCATGAGACTATAAGAGTTCCATCGGTCGTGAGCTATGCGATGCCCAAGCCGCTAAAATTGAGGCCATCCAGGCGTCTAAGATAGAGGCCGAGGTTGACGTGCTGGTTACTCAACTTGGCTAGTTCAGCGTCGTAACGTTTAGGCAGCCCAACAGAAGAGAAGCATTTTGGAAGTTTCCTTCGCATGAAGTATGGGGAGATGACGTAGTGTGGGGAAATATTTTGCATATGATTGTGGTTTGCGGTGATGTTTTGTTGCGCGTTTCAGAAGAAGCCTCGGCACACTAAAATGGCGGGGTGGACGGCATTTGATGCGAGGTCCCACTTACCTCTTGGAAAAGAAATATTCTTGTTTTAGGTGCAAGGCGCAGATTTTGATGCTTGGCTTGGTCATACACAGTTATTTTGCTCGTAGAGCATAAGATAGTAGGTAAGCGGCTATTGATGCAGAATCCCATGTCAAAAGTTCCAGAACTACCTAGTGAACATTGAAAACTGTTCTCAACATCTCTTTCAGATGGAAACGGGTCCTTCTGACAGGAGTACAGTTCATGTACAATATCTAGGACCTTGAACCCTGGCTCCCCACGAGGTTGAGAAGTGCACGGCCGTGCCTCCGAGATCGACAGCTATCCCCAGAAAGCGGAGAACCAGGACCCCTATCTCGGTATCTTCTCCTGATCCGCATGTGCGTGCTTCTTTTTCAGACGATCTCCCGCTCTGCTTAGACTTGGATTCTTTTGCATGTGCTCGCAGTGCATACCCAAAGCGGCAATTCAGGCAGCGAGCCTAATAGGACATTTATGTTGCCTCCTTTCCAGGCTTTCCTGATGTTTCGTTGAACCCTCGTACATTCTAAGAATATCTTTGCAAGATCTGGCAAGTTATATAGCTGCCTAGCTCGCTCGTATAATTCCAGATGGAAGTCTCACTTTGGCTGGGGACATTCGGAATAGTGTCGCTGGCATGTGCATCAAAGGTTACCTGTCGCACAATTTTGTGACTTTTTGTTCTATGTAGCCTAGAGATCAGTTTTTTTTTGGTGCTAAAGTACGGCGCATCTGTGTACCGTTTGATGATCACGAGATAATTTTGGGATCAAGGTTGCAGAATCATAATCTCAACTTTTTGCATTTCGTTTACCTATCCTTGGAATTCCGAGTTTCCCCCTATGCTTAGTAGCAGTTCGGTAGCAGGAAGATGATTCCTCGAGATTACCTTGCACAAATTTTTCGCAAGAGGCAAAGGTGATACTGCTCAGACTCCCTGCCAGAGTCTTGGTAATTCTACACGTAACGGTAGGGTGAGATAGAAGACCGATCTTCAAGAACCACTGCTGATTTTCAGACAATATGGCATATGGAGGCTGTTCGCATTCACGTCAGAGCAATTCCTAGTGAATTCAGCCTTTCACCCAGGCGTACCACTGGGTGTTAAAGCTTGCTCGTCGCTTTTGGCCTCGCGTCTTGCGAGTTCAGGGGCCCGTGCCAATATAGACACCATACTTAGTCACCCATTCATTTGTAACGTAACATGGTTCACGTATCGAGAAATGAAAGAATTCACTATTCTAAGCTAAACTGTGCCCTTTAATATATGAAAAATGTATGCAGTTTCCATTAAGTATTGTTCGGATTAATGGATGAGATTGATATCTTCCTGTTGGATGAGCCAATATACCACTGCTACGGCACCCATAAATATAGAAAACTAAAGACTATCTTAGAGCATCCCTCGAAGACGTGGTTCAGCCGCGTCTGTTTCTTCCTCTCGTGCCAATCCTGCTTTCGAGGTTAGCGATGTCTTGACAAAGGGGAAAAGGGGCTCGCTTACTTGCTCCAATCTCCCGAATGTCCTTCTTGCGCAACTTCCCATTCGCAGTCTTCGGCCACTCCAGCGGACAGCCTCTGTCGACATCACCCAACCACCATATCCGTACTGGTACTTTAAATCTTGACAAAGTTCCACGGACCCAATCTCGGATTGACTCGTCGTCAGGTCTTGTACATCCATCTTCAACCTCTAGAAACGCAGCCACCACTTCACCAAATCTCTCGTTCGGAAGCCCGAATACACACGCCTGTTTGATTGCCGGATGCGCAAAAAGTCTCTCTTCAATCTCTAGAGGGGCTATGTTTTCCCCGCCGCGGATGATGAGGTCTTTGATGCGACCTGTGACGACGAGATATCCGTCCTCATCTAAGTAGCCCTCATCGCCAGTATGCATCCATCTCCGCTGGCCCCTTTCCAGATTTTGCTCAGGTTCAAGGGTCTCGGAATCCTCAGTGTGATACTTGATACTACCTTTCGTCCTCTCAGCATCTTCAAAGTACGAATGCATAACGCTGAACCCACTGATGACGATCTCGCCACGTGTGCCCCATGGCAAAACAGTCCCAGTATTAGGCACCACAATCTTGGCAGTCAAGTTTGGCAAGAGCTTTCCTGCAGTCCTTTGCTTTTTCGAGATAGGATCTTTAGCAGAGGTCATGGTTGCAATGGATGAGAGTTCTGTCATGCCCCAATTTGTATATACGTCACGCAGGGGAAACTTATTAATGACTCTGAGGAGCAGCTCCTCCGGCATCGCTGAGCCGGCCATGAGTCCGAACCTGAGAATTCTAGGAGTTAACACGGCATTTGTATCATTATTCGCTGCACACGAGATCGAGTTTGAACGAACCTTAAAGAAGAGCGTTCGGTCCGACAGAAATCTGCGTGCGAAAGCTGATCAATGAACATTGTGGTGACACCGTAGAGACCTGTACACTTGTATTTTTGGACCGCATTCAAAGTCGAAGCAGCATCGAAATACTCTGACGGCAGAACAGTAGTCGCTCCCCGAACGAGGTTGGCACAGAGTCCTGCATCAACATAATCAGCCGAATTCTATCCCGCGATAGTGAACCATGGGATGAATACCTATGATGAGACCAAACGCATGGAATAGAGGGACTGGTATGGCTACTTTATCTGTCGTTTGTATATCCATTTTCATCCCGATATATCTCGCACAATTTAGCATGCCATGGTGCGTTAGCGCAGCTGCTTTGGGTGCTCCAGTACTACCAGATGTGAATTGGAGATTGAGAATATCAGTATCCGAGAGAGTATTCTCCAATGCGCGCCAGTCTATTTTTTGCCGACTACCTATCTCAAGAAGATCTTGGAAAGTGAAAAAGAACGCAGAAGTAATCTGGGCAGGGTACAACCCGCTGATGTCAGGGAGAACAACCATCTTGTGCAAGGAAGGTAAAATTCCTTGCTCCAATTGAGCTAGACAAGGACGATAGTCATACTTGCTTGTCCCAAAAGTAGTGAACAGCAATCTCGGTTCTAAACAATATTCTTAGTGAGCAGATTCAGAATAACCTACTTTCTGGTAAGCTCACTAGTAGTTGCTAAAGCCGCCATAATTTCAGTGTGAGAATACGCATAGTTCAACAATGTAATAATCGCTCCTAATTTTGCACATGCCGAAAGTAGCTGAAGAATGCTGTCAGTCCTTTTCGGCGTAAAAATCCAGGTATAGAGAACAGTGAGACCTACGTACATGTACGTATTCCGAACGATTACCAAGCAACACTGCTACTCGGTCGCCTCTATTTATGCCTAGAGCAATCATGCCAGCTGCGAGATCGTCACTGTACTTGTGCAGCTGCGAATATGTGATGATTTCGTTCTGGTGTTGTGAAATGACTGCCACTTCATCCGCATGTTTCCGACTTTGTCGACGGGTGAGCTCTCCGAAGGTGAGGTTTAGTAACGGAGGAATTGCAGGACCTCGAATGACTGAAAGACGCTGTTGTTGCTTGACCGTCGACTTACGAGTCGGTTGTTGGCTCGGGTTCGGAGGCATTTTTGAGAATGGCGACGAAGAAGCGCGATATGAAAAGAATTCGAGAGGAAGCTGAGGGTCGGTAGAGTACTTGAATTCGCAATCCAAAAGTTGCAATGTTGGCTCACAGGTAAAGTTCAAGAAATCTATAGTTTTGATTTACGTTCCAGAAAAGAAAAATAATCAGATAGCATAGAAAATCATATGCTTGAAAAAAGAAACCCAACTGACTAGAAAGCAAGAAAAGGTGCCATCAGTAAAGCAACGCGGGGCATTGCCACGCTGCAATCTTCTGCAGACCGAATGCTACCGGAAAGGATGCTTTTAATGCACCAGCTGAGGACCCAGACCCGATATGGTTGGGAGATATTTTGATATTCCCCATGACTTTAGGCTCTCATATCGCGAGACAAAGATTTATAGGCTAAGACATAAAGAGCTGCGCAAGTGACGGGAGTGAGATGATTAGATCGAAGGCGGCTCGCAAACTTCGGATAACCATGTGCCGTATGGTCTCGTGCCAAGTTACTCACCATCCCAAACGCCGTCGGCTCTGTCGCGAAAGATGGTTGCCCACTCTTGCGGGGCCACCCCTAAACATTTCCGAGATAGCTGGGGAACCAGAGTGCCAAAAAGTGAGCTAAAATGTGGCATTGCTCATGATGGTAGCGAGTTGTACAGAAGTGGGGTTGGAAACAGTATGGCTACAGGGCTGAGACAAGATCGAAGCAACACTCTGAATGAGTAGACCCATGAGGAGAAGTAAGGTCATGGTAGTATCAATTGAGGATAGATGATTGCTCAAGGAACATGTAAAGCTGCCCATATGTTCTAAAGCTATCTAAATTTATCTACACACGAACAAAAGGATCGTCAAAGTACCAGACTGGGTCTCCATCAACACTGAGTTCGCATTGCGTGTACCCATTGCCCATGAACTGAAACCTGTTCTTGCTTCGGTACTTGATATCATAGTCCTCGTATCGCACGTTTTTCAGCATCTCAAAGTAGTGAAGGCGGCTGCCAGGATAGATGGCCGTGACAGGGCCATGTTGCTTGCCCATCTTGAACCATGACCTGCATGATGACGACCAAACAAGCCGCTTCATCAGCTCATGTGTATGCTGATAGAGTTCCTCTGCAGCTTCCATCTTAGGTGCGAAAGATTTGATGTTCTCGATTTGCATCTTCTCGATCATCTGAAAGAGATACCTCGTGTGCCATTCCAGAATTGGGAGGAGGGAGCTGTGACTTGCGGGCCCGTTTGGGCCAATTAATACTATTACGCCGGGTCAGTCTCCGGTGCAAGAATTTAAGCAGAGCGTGGAACATACAAAACAAATTTGGAAAGTTCGGAGCGGTGATGCTGAGGTATGCCTTGGGATTCTCTCCAAACTGTTTCTTAATGTTTGCGCCATCACGGCCGATGACTTCAAAGTGAGGTGTGAATGAAACGTCGAAACCAGTGGCACAGATGACCACGTCTACCTTGTGTTCCGTTCCGGACTCATCTACAACTCCATCTTTTGTGAACTTGACAACGGATTCTGTCACCACCTGGACGTTATCCTTCCTCAACGACTGAAGATATCCCGAGCCTGGAGTCATTCTTCGACATCCAAGGTCAAAGTTAGGAATCATTTTCTTGGTAAGAAATGCATCGTTCCCGAGTTGCTCCCGCATAATATCAGCCACCAGTTCTCGAGAGATCTTTTGGTCTTTACTCGTTCTGTGCATCTAAATACCATACGTTGATTCTTCTCTAGTAAAGTTGGGCGGCCAAAGAACATACCAGGGTAAAACGCTTATTCAGTTCTCCTTCGATGTCCCGGCTGTACTTGGCAAGTTTCGCAGGATCTTTCCTAAATTCCTCTAACTGCTCATCTGTGTCTGGCGTGGAGTTAATAGTAAGCAGATTATATCGTCAATCACAAGCCGCACTTACACTTGAAGTTTGTCCCTCCTGGACCAGCATACTTTGCACCAAAACCTGTTGTGATCCACACCGATGATCGTAAGAAGGGTATCAATTTTCCAACCACTGACCTGGTGAGCTTGTGTACCATTAGGCATGATTTCATCAAATACCTGGTTGAATGTTTGGAATGAGTTGCACTGCCGAAGATCCACCGCCGATGACAGCAACAGTCTTTCCGTTCAAGTCATAGTTTCCATCCCATGCTGCGCTGTGCATGAGTTTTCCACCAAAGTCTTCGATGCCTGGGATATTTGGATATTTATATATACTGGGTTGATATTGTATTAGCGAAGACATTACACGATTTCTCTGCAGAGGCGAGACGTGGGCTCATACTTGAGGACGCCAGATCCATTGACCAAAATCTCACATTCATCCTCAAACTGGCTGCCATCTGGGGCTGTTAAGCTGAGCCGCCACATCCCAGCATCTTCGTCCCATCTCGCAGATTGAACTTTGGTGTTGAATTGGACGTATTTCTCCAAGTCATATTTCGTCGACACGTGCTTGAAGTATCTCCATATTTCCTCGGAGGACGAGTAGAAGTGACTCCAATTTGGATTTTTCTCCCATGTGAATTGATAACTATGACTTGGGATGTCGCAAGTGCAACCTGGGTATCGGTTCTCTAGCCACGTCCCTCCAATGTCATGATTCTTCTCATAGATTTGAAGCTCAACATTCTCGAGGAGGCGCTCAGCCTTGTACGCGATTTGCAGCCCAGCAGCTCCAGCACCAACACAGACCATGCGGATGTGCCTTTTGGCATGAAGGGGCTGTTCTGTGATGCGGTAGCCATCGAAGTCTTGATTATACCACTCGTTCTGGTGATGAGCGTCGCTAGCTGGAATAGGAGCATCTCGGTCAGGCCCTGACGAGATAGTTATGATGCGAGCTGGAGCCATGGCTTCTTTGAAGTGTGTGGGGATGATAGAGTAGAATTATTCTAATGAATTTGACAGGTATTCGCAGTTCGCGAGCGATGGGGAAGGGACAACCCGGTGCCCTCTTGTACAAATCGAAGTCTACGACCACAGATGGAAAGGAGTCCTAAGTTTACTTCCTGTCTGGTCTTGAAAAGAATTGGATGGACTTTCGAAGGAGCGGCTTTTTCCTCGACGTTAGAGGTCGGTGGATCAACCGTGCCGTTACACCCTCGGCAAAAAGACTTCAACCTAACGGAGTTGACGTGGTGTTGTTACCACCCCACTTCTCCACTCACGCGGGGTTGCTGGCTTATTGGCCTAGAACTATGCCTGCAGTAGGCATAGCTCCATCCATGACTCGAACACCCTGTTATAATAAGGCTCTGTCGCATCTCGTCGGGTCCGTCGCATATCTCGCGATTGTGTTTGTCGTGTCTCTCGGAAGTAGAACCCCAGAACTTGGAAAGATGAATATGGCTTCACGACTAGCGTTCCCCGCTCTGAACTTACCTGCAGTTGAAACTAATCCCCCAGATGCTGCCCCAGAGTTCTTGCTTGGTGGCGTTTTGGCGCTCTGGTTCCAATGTGAATACAAGTACAGATCTCCGCTCATTGCATTGCATTTCATAATACATCAGTATCAAACGTAGGATTTTGATTCCTCATCCTATCTTCTCATTTCTCTTATTTTCTTCGGTTGTACCGAAACATAACTCAATATGGCAGAGAAAAACATTCCGGCCGATGTTCATGTTGAACATGTCCAAAAGAGACAATTCAAGTATTACAATATCGTGGTTATAGGAGCTATGTGCTTTGCGTCGATGGGCATGGGATACAGTGCCAGCATCATTGGAACCACATTAGGTATTCTCATTCCTCATTCTCGGTTTCCTGCGCCTCCCGACACTTTTGTAATTATTGGCAGGTCTTCAATTCGCTAATCCTAGACAGCGCAACCTTCTTTCTTGGAGTACTTCCACTTGGACACTCGACCAGATGCTCTCTCTTTGATATCTACCATGAACGGATTGTTTCAAGCTGGAGCATTCGTCGGCTCAATTGGTATTAATGTCGTCGCTGACAGATTTGGCCGGAAGATGTCGATCATCGTCCCGTCACTTCTAGTACTGATATCTGGGGCTTGCCTTGCTGGATCTGTGAATGTTGGCATGTTCATTGCTTTCCGATTCTTCTCTGGCATGGGCTCCTGGTGGCTCCTGGGATCTGTTCCAGTTTGGATGTCCGAGGTGGCCCCACCCAAAAACCGAGGTGTGCTTGTCGACTGCCACAGTGCTGCCTTGCTCTTTGGTTATTGTTCAGCATCCTGGATTGGAGCTGGATTCTACTTTTACCATCCTGTTGCAAACAATCAGTGGAGAGCTCCGCTTGGATTTCAATGCTTTCCTTCGTTTATTGTGCTCTGCTTAATGCCGTGGATTCCGGAATCTCCACGATGGTTGTTGCAGAATGATCATGCGGAGGAAGCGGAACGCGTACTGCGGAAACTCCATGATTCCGATGAAGCTGCCCTTGAGCTGCAGCAGATCAGAAATCAGATTGCTGTGGACAATACTCTCGAAAACAGCTGGATGTCTTTGATCACGAAACCATCATACAGGAAGCGCACCTTTATTACTCTTGGCCTAAGTGTTGGGATTCAAATGACTGGAGTTCTGGTGATAAATAGTGAGCTTCGACGGCCATCCAGAACTGCCCCATACAGGTGATCTAACATCTTCTAGATTATGGCCCAACAATTTATGCAAGTCTAGGCTTAAGCACAAGCCAACAGCTTCTGTATCAAGGTGGCTTCAACACACTCGGTTTTGGCTGCGGAATTCTTGCCCTTTTCGTGGTCGACAGGTTCTCCAGACCCATGCTCATCGCTGGAGGTACCGCAGTTGTTCTCGCCACCTTAGTTGCCGAAGCGGCGCTAGTAGCTTCCTATCCACCAATTCCCGGCCAGAGCCAAGCTGGATTAAAGGGAGCTTTGGCCATGATTTACCTGTATATTGTATGTTGCAGAGAGTTCATCCTCTATCAGTTGACATTGCTGACTGTGGACAGGTCTTCGCAGAGTTGCTTCTCGATGGTACTCAGTACATATACTTCAGTGAAGTATGGCCTAATCACCTCCGCGCTAAGGGAATGACCATTGCAATGGCCACAATCGCATTGGTGAATATCATGTGGCTTCAGGTGGCACCCACTGCTTTCGCGTAAGTGCACATACTTTCATCATGTACACTGCGCTGCCCTACTTTCTTGTTAACAAGTCCCTGCAGAAGAATCGGTTGGAAGTTTTACTTGTGTTTTATCATTCCAGGATATATCTTTGCGGTCTGCGCGTGGCTCTTCTTCCCTGATACCAGGCATCTAGCTCTAGAGGAGATTGCGGCTATATTCGGCGATGCAGATGAGATCTATCATGCACAAGACGTTACCAAGCTCTCGGTTGAAGCCAGTGAGAAATCTGATCACCGAGAGGATGTGTAAAGGAAAAGAAAACTTGATGAAGGGGATTATTGTGGGTCTTTAGGCTCTATGCACGTGAAGCTCCAGTTGCTTGACAGTCGTAACTATACAATGTGAATTTGTGCAATTTCAGAATATTATTTTCGTTCAGAGTGCTTTACTTAGACATAATAAATGTTCCTTTCCATGATTTCAGGTAACAAGCACCATGCAGTGTCCTGGGCGTTGCGTCTCCAGCGCGTCGTTTGTAGGGCTCGTTTGCTAGCTGGGCGTTACTTTATTTTAGGGTTAAGCTCTCCACTTTAGTCTCTTAATTAATAAGCTCGGCAGCTCGTCAGCACTTCGCGCCGACTCGCTCCCTCGTAAATTCATTAATTAGGGAATAAATGGCGAGTTGTAGGAGTCGTGGAAATAAATGAGGATATATTTTCAAGCGAGGTGTGGAATAAAGAACACGAAAAACGACAACGAAATAACGTAAATAATAATTTTGCCCGCGCGGCTAGGGTCGATAATTTTCGTAAAAGAAACACCTGACTTTATATATAAGATTGTCGTCCCTGGGATTTTACCTCACGGGAAGCTTGGAGGAAGCTTATTCTCTTTTATTATTCTCTCTCCCTTCTAGTATATTACAATAAACTTACGTTTTTCTCGAAAGAAGAAGTATAATAGAAGAACCTATACAGAGTCGACCTCAAGTGGAGCGCTGATCTTACTGCTTGGGGCCATTCTTACTGAATCCGGTCAGTAAAGTGGGGTCTCCCGCGACTGCCGAGGCTAGAACTGATGTTTATAGTAGATGCGAGCCCCCCGAAGCTGCGTTGAGTTATATTCCTATGTTATTGAAGAAATTTGGCTCGGTAAGCATATCTGTTTACGAGCCCCTTTCGTGCTTTCGGCTCTTGCTCGGAACTCTCGGCTAACAAGGGGCGCGCTGCGGGGTACAGTACTGTAGATCCATACATTGACCCACCAAAGCTCCGCGTCACGACAGCTGCTCCATACCAGTAACGGTACCTACAAAAAGAGGATTGAGGACACCCAAGCCAGGAATCAATAACAATTGCGCCTTTCAACGAAAAGTGAGACTGTCACTTACAACTCCTAGTATCATGGATCTCTCATCAAGACTCGCTCTTGCAGAACCCAATGCAGAACTCACCAAAGTAATGTGTCATTCAAGGCGGAATGAGTCTCGCTCCTACTCTAACCAACAAATCTCAGCTCCTGCAAGAAAATCCCCCTTCCGGTGGCCTCGACAGTGCTCCCTCCATTCAAGCCCTCCGCGAGCACCTCGCAGCTCTCAAGCTTAAGCTCACAGCAGCAAACACTTCGACCTCAACCTCCGCGCTCACACCCTATGTAGAGACCGACCAGGAGATACCCGTACGCGACAAGTCCACTATTCTAGTGCGTATTCACCGTCCCACTACTGGTCCTGCTGAAGGGAGCCCAGGCCTCGTCGTCTGGCACGGCGGTGGTTTCTGCCTTGGTGGTTTAGACAACGAAGTTGCTCTCTGCCGAAGCTGGACTGCCTTGGGTGGTGTTGCTGTTAATGTTTCCTACCGTCTTGCGCCTGAGCATCCATTTCCGCAGGCTGTGCAAGATGCGTATGATTCTTTACTCTGGGTAGGTGCTCGAACGAGATTTAATATCTCCACTCTCTTGGCTTTTTGTTTTCAATTGCTCCTATGTCTGTGTTTAATCAACATTAATTCTAATTCAATGCTTACGCTCTATGCATGCAGACAAGCTCTCACCTCAAAGAGCTCGGCATCAATCCTCAACTTGGCTACATCATCGGCGGGGTAAGTGCAGGTGCAAACCTAGCAGCGGTGGCAGCACATCTATACCTCTCAGAGAAGCGCTTCCCACTCCTTACAGGCCAGTATCTCTGCATACCTACCACCTGTGATCCAGAGGCCCTTCCTGCTCAATACAAAGACGCTTATGTCAGCCGAGAACAAAATAAGCACGCGCTTATTCTGAATCAGAAGAGCATTGATATGTTTGAAAGTACGTCAATCAAGTCAAACCATGCCATTAGCCATTGACGAAAGATGTCCTACAGAACATTACAAGCCGGACACGAAGTCGCCACTACGGTCTCCGCTAATTTTCCCTTCGCATGAAGGGCTGCCGCCTGCATATATTCAAGTTTGTGGAGCTGATCCGTTAAGAGATGAGGGTTTGATCTATGACCAAGTATTGAGGGAGGCGGGGGTCAGGACCAAATTGGAAATCTTCCCGGGATTACCGCATGGTTTTTGGAGTTGGTTTCCGGAAGCAGGATTCAGCAAAGACTTTCAGGCAAAGACAGTAGACGGTCTGAAGTGGTTATTGGGACAATGTGCAAAGTAGGTGAAGGGAACCAAGGCAAGTCTTCACAGAGAATATTCTGGAAAAATGAACTGGACTTTCCTCAGCTACGTTCGGTAAAGCACTTTTCCGGCAGAGCGCAAGATATGAATCGATGGAAATTTACTTCCGAAAATTGATTTTATCTTAATTCAGAAAACTATTCAACAA
>Ga0302325_10015508_pt1 | contig 16193 bp, 15 predicted proteins | sample Palsa_T0_2_FD_201948 | JGI IMG/M metagenome (GOLD analysis project Ga0302325, IMG submission 201948) | Peat permafrost microbial communities from Stordalen Mire near Abisko, Sweden - Palsa_T0_2 | ecosystem: Environmental > Terrestrial > Soil > Palsa > Peat permafrost | place: Sweden: Abisko... | reverse complement strand
TGGAAGACTCTTTCCAGCGTCTTCGCTCCGCCTCGGCCCCGTTGCTCGAGATGCTCACGGCCGAGCAGCGAAGCGCCGCAGGCGAAGGCGAGTCCCAGTGATCCGGAGCCTCTTGTAGTCCGATCCAAACGCTCGCGGGTTCACGCGCAGGGCGGCAGGTCATCCGGCTGGAGGATCGGACAAAAACCGGGCCGATCTCCAAGTGAATTCGTCGCGACGTCCATACCCACTGCCGCCAGGCCCGGGAGACACTTCGACGGTAAGCCCGGTCTCCATGTCACCGAATCCGACGAGAAGGACAGTCCCGATGCCCGACATCACGACCGGCCGGAGCGAGAACGAACTCCCGGCCCTCGGAATCTGTTTTGAGGAGTACGCATATCCCCACCCGGTCTCATTCGTGCCCGTGCACAACGACCTACAGACGCTGAACATGGCGTATATGGACGTGCCGCCGAAATCGGAATCGGAGTCGAACGGGAAGACCGTTGTCCTGATGCACGGCAAGGCCTTTGGCGGCTACTACTTCGAGCACGTGATCGAGGCGCTGACGGCGACCGGTTACCGGGTGGTCGTGCCAGACCAGATCGGCTGGGGTAAGTCCTCGAAGCCGGATATCCACTACAGCTTCCAGCTCCTGGCCGCCAACACCGCGGCCCTGCTCGATCACCTCGGCGTCGGGAAGGTCGCCGTCCTCGGCCACTCGACCGGCGGTATGACGGCGACTCGCTTCACGCTGATGAACCCCGACCGCGTCACGCACCTAGCGCTCGAGGATCCGCTCGGCTTGGCTGATTACCGCATCGGGATCCCGCCCCAGTCAGAGGAGACGCTCTACGAGCACGAGGTGCACTGGACGGACCCGGCGGTCATCCGGGCGTACGTCGCCGCATTTTTCGTGCACCCCGACCCGGCTGTCTACGAGCCGCTCGCTGAGGTACTCATCCGGGTCACCCTCAGCGCGGATTATCCGAGGTGGGCGCGCGCCGCCGGGCTCACCTTCCAGATGATCTATCAGCAGCCCGTCCGCTACGAATATGACCAGATCGCGCCTCCGACACTGCTGATCGTGGGAGCGGAGGATCACGTCGTCCCGCTCGGAAACTACGCGCAACCGGACGACCTCGCCAGACTCGGCGACTTCATCGGGCTCTCCGATGCGGCCGCACGCGACATCCCCAACGCCAGACGGGTCGTCATCCTGCGCGTCTGGCGTGCACGGTGCGGATGACCCGCAGTTACCCGACGGTTGGCGCAGGTGTGTCGGCGTTGGTTGCGGTCAGCAGCGCTTGGATGGCGCCGGCGACTCGATCAGCTACCGCCGACGGGGTGGGGGCGCCGAGCTTGCCGTCGAGGTGCTGTCCGCTGGGGCGGCCGGCGGCGAGCCGGACGCAAGAGCGCGCGGGCGGCGTCGAGCAGTGCTTCGCGCAGTTCGGCGGTGTCGGCGTCGGGATACTGCGCGATCACGCCTCCGATGCCTCGAAAGGCCATCGTGACGCAGACCTGATCGTGGAAGTCGAGGCCGTCGCCGGCCAGCATGGATTGCATGCGCGCGCGACGGTCAGCGCTTCCGATGGCGATCAGGGGGTGCGCGACGATCGCGAGATCGCTCACCATGTAGGCGATCAGGCGGCGGTGGCACAGCAGGTGGTCGAGGTAGTCCTCCATGAACCGGCGACGCTGGGCGGGGCTGTCGGGCAGGCCCTCGTGGGCGTTCAGGAGCTCCTCGAGGCCCGCGATCGCCGGGGTGACGGTCGCCTGCAGGAGGGCGTCCTTGGAGCGGAAGTGGTAGTAGAGCGCGGCCTTGGTAAAGCCGAGGCGGTCAGCGATCTGCTGCAGAGTCGTCCCATCAAAGCCGTGTTCTGAGAACAGCTCGAGCGCGGTGTCGAGGATGCGGGTGCGGGTGTCGAGGGACGCGGCGGAGGTCATGGCATAGGCGATCTCGCGAGCACGCCCCTGAACCTACCAGCTAACTAACCGGTCGGCAAGTCCTAACTTATCGGCCGGTTAGCAATTACTTGACAGCCGGTAAGTTGCGTGCCAAGGTGAGGGCAGCAAAAGACCGCACCCGCCACCGCGGCGGTGGCTCGGCCTCAATCACTTTGGCATCGGAGACTTCATGAGATCTATCGCCAGATGGTGCGTGACGCATCGTCGGATGGTGCTGGCCGGCTGGCTGGTGGCCCTCGTCGGTCTGACGGTGCTCAGCCAGAGCGCCGGTACCGACTATAAGAACAGCTTCAGCTTGAAGGGAACGCAGAGCTTCGAGGCTGAGACTCTGCTCCAGCACTCCGCGCCCAAGGCCGCGGGCGACAAGGAGCAGGTCGTGCTCGCGGTCGACCACGGCCGGGTGACCGATCCGGCGGCGCGGGCCAGAGCGCAGGCGATGTTCTCGAGGCTCGCCGCCCTGCCCGATGTCGCCTCGGTCGCGTCGCCCTACGCGACCGGTGCGAGCGCGCAGATCTCAGCGTCGGGACAGGTGGCCTTCGCGAACGTCACTCTGACCGGACAGGCGACCAAGTTCTCGGTCAGCCAAGCGGAGAAGTTCGTCGATACTGCCAGGGCTGGTGCCGGCGGTGGCTTGGAGGTGCAGGTCGAGGGGCAGGTCGCCGAGTTGGCGAACAAGACCAGCATCAACAGCGTGGGGCTGGGCGCGTTCGGCGCATTGATCGTGCTGTTGATCGTCTTCGGGTCGCTGCTGGCCGCCGCGCTACCGCTGATCACGGCGGGAGTCGCGCTGGGTGCCGGGACCGCATTGATCGGGCTCCTCTCCCACGTCGTGAGCATGGCGTCGTTCAGCTCGCAGCTGTCGCTCCTGATCGGGCTCGGGGTTGGTGTCGATTACGCGCTGTTCATCGTCACCCGCTATCGCCAGGGCCTGCAGCGGGGCAAGAGCATCGAGGACGCCATCGTCGACTCGGTCGACACCTCGGGCCGGGCGGTGATGTTCGCCGGGATGACGGTGTGCATCGCGCTGCTCGGGATGTTCGCGCTCGGCGTCAGCTTCCTCTACGGCGTCGCCATCGCGGCATCGGTCGTGGTGGCGCTGACGGTGCTGGCGGCGTTGACGCTGCTCCCAGCGACACTGGGATTCTTCGGTGCGCGGGTGCTTGGGCGTAGAGCCCGTCGCGCGCTCGCCGACGGGCGGCTGACGACGAGTGACGGTGATGGCTGGTGGGCGCGCTGGACGAACTTCCTGCGGGCTCGACCGGCGCTGATCGCGACCGCCGCGGTCCTCGTGATGGCCGTCATCGCAATCCCGTTCTTCTCGATGCGCCTCGGCTCCTCCGACGCGGGCTCAGACCCGGCCGGCAGCACGACACGCGAGGCTTACGATTTGCTGGCGAAGGGGTTCGGCCCGGGATACAACGGGCCGCTTCAGCTCGTCGCACAGGTCAGCGGTCCCGGCCAGCAGGCCGCGTTCGCGAAGGTCACGGGCGCGGTGGCCCACACCAAGGGCGTCGTGCGCGTCACGACGCCAGTCACGGTTCCCGGCCACGATGGAGCACCGGGGGTAGCGATCGCGGACGCCTACCCGACCGGCTCCCCGCAGGCCGCGTCGACCAGCGACCTGCTCGGGGCGCTCCGGACACAGGTGGTCCCGAAGGCGAGCGCGGGGACTGGCGTGCAGGTCCTCATCGGCGGACAGACCGCGATCTTCACGGACTTCTCCGGCGTGCTCTCGAGCAAGCTCCCACTGTTCATCGGAGTCGTGGTGCTGCTGTCCTTCCTCTTACTCGTGGCGGTATTCCGCAGTCTCGTGATCCCCGCCACCGCCGCGTTGATGAACCTCCTCTCGGCCGGCGCGGCGTTCGGAGTGATCACCGCGGTGTTCCAATTCGGCTGGTTCGCGAACCTACTGGGGGTCAACTCGACCGGTCCGATCGAAGCCTTCATCCCGGTAATGATGTTCGCGATCCTGTTCGGGCTCTCAATGGACTACGAGGTGTTCCTCGTCACCCGGATCTACGAGGAATGGAACAAGACCCACGACAACCGGCTCGCGGTCACCCGCGGGCTCGCCTCTACCGGCAGCACGATCACCGCGGCCGCCACGATTATGGTCCTCGTGTTCGCCTCGTTCATCCTCGGTGGTCAGGTCATCATCGAGATGTTCGGCCTCGGGCTCGCCGCCGCGGTCCTGCTCGACGCGCTGATCGTCCGCTCGATCATCGTCCCCGGCGTGATGCTGATGCTCGGCAAGGCCAATTGGTGGCTACCACGCTCCCTGGATCGGCTGCTGCCACACCTCAACGTTGAAGGCGACGTCACCGACGACCCAGCGCCCGCGCCGGAACCCGCTGAGCCGCCCAGGGACCTGATCCCCGCGCCCAGCGCTGCCTGATTGCAGCCAAGCTCTGGAGCAGTGGTTGTCGATTCCTCGACTCGGGTATCCATCAGTTGTTCGATGTCAAACGGAAACAGGAGAATCGTGATGGCGCAAACCAAGGCAGATCGATCGGCAGCGGCGAAGAAGGCCGCGGCCACGCGTGAACGAAACCGGAGCAGGGCGCAGTCTGAAGCGGCGGGAAAGAAAGCCGCGGGCACGAAGCAGAGTCGCGCGGCCGGCGAAGCGGCGAGCCAGGCGAAGCGCGCTGCCGGCAGTGCGGCCAGCAGCGCAGCATCGGCGGTGCGGCTGGCTGGCAACGCGGTTAAACAGGCGGGCAAAGCGGCCGTTACGAAGGCTACCGGTATGAGGGGTAGCCAGAAGAAGTAGACCTCGCCGGCGACCGAGCGCGGCTGCTGCTCGGCGACACAGTGGCTGAGCGCGGGCGGCGAGGTTATAGTCGAGGGCGGGTCGAGCGCGCTAGCGGCCCGGGGTCTTGCAGACGCCACGTCGTGCTGTACCCCAAATTCAGTTCACGCGGCGACTGGCGCTCCCTGCAACGACAGATGGAGACCCTAATGCTCGAAGTCCCTCACGCACCAGTCGCGGCCGCTGTCGTGGAGCCGATCCCTGAAACCTCAGCCGACGAACGGCTCGTGGCCGACGTATGGGCGATCGGCGCGCCGTCCGGCGATGCATTGCGCGTACGCGATTCCGTTCCGCTCTGGTTTCACACGTTTGCGCTCTCGCCAGGCATCTATACGCCGGGGATCGCCCGTGATCACGGGTACCGCCTCCCGGTGCTGGGGGCCGATCGGTTCGCCGGTCGCAGCGTCCTCGACGTCGGTGCGTTCGACGGCTTTTATAGCTTTCTGGCGGAGGAGCGCGGGGCCCGGCGCGTGGTCGCGGTCGACAACGAGCAGTACGTCGATTGGGTGGACGCTCGGTTTGGTGTTGAGCTCGTGGCGGGTGCCGGGTTCCGCGCGATCGCCGAACTGGCGGACTCGAAGGTTGATTACCGTCGCATGGACGCGTTGGACGTGCACGAGCTTGACGAGCAGTTCGACGTCGCGATCTGCTTTGGGCTTCTGCATCGCGTGACGGATCCGGTTTCGCTGTTGCGGGCGCTCGCCGATCGTCTGACCTCGACTGGAGAGATTGTGCTCGAGACTTATGGATCACGGCTGCCGGGTCATCTATCGGCGCTCGAGGTGCACGAGCCGGGAGACGTATACGCGCGTGACGACTTCGTCTACTGGGGCTTCACCCCGGAGAGCTTGCGCCGGCTCGGACGCATCGTCGGCCTGGACGACATGGAGGTGATTGATGAGGTCGAGATCGACGGCCATCCCCGAATCCTTGCTGTGCTCAGCGCCGCTGGCTGACCGACGCGCTGCTCAGCCCCGATCAGGCCGCCAGCGCCGTCTCGATGAGCTCCCGTCGAAGCGCGTCCGGCCGATCTGTCGTGATCGCGTCGATCTCGAGCAACGCCGCCTCTAGCGCGAGCGTCGGGTCATTGATCGTTCCCGTGCTCACGCTCAGGCCCGACGCGCGAAGCCTTTGGACCAGCTCCGCATGTAGCAGGAAGTGCTCGACGCAGACACCGCCGACCCCTGCAACGGCCGCCCAATCAATCAGTGCCCCGATGGCATAGTCAGCCCAGATGATCAGTCGCGCGGGCAGCCCCTCGGCGGCTGCCTCCTCGCACGCGCGGGTGTGAAACGAGAGCACCTCGACACGTCTGCGATTCGTCGTCGCTTTCACCACTCGGCATACCTCAGCGGCTGTCGCCCGAGCCAACTCCGGATTGCCGTGTGCCTTGACCTCGACCTGTACCGGAAGCTCTAGCGGCACTCCGTCGAGCAACTCCTCCAAGCGCATCGGCGTCTCGTCCGTGACCGCGCCGTTCCGGTCGCGGAGACGGACGTGACGAAGCTCGCTCCACCTCGCGCGGTGCGCCCACCCGTTCGATGAAGTGCCGCCGCTGAGCCACGGGTCATGCAGTAGGACCAGCTCGCCATCCGCCGTCAGGCAGACGTCAGTCTCCAAGCCATCCACCGCGCCCGCGAGAGTCGCAGACAACGCCGCCCGAGATGAGTCCGGGCCTGGGTCCCGGCCAAGACGATGAGCGTAAAGAGGCGGCAATCTCACTCATCCCACCCTGACGGATCGCCAGCCGGAATCGTCAACCTTTGGTCAACGACTCGTAGCTAACCGGTGAACGAGCGGCGGAAGAATGGCAGTCGCCGGGTCGCCGGGCGCGTGAGATCAACGGAAGGGACGCGTCAACGGGAACTTTGCGGGTTGTCGCCGACAATCCACTAGCACATGGGTTTGCGTGCTGAGACGACGGGGACGATCTCGGATGCTGAGGTGATTATCAGCTCGCTGACGGCCCCCGAAATGTTCGGGAGCGTCTTCGACAGGCATTTTGTCGCTGTCCACCGGTATTTGGCTCGCCGGGTCGGTCGTGAGCGCGCCGATGATCTCGCGTCGCAGACGTTCACGGTGGCATTTGCGAGACGAGCGTCATTTCGACGGGACGCGCTCGACGCTCGCCCTTGGTTACTGGGGATCGCGACACATCTGCTGCTCAACGATCGGCGTTCTGAGCAGCGACTGCTGGAGACCATGGCGCGTCTTGGCGCGCAGGCGCATGTGGCCATGAGCCACAGTGACCGCCAGGCCTCTGAGGTCGATGGTGAGCTGGCCGCGGCACTCGCCGGGCTCGACGGCGATCAGCGCGACGTCCTTCTCCTGGTCGCCTGGGGAGAGCTCTCCTATGAGGAGATTGCCGAAGCGATGGCGATCCCGGTCGGGACGGTCCGCTCGCGGTTGTCGCGCGCCCGGGCGCATCTTCGTGCCCGGCTCGATGTCCGCCGGGCGGTCCTGCCGCCGGCGCCCAACCCGGAATCGGAGGAGATCAGATGATCGATGAACTTGAACGAGTTCGGCGCTTCCGCTCCGACGAGCTCCCACCCACCGAAGCGGCGCGGCAGGAGGCGAGCGCAGCACTGTCCCGGGCCATGAGCCAGTCCCTCGAACAGTCTCGGCATGCGTCTCGCAGGACAGAGAAAAGCGGCGCCGAGCTCCGCCATCGATGGCTTCCCCGAGCCGTCGCCGTCACCGTGGCCGTGGCCGTGTGCGCCGTCGTCATCGAGCTCGCGGGCCCGGGGTCGGACACCGGACCGGCCTCGGCGCTTGCCGCGGCGCTGGGACGCCTGGCGCAGATCGCCGCGAGCGGGCCGTCGCTGATACCGGGCCCCGGGCAGTACCTGTACGTCGATTCAGAGAACGACTACTCCGCTGACGCCAGCACCGGTCAAACGAGCTGCATCACCTATGCAGCAGACCAACGCCAGGTGTGGATCGCCGCCAACGGCTCCGGACTGTTGCAGGACACAACCGCCCCCCCGATGTTCACTTCGGCGAGCGATCGAGCGATCTGCTCCTCGATGAAGCCCAGCCCATTGACCGCCAGTGGCACGAGCAAGCTCTGGTTTGCGGCCCGCTGCTTCGAGCTGGGACCCGGTAACGACATGCAGGCGCTGTCCACCAACCCGCGTACGCTGCTGCGCCAGATGCGCCGGCTCGATGGCGGCCCCGCCGGGCCGGCGGAGGACTTTGTGCACGTCGGTGATTTCCTTCGCGAGACGGACGCGAGCCCGGCGGTGCGCGCGGCGCTCTATCGCGCCGCAGCACTGATCCCGGGCGTCCATCTGCTGGGTATCGTGCGTGATCACGTCGGACGACCCGGGCTCGGCGTCGCATATGACTCACACGGCGTGCGCCACGAGCTGATCTTCAACCCGAAGACGAGCGCGCTCATGGGCGAACAGGACATCGGCTCTGCCCCCGGAGCGGACGCATGGGCCGTGTACCTCACGTCCCGAGTCGTCGACCGGCTGCCACACCAACCACCCATCCCCCTGACTCCACCCTGCGTCAACGGCGGCGGCTACGTCACCCAAACATCCCTGGGAGATGTCCAGACCGGCCAAAAGCCAAAGTAAATGCTCTCGCACTAGGGCCCCGGTTCAGCGCGAGCCACCGAGTGGAAACCAGTGCTAGTGGTGTGTCTCAGTTTTGGTTGGTGATTGCGTCGAGGGTGACACGGCTGCGGCGAGGAACTCGACGTGGCGGTGGCGGGAAAGGCACTGGCCGATCACCGACCCTGTCAGGACATCCAGCGCGGCGAACAGGGTGGTGGTGCCGTTGCGCTTGTAGTCGTGGGTCATTATTCGCGAACCGATCAGACGCCATCGATAACACGAGCGCTCGCTGCACATCGCGATGCGGCGGGATGCGCGAGCGGATCGGCTTCTCCAGCACCGCGCGTTGCTCTTCGGACACGCGCAGCGGGGCGGTAGGAGATCGCGTCCTCATCCTTCCGCATTCCCTAGTTAAATGCGATACACCACTAGCGTGCGAAACCCTTGATGCGTTGCGATGGAGTCAAACTCCGGCGCGGTGGAGTGAACTTCTGCTCAGGCCGCTTCTTCGTTATCTCTGACTCGCTGCTCTTTGAGGACAGCCGTGTCGCGGTGATCGTGGTATCTTGGACGTCGTTGAAGCCGGCTGTGCCTTGGCTCGATGTGGAGAAGCTGCAGACCTCCTGGATCGTGCTGCCCTCATCGATGACCACGTCCCCTGTCGTCGGCAGGGTCCCCGCGCCACCTCCGATTGGGTAATAGCGGGCATGCGGCGTGGGGCTGGTGGCGGTGCCGCGACTGTTGACTGTGTCCATCCAGCACGCCGCAGAGTTCCCTGTCTGGAGTCCGATAGTGGCCATTCCGTTGATGACATAGTCGCCAGGCGAGGCAGGCGTCAACGTCGCGACAACATTCGGGCCGTCAGGATAAAACGGAGGGCTGCTCGGACTGTTGTAGCTGTAGTACCCGGCAACCGCGCCCGCGGGGCCTTGGGCTCCCTGCGCGCCTTGCGCGCCTTGCGCGCCCTGCGCGCCGGACTTTCCCTGTGCGCCCACGGCGCCAGTCGCGCCCTGGGCGCCAGTCGCGCCCTGCGCACCAGCCTTGCCCTGCGCGCCCTGGGCACCGGCCGCGCCCTGCGCACCCTGCGCGCCGGCGGAGCCCTGTGCGCCGGCTGCGCCCTGGGGGCCAGCCGCGCCCTGCGCACCCGCCTTGCCGGCCGCGCCCTGCGCGCCGGCCGAGCCCTGTGCGCCCTGCGGGCCGGTCTGACTCCAAGAGATCTCCGTCGAACCCGACGGACACTTGGTCGCCGGCGGTACCAGATACGAAATCACATCAGTCGAGTCCGAGTAACAGGCATAGATCGTGCCTGACTTGGCGGCCGGCGCATGGCGCGTCGCCGCGTCAGCTGAACCCGCAGCCAGACCACCCACGGCGACCGTCGCCGCCAGCCCAGTCGCCAGCATCCTGCTCCGTGAAGGCTTCCGCTTCACCCCGCTCGCTCGACGCGCCGCGGCGCGCCGCTCCTCTTGACTCATAGCCACTCCTCGCGCTGTCGCCGTAATGTCAGCCACCCGATAGACCGTGCGATCAGACAGGCTAGCCACGGGGATTCCGTCCCGCCACCGTGCTAGCACGGGTTCTGTTGAACAAGCTAGTGGATCGTCCCGGTTTTAGTTGGTGATTGCTTCGAGGGTGACTCGCCCGCGGCGAACCTTCTCGAGGATCTTGTCGGTGGTGGTCGTCCATTTGAACGGTTGGGGGTTCTCGTTGTGGGCGGCGAGGTAGGTCTCAATCGCCTGGATCAGGTCGGGGACGCTGTGGAAGATGCCGCGGCGGATTGCTTTGTCGGTGAGCTGGCCGAAGAAGATCTCGACCATGTTCAGCCAGCTGCTGGAGGTCGGGGTGGGTGGGCTGGCCGCTGGTTCGGCTGAGGCGGGGTCCGGGGGAACCACGATCTTTGCGTGTTATTCGAATTCGACCGACGCGCTGTCGTATTTGAAGCCACCGGCGACGACCTGCCCCTCGGGCACGACCAAGATCTCCTGGCTCAAACCGGGCCGCAGGGTGCACAGGGCAAGGCTGGCGCGCAGGGCGCGCAGGGCGTGGCCGGCTCACAGGGGACAGCCGGTGCGCAGGGCGCGCAGGGCAAGGCCGGCGCGCAGGGCTCGGCCGGCGCGCAGGGATCGGCCGGCGCGCAGGGATCGGCCGGCGCGCAGGGGGTCCCTGGACCCCAGGGCCCGGCGGGCGCGGTTGCCGGGTACTACAACTACAACACGAGCTCTCGCCCCATCGGATACGAGACCTCGACTGTGGTGGCGACCCTGACGCCTGCGTCGACCGGTGACTACGTCATCGACGGATTTGCCACTGCTGGATTCTCGAGCAAGCACGCGGTGACGTGCTGGATGAACACAGTCAACACTGACGGCGATAGCTTCAGCTCCACGCCGCGCGCAAGAAATAGCGCAGTCGACAGTGGACAGGCCGCTCTGCCGATAACGGGGGAAGTCCTCATCGACCCTGGCAGCACGATCCAGGAGGTCTGCATGTACAGCGGTTCCGGCAACGGCGACAACTTGAATGGTTACGTCGCACAGACTGCGATCACGGCGACGCGCCTGTCGACAAAGAGCTCGGAGGAGATAACGCGGAAGCGGCCTGAACAGAAGTTCACGCCACCGCGAATCAGGAAGCGCTGACCTGCTGGGCGCAGCGAGCGTCTGGCCCCGCGAACGTAGCTGCCTATCAGAGTCCCGGCGGGCTGTGGGCCTCGGTCGAGGATGCTTCCGCGCAGCAGCCACTCGGCCTCAGGTCAGTCGACTCGCGGGGGTAGCCCGAAGCGCCCGAATACGTCGTCGACCTTCGCGGCGTCGACGGGCTCGTCGGGATAGCGCTCGAAGATCTCGCGATCGCGCGGCTCGGCGGAGCGCGCGATGAATGCCGTGACGTCGCTGATTTCGGTCCCGCGAAGGGTGAGTACGTTGAGCGCGAAAGGTCGATAGGTCTCATCCTGGGCGTTCCAGGCGTAGAAGCCGAGCGCCGGCTGACCGTTCGCGGCGGTCCGGACGACGCGCCAGCGCCAGGCGCCGGAGAGGGGCCATCCGGCCGCCCACTGGGCGATCGCCTCGCGGCCCTGATACCAGCTGGACAGCGGCGGCATCGCGAAGGTCGCGTCGGCGGTGAGCATGGCGGCGACGGCATCGACATCGTTACGCTCCCAGGCGTCGACGTAGCGGCCGACGAGGGTGCGCACGGAATCGTCCCCGAGCGCGCGCAGGGTTGCCTGCTGGCTCTGCTCGGGAACGCGCTCCTCGACCGCGGCGCGCGCTCGCTGCAGCGCGCTGTTTACCCCGGCGACAGTGGTCTGCAGTGAGGCCGCGACCTCCTTGGCCGAGAAGCCCAGCACCTCGCGGAGGATGAGCACCGCGCGCTGGGTGGCGGGAAGGTGCTGGAGCGCGGCGATGAAGGCCAGCTCCACCCCCTCGCGGCGCTCGTAGGAGGCGGCGGGAGCGGCGAGGCCATCCTCGATGCCCAGGACCTCGTCAGGGTACGGCTCGATCCATACCGACTCCACCAGCGGCTCGCCGGGCGCGACATGCGGATCTGTCGCGGGACCGTAGTCGATCGGCAGCACGCGCTTGGGGCGCCGAGCGATCTGATCCAGGCACGAATTGGTGGCGATCGTGTACAGCCAGGAGCGAAGCGAGCTCCGCCCCTCGAACCTCGACATGCCCCGCCAGGCGCGGAGCAGCGCGTCCTGGAGCGCGTCCTCGGCATCGTGCACCGACCCCAGCATCCGATAGCAGTGGGCGTGCAGCTCTCCCCGGCGGGGCTCGATGAGCTGGCCAAACGCCCCCTCATCGCCGGCGCGCGCCCGCGCGAGCAGGACTTGCTCCTGGGTTGTCGTGTCTGTCGAAGCGCCAGCCATGCGTTATCACGTTAGACCGGGGATGCGGACGATAATCATCGCCCCGATTAGTTTTACCGCCTGCGCCAGTCCAATGGAAGGAGATGAAGCGGGCGCCCTTCAACCCCGTGGTCCACCTGGAGCTCCACACCGGCGATCTCTCGGGGGCGGGCGCGCTGTACGCCGAGCTGTGCGGCTGGCAGCCGCAGCGTATCGGCACTCCTCACGGTTCCTACGTCGCGCTCGAGCTCGGCGAGGCGCTCGGCGGCGGCATCGTCGAGTGCCCGATCAGGCGCCCCCTATGGCTGCCCTACGTCGAGGTGGCCGACATCGGCGCGGCCACCGACCACGCGCGGCTCCTCGGCGCTTCGGTCCTGCTCGAGCCCCGCGAAGGCCCGGCGGGCTGGCGCAGCGTCGTTGCGACGGGGGCAGGCGGCGAGATCGCGTTCTGGAAGCCGAAGACCCGGTGAGGCTGAGGGGAGCTACGGCGCCTGTCTGACGGGCGCTCTCAGAACGGGAGGCTGCGGAGGACGACGGGACCAGCGGGCCACGTGGCATCTGGTGCCAGCGGGCGCCACATGGTGTGCAGCGGCATCTCGGCCATGCTCTCGAGCTGCTCGACGAAGACGGGGACCGGGATCCGGGCAAAACCGAGCCGATCGTAGAAGCCGGTGCGGCTCGTGAGGCAGAAGAGCAGGGCAAAGGCCGGACCCATGGCTAGGGCTCGAGCGAGCGCTGCCTGCACCACCGCGCGGCCGAGCCCACGCCCCCGGTACTCGGCGTTGACGATCACCCCCCCTAAGCCTACGACCGGGATACGCTCAGCCGCGACCTCGACTTCGACGACAAGCATGCCCGTCGATGCCACGAGCCGACCGTCGCCATCGCGCAGGGCGACATGGCGATCCTTCGGGCGGAAGCGAAGCGAGACCCCGCCGACATCAAAGGGGTCGGGCTCGTCGCCTTCGAGCTCGGACCGCAGCTCCGCCGTCATTTGACCGAGCTCGACGATCTCCATCGCTGCCGATGCTACGGCGCGGCGCCGCATCTCTGCGGGCGAGGTGGCCGGCGGCGTCCCTGAGGGTCGCCGCCGGCTGGGTCGGTCCTTAGTAGAAGGAGTGCATGAGGATGCTCTCGAGCTGGTGCGTGGCCGTGAGGGCGTTGACGGCGATTCCGACTTCCTGCACCTTGCCGTTGCGGACCTTCAGCACCGCGGTCAAAGTGCGCTTGCGAGCTAGATACCAGGTGTTCCGCCCGACATGGAACTCTGCTGTCGTGTGCAGGCGTGCGCGGGCAGCGGTGATCGAGTCGCCGGCGCGAATCCCGTCCAGGGCGTAGTACGGATTGGACGTCGAGGACCACACGACGGTGCCCTGGACCTTCGCCTGCTCCTGACTCGAGAGGTGCCTGAGCAGTTTCGGGGAGGCGTAGCCGACACGAATGCCGATCGGGGTCAGGCAGAAGAAGTCCTCGTATCTCCGACCGCGGTTGGAGTGACGACGGTAGGCGAGACGCGCCTGTTCGCGGGTCATCCCGAGGTGGATCAAACCGATCGTCCGCCCGGACAGCGTCCCCGTTGCGCGAGGACAACCGGGGACGGCCGGGATCGGAACCGCTATGGCCGCGCTCGTCGACTGGCCCGTCCCCCCGGCGTTCTTCGCGGTTACCGTGCATGTCAAGAAACTGCCCTCGTCTAGCGCCGTAACTACGTAGGTGGGGCCGGTAGCGCCAGCCAGCGGGCTCCCATCGCGATTCCACTGATATGTGTAAGCCGTCGGGTCATTCATCCAGGCCCCGGGGGCGCAAATCAGCGTAACACCGACCCCGGCTTTCCCCGCGATCACCGGCGGTATGACGACCACGGGCTTGCTGCTGACCGTCTCGACTTCGCTGCCGCAGGCACTCGAGGAGGCCGCGTTGGCGCTGTCGCCGCTATAGGAGGCCTGCCAATAGTAGGTCCCTGGTGTGGACAGGGCCTCGGGGCTCGAGCTGGGTAGCGCGCCTGCGCTGACGGTGCCGCCCCCGGCCGGACCGACAAGCTTGGTGCAGGCCGCGTCGGAATACACGTTGTAGGTGACGGTTCCCCCGGCCGTGGAGGCGTTGGCTCCGCTCAGTGTCGCGGAGTCCGTGACGGACGTGCCGAGCGGCACCGAGATCGTGCCACCGCCTTGGCCACCGCCCGACAATGACGTGCTCACGGTCGTCGGCGCAGCTGTCGACGCAGATGTCCAGACCCAGGAGGCAGCCGCGCTTTGCACAGTCTGCACCGAAGCGACGATGCTGTCCGTCCCGACCGCAGTACCGGTGTAGCAGTACTGAGCCTCCCCGTTGGTGCCGGTGTAGGCGAATCCACTGCTGGGGTTCGCGCCGGTGTCCGTGAACTCGACATTGATGCCGTTGAGGGGATTGTCGTCTTGATCGGTGACCGTGGCGGTAAAGCAGGCTTGAGTGCCCACGGGTCCCGTGCCGGACCCTGACAACGCGATGTTGGTCACAGAGGCGATGGGCGAAAGCGTGAAGCCGCCCGGGTAGCCGTAGCCGTCGGCACCGCCATATCCGTACACGGTGACGCCGAACGGGTCCGTAGCTGACAGTACGTGCGATCCGAACGCGACCGCGACCTGCGCTCCTGAGAACGACGAGCCCGGGATCGCCGTGAAATCTGCCGAGGGAATGTCCGTACCGTCGAGGCTGACGCTGCCCACCTCCGAGGTCGGGGCGGTCACGTTGATGTAGTTATTCGTGATTGCTGGATCGGCGCCGTCTGGCTCAGTCGTCACGGTATAGCTGTTGAGGAACTGGGCCGATGGCGGGATCGTGATATCGAACGGGTCCGCATTCGCATCGTCGTACTCTTCCCCATTCGAGTACTGCATCACCTCGATCGGGTTGTTCGCGGTGATCAGCGAAGCGCTCGTGAGGATCGTTTCGTAGAACTGCCCGGTGTTGAGCGTGGCGACCGCCGTGCCATCGACATCGACAGTCGTGTCGTCCTCGCTGGCCATGAATCGGAACGTATCGCCGTTCCGCGTGGCGAGCGGTTCGGTGACGAAGCTGGTTCCCCAGGCGTCGGTTGGCGTCATCTCCTCGGCGAGGGTGTTGCAGGCGGCGTAGCCGGCGGGCACATCGGCGCAATCGTTGCCTGCGAACACGGCGACCGGGTTATTGGAGGTGATCGATGTGCCGGACAGGTCGCCGCCGCTCTCGTCGACGAGCTGGTACACCTGCCCTTGATCCAGGCTGACCGTGTAGGGCGTTCCCGCGGTATAGGAGTCGACGTTCTCGCTGGGAGTGATGGTCACCGTCGTCCCGTCCTGCGTGCCCACGACCGCGAACTGGGAGCCGGTGCCACCTCCGTATCCCTCGACCAGGTATGAGGTACCCAGGATATCCGTAGGCAGACCGAGGTACCCGTCGGTCGTGTACTCCAGGGTATTGAGCCCGTACGCCGATACCGGCGCTGCGGCCGTGATGTGGATACCGTCCGGCGCTACCGTATCGGTGACATCATCCTCGGCGGTGGAGGGCAGCTGGATACTCGTCACCGTGCCTGGCGTGACGCTGAAGGTCTGGGAGAAGGAGATCCCTGGGTCGCTCACGGTCCCTGTGGTTGCCGTGCTTCCCGAGATAAAGAGGAAGAGGTTGCCTGGGCCCGAAGGAGAACCGCACCCATCGGTGGTGCAATTGCTTTCGAACGTGACCCAGAAGTCGGTGCCCTCGGAGCTCTGTGTCGGTGTCACGTGGGGACCCGCGACCAGCGACTTCCCGTGCGATCCCGCGCGCTCGGCATGGGCTGGGGCTTGCGTCGCAAGCAGGCTACCCGGCGAGTCGAAATTCGCGGCGCTGCCGTCCCCGGCGAGGATGGCGTGGGTCGAGACGGCCACGCTCGCCCCAGCGGCCGGCGCCAGCGCAAGCGCCGCAGCACCAGCGGACAGGATCAGCGCGAACAGGATTCCGACGGGCCGTCCGGGCTGGTGTGAGTTCTTCACACCGAAGATAAGCCGCCCACGCGAGGTGAGGGCATCAC
>Ga0302325_10015506_pt1 | contig 16194 bp, 15 predicted proteins | sample Palsa_T0_2_FD_201948 | JGI IMG/M metagenome (GOLD analysis project Ga0302325, IMG submission 201948) | Peat permafrost microbial communities from Stordalen Mire near Abisko, Sweden - Palsa_T0_2 | ecosystem: Environmental > Terrestrial > Soil > Palsa > Peat permafrost | place: Sweden: Abisko... | reverse complement strand
CACCTTCTGGACTGCGGGGGGCGCCTAGCCTCCGTTGCGCCCGCGTCGCTCCGCTTTCCGCTACGCTCTCCTGCTCCGGTCGCGGACCGGCCTGGACTCGTGTCCGGGCGTTCGTCGGCGTGCGGCTAACCCATGGCGCAATTCTGGCGCGACCGCTTTCGTACAGTATCTCCCCCTCCAACTACTGAATAGACGTTCCTTTCGCGGTCGGCGAAACTTCCGCGATGGCCAGATACAACCACAACGTTTACGCTGGCGCGAAGGCGGCGCGGTACATTGTTTTCTTCTGCAATGGAAGGTTATTGAATGCCAGCGCCTCGAGCCCTCCGTCGACTTGGCAAAGTCCATGACCAAGACCTTGCGGCGACTCACCGAAGAAGGCTGACAAGCTGAACACATGCCCGATTTGGCTTCGTTTTTCTAAACCGCAGCGGCACTCGCCGGCTACTGATCCTGACCGAACGTGATCCGTACGACACCGGATCCCAGACTTTCTCACCATTCAAGTAAGTCGCGCAGCCGGCAAAGTAATTCGAGTAGAAGTCCCGGGACCATTTTGCCATCCGAGTCAGTGACTCTTGAACTCCCGCACCATATTGTCCTGAATTTGGGATCTTGTGAGCGATCGACTCACGCCTGTGTTTTTGTAGTACAGCGCCTTCAAGAACGCCAAATCGCCCGCCGTTATTGCAGTAGGCGCTTCGCGCGTATCGCAGCTCGACGACATCAAGTCCAGTATGCTCGGCAGCGGATCGCAATGGTCAGGGGATTGCGCCACGGACAAGCTCAACATCGCCAAGTAGTCAGCAATTGCACCGATGCTGTAGTCGACGACTTTCGTTGTGTCGACGATTAGGATGACCGCGCCAATGCTCCCGCCCCCGCCACCACCGCCCAAATGCGTCCCTAAAGTGCCACTGGCGGCGTAATGCTGGGTGATCTGCGGCCAAATGGGCAGAACGTCAAGGTGCGCAAATGCCAAGTCGTTGTTAAGGGCGCCACCCATCAAGTACCAGCCCTGAATCGCATGGTCGCTTCTAAATTTAATCAGATCCCTCGTCCCTCCCGAGTACCTGTTACGAAAGTAGACCGTCGCCCATTTGAAAACCTCATCCATTTCTACATGGGGGTTGTTCGTGAACAGAATCGTCACGTTGTATTCGCATTGCGGGCCCGGTTGCACCGGCGCGCCAACGTACTCGGCGAGCGCACGAATTCGTGCCGTGACATAGTCATCCTGTTCAGGATTGAGCCCCTTTGTTAGCGGGCAGACACTCCGCTTTTCTCCAATCCAACGCGCAAGGCTGCCTGTCACGCCGGTATTGAAATAGTGGTCAGTGGCGTGATGCGTGACGAATTGAGATAGGCTGTCTCCCGCCAACTCCCCATCGGTGGGCGGTTTCGGGGCCGTCACGGTCGGACCGCTGGAAGGTTGAAAGCTCTGGCCGGAATTGTCTCGAGCGCACGCCATCGTTGCAATCAGCAGCGAAGCCAAAAATTGCCACGAGAATAAACGCCGCATAATTCACCTCGGCAATGCGATCACTGCGCGTTTGATGATCCGCTCAATTGGTCTGCGATCGGATTTCCTCCACATTAATTATAGTTAACATATATAGCGTCGCCGATCGTTATCTCGCGGTGCCGCTCCGATATGACGAGTTGAGGGAGTGAGCCCGCCTTGCCTCCGATTCCACAGTTGTCGTTCGGTTCGTGCACCGCACCCTCACGGACTCTGGGCGCGCCTCGCCCCCGTGCCACTCCCTTGTCGCAAATGCAGCGAGAAAGAAAAACTGAATTGCCTGGTTCCTTTTAGCCTACCACGCGTTAGGTTTGATCAAGAATCTGTTCAGGGTGCTGCTAGCGAACTCACGCGTGAACCGCGCACTCGTGCCTAAGCCTAGAGCTGACACGACCCGCCACGAATGGCCTCACTATGCTCAAAGTGGCTTTTCGTTTAGCTGGCATTCACAATATCGTTGGATTGCACTAATAACGCCTTCTGGGGGGATGAGCATATGTTCAAACATTTTGCCGTCGCATTAGCGGCCCTGCTGGCGATCGGGGGAAGTGTCGCGTTATCCGTGTGGGGCGGGGAGGCGAAAGCGGCGCCGGGCGACGGTCAAGATCTGGCGGGCACACTTGGCGCGCTCGAGCGCCAGTCCTTCGAGGCGTGGAAGACTGGTGACAGAGCGTTTTGGACGAGCTTCCTGTCCGAGAGGTTTGTCGGCTGGGGCTCCTCGGGAAGGCTCGATAAAACCTCGGCGGCGCGCGCGTTTAGCGGCGCGGACTGCCGGATCGTCAGCTACCAATTATCGAACGAACAGGTCAGCCCACTAACATCCGATGCGGCGGTACTCACCCACAAGACGGAAGTGGACGGCCTATGTGGCGGTAAGGAGCTTCCGCCGGCAAGTTACACCGCGACCGTTTATGTCCGCGAGCACAGGCAGTGGAAGGCAGCCTTTCGAGCCCAGTCGGCGATCGTCGATCCAATGAAAGCGACCAAACCCGCCTCCAGTAACGATTGGACTGGCGGCCCCACGCGCAGCGACGCTGACACACAAGGGCTACTCGTTCGCGAAACGGCGCTTTGGACCGCGTGGAAGTATCGCGATGCCAAGCGTCTCGGTGAGCTGGTGGGTACGGACGTTCAGTTCATAGACATCTTCGGCGATCATATTGGGACTCGGACAGAAACATTGAAAGCGTGGTCCGGCGAGGGGTGCGACGTACAAAAATTTGAAATCGCCGGTGCGAAGGCGACGATGTTCGCGCCGGACTTCGGCATCCTCACCCTGCGGGCGACCGTCGATGGGAAATGCTTTGGGCAGGAAGTATGGCCCGTATGGGGTTCGTCGATCTACGTCAGACGAGGCGGTACTTGGGTGTGGAGCTTTGGAATCAATGTGCTGGCGGGCGCCAGCACATTATAAGGAGACCCAATTTTTTGCCTCTCGGGCATTGGCCTCCGGCCACTACGTGCCCGATCAAACCTATCATCCTCTTCGGTGACGCACGACAACCGGTGCGCTATCGAGCTTCCGACGCAGCTCCGCGAGTTGCCGGTCACGCCGATCGAGGAGCGCACGCGCCTCGCGGTAGGCAGCATAATAGTGATCGACCAACGCGATGGCCTTTGCGAGCTGTTCTTGGATCGCGGCCAGGTCCGTGGTACTTGACGGCTTTGCCCAGGCGCCGGGTGGCGATGAGGAACGACCCTGCTGTCGGCGGAGTTCGGCGAGGATCTTGGGGTGATATCGGTAGATCGCGTTACGCGAAACGCCAGACAATCGGCAAAGCTCCGAGATCGTCGCACCTTGACCGATATCACCGTCTCCTATGCGTCGCTTTAGCACTTCCAAGGCCTTGGTAAGGCGAGTCGCGGCCGCCGGTGTTCGATCTGGATGAATCTCGGCCATGATCAATCTCTCCCTCGAGGCCCAGCGAGCGAGTTCAAGATCTTCGTAGCTCTCGTCAGGCGCTCCCTAGCAATCTTGAGTGTCTGCCGCGGGAGCTCCGGCTCATTAAGCAAAGCCTGATGGCGTTCAACCTGCCCCTGCCAGTACGGTCTATGCTTGTCGCTGACGACAAAGTTGCGGCATCGTCCGCAGGTCGACGGCTCGCGGTAAACGGGGTTGGGTCCCACATTACTCCCGAGACAGGCGCTATGTTCTTGTCGATAGATGCAGTATCCCCAGTCGCAGACCCCGAGCGTGAGGCCGGCTTGAACCAGAATCTGCGCGAAGCTACGAAGGTCCTGCTTCATCCTGCGCCCGCGAAAGCGGGGACGCTTCGCGATGATGTGGCTACCGCCGCGGCCGCCGAGCGCTGGTGCGCTGAGCATCTCCTCCCACGCCGAGACAGACTCCTCCAAAATGTGTTGCTCGATCTCTTCATGAAGCGCGTAGTCGTTACCGACATAACCCTTGTCGGTGACGCTGCGGTCTCTGTGGCCCAAATGTTGAGCGAGCGCGAACAGCCCGGTTCGATCGCGTAGCGCCACGAAACGGGCAAAAGTCTTCCGGCCTTGATGTGTCGAGAGGGGCCAGGGTCCGCCCTCGTAAGGCGGGAGCTTCAGCCAAGCAACGAGTCGGTCAAGCCCTAAGCATATGCGCTTCGTGTTCGCCACGCTCAAGGGGGCCCGGCTGTCCGGTCGCCACTCAAAGGAGCCGCGGCGGTGAACACGGCTCCGCAGCCATAGCTGCGAGCGTCCCGAGCGCCGCCGGTGCGGCTCTGAGAGCGCCTCTAGCACGCTGATGGCGTGAATGGCCGGCGGCGGAACGACCCACTCGTGGGTCCGCCCGCCGTAGCCGGTCTCATGCTTGTAGATCGATCCAACAATGACCGCGAGCTCCTGGGTCCCATCCGGGCTCACCGTGCGGATGCAACCTGCTTGGAGGCGTACGATCTCGCTCACGCGCGCGCCGACCAGATAAGCAATCACAATGAAACAGGCCGAATACAACAGGCTCGTGAGCGTGCTGACTTCCGCGAGATCCTGCACCGTTCGATCACCCGAGGGCAGACGAATGACGCGACTCTGCACCGCTTCGAGCACCGACTGTCGACAGGAATCCCATCGAACACCCCGATCGATAAACTGCGCGCAGGCAGAGATGTAGCGTTCGCGTGCGGCCAGGATGTCGATCGCCGACACCTCGAGCAGCTCGATGGCGCCCTGAACCAAGGGTACCGCGATCACATCCGGGGTGTAGGGAAGCGACCCGCCTTGAAGCTTTGGCACGCCGACCAGTGCGTGCGCGCATTGGCCGGGACACGGATCGACACAGAGGCCATCGCCGATCTCGGCGCGGTAGCGGTGAAGGTACACGAGTAGGCGAACGGATAACTCCAGAGTACCTGGCGACAGCAACCGAGCGTTGCGGCCACGGCGACTTGCAATGTCGTGTCGATGGCGCCGGAGCGCAACGTCATCGAGCTCGGAAAAGCACATGAACCCTTCCTCGATCATCCAACGAAGGAGCAACCGGAGGCGTATGAAGTAGATCCGAGCCGTAGTCGCCCGCTGCGGAAGCCCTCTGGTTAGAGAGCGGCTTCGGATGATCGCAATCAGGCGCCGCGAATGCTCTAATAGCTGAGTGTGAGAGCGGCTGGTAAACGGGTCGGCCTTACGCAGGTCGAAGTCCCAGCGGATGCGTACCGGGGACTCCTCCTCGAGCGCACTGGTCGGCACAAATATCCAGCAGGCATCGCTCCACGTCGAATCACGCAGAAACCAGTCTCGTGCGCGCCGATCCTCGGCCGCCGGCGTCGAATCGTGGGCGCGATGAGGCGAGATCTTGGTCATTGCAGCGGCGGCAGACTGCAGAGCGTCCCTTGAAGCCGCTTCGCCTGCATGAGCTCGTCCGAGGCGAAGCGGGCCAGAATGTCGTGTTCGAGAATCGCCAGCTGTGGCGCGTAGATCGCCGCCCACCGAGCGGGATGGATCTGCGAGCTTGCCGCTCGCAGATGGTCGCGCGCCTGCAGGAGTCGCGCTAATGTCTGCGTATCGCGCGCGAGAACCGCGTTCGGGCAGGTGAGGCAGCCCAAGAAGTTGGTGCAAAGCTCGCCCGGTCGGCTGCCGGGCGCCACTCCGGCCAAGGGATCCAGGCAGCTGAATCCGAACATCGATACAGCTTCGCCCACCGGAGTCGCAACCGGTCGCACAATCTGTGCGCTCGGCACCCCGGCGCGGCCGCCCCCGGGCTCACGCACATGGCCGATAAACGCGCTCTGTAGTGTCGCGACTCGGGCGCGGTTCTGGGCCTGAACCTCAGGGCTCTCGACATAGGACACCGTTGTCGAAAGATGCGCGTGGTTCGCGATCGAGCGGACTTGGTTCAAATCTCCCGACGCTCGATAGAAGGCAGTAAGCACGGACGGCCGCAGCGCCGCGAGCTCAAAATCAGGCAACTCGTGGCGCTCGGCGAACCGACGCCGCGCGTAGATGAGGTTCCTCGGCGAAAGCGACGCGATCCCGTTGTGGCCGTGATAGAGGAACAGCCGCGCGCGCAGCGCCGAATCGATCCGGCGCCGGAGCCGTGAAGTCCAGTCGAGAAGATCGCGGACGAGCGCCGGGGGCTCGAAGGGAGAATCCAGGCGAAATGCGCGGCGCTGCAAGCTGCTCGCGCGTGGCTTCTCCCAAATGAGCATCTCACGATCATCGAGGAGCGGCATCGGTCGTAGGCAATCCGTGCGCAAGGCTGCAATGGAGTAAGGGTTCCCCGCCGTGTGAATAAGGATCGCAATGAAATACGGCATGAGAGCGTCAGTCGTCGGATCCAGACGCTGGCCGATGCCCTTCGGGGCGCGCCGGCGCTCCTCCTCGGTCTGCAGGCGGAGCGTTCGGCTCTTTGCGATATCCTCCTCGCAGGCTCGCAAAATCGCACGCAGGTCTTGGATCGCGAGACGTGGACGCGGTTGTGCCTCTCGACGCCGGCCCGGAAACGGATTGTATGGGTAGTTGATCGGCTCGATCCGTCCCGGCCGGCATCGCTCGAGCCATTGCAGGAGCTTCCGGAGCACTGTATAGGCCACTGCTCGTGAACTCTTCTTGCTTGGAGAGCCAAGGGCAGTGCGTTGTTGGTTCAACCACTCGACGTAACGCAGCAAGAGTCCTCGATCTATATCTGCAAGCCGCCGAACACTGCCCGTCTCTCCTACAAAACGCGCGAAGCGACGCAAGTGGTGCCACTGCAGGTGAATGGCTTCGGTGCCGCGGGGGCCGGCGTGGTTCCAAAATGCATCCGCAAGGGCATCTTGAACATCCCTGGGCAACCCAAGCACTCGGAAATCGATCGTGGTCTTCCGTACCAGTCGAGGCGCATCGAATGGGATGTGTCGGATAGCCGAAATAGACGGTGGTCCGGAGCGTGGGAGTGCCCGCTGCATGCGCGGACGACGCCTCACCGCGCGTCCCCCGCGGGGAGCAACGAATCGAGGACGTCAACCAGGACATGAGTATCCACGGCAACAGCGCGAAGATAGCGGTCGGTGGTATCAATGTGCTCGTGCCCCATGAGCACCTTGACGATGAGCAGCGGGTTGATCGGCTCGCCTGTCTTTGCCAGCTGCTCGAGCCGCGCGAGCATCATGCAGGCAAACGTTGAACGCAGCTGGTGCGACGTTGCGACAAAGCCGCATCGCTCCGCTGTGAGACGGATTACCTGCTGATAGGTGTTCTTGCCGACAGCGCGGCCCCGTGGCCCGACGAAGAGCGGAGTCTCAACCGGCGCGGGGTTGCGCCGAGAGGAGCGATGGATCCAACCCGCGCGATGCAGCTCGATGTACGAGTCCGTCTCCGAAATCAAACTCTCCGAGGCGATCACGTACCCTTGCTTGCGACCCTTCCGCGTCAATCTGACGGTGAAATGAGTCGCCCTTCGCCGCGGTCGGAGCACCGCCTTGTGCTTGAGCACGTCGTGTACAGTCAACCGGAGGAGCTCGCTGACCCGCAATCCCGTGTAGAGCTGCCACCGCGCCATCAGGTCATAGGGCGGTGCCAGCTGTGCGAGGAGCTCTCGAGCCTGGGCCGGGTTCAATGGTTGAGGCAGGCTCTCGAACTGCTTAAGCAAAAAGACACCGCGATCCGGGTTCTTCGCGTACCGCCACTGCTCGCGGTGCGGCACAGCGAAAATTGTCGATCGTTCTGCTAACGGTGACGCCTTGAGCCAGCCATTACGAACCGCCCACCCATAAAAGCGCAGGACGCCGCGCACACGGTGGTTGATCGTTCGGATGGAATAGGCCCGACCCGTGAGAGGACTCGGCTGCTTGAGCATACGGTTGCGATACACGACCAGATCCGCACCATCAACCTGGTCCCAGGCAATCGAACTCTGTTCGAGCGTATCGAACCAGTCGAAAAGGATCTCGGCGTAGGTCCGCAGAGTGTCTGCGGTATGCGCACGCTGGATGGCGTGCTCATGGAGGAAAGCCACCACCGGCTCGATGATGTCCATCGAGTCGGTGAAGAACAGCGGAAAACCCGCGAGCCGTGGCTCGCGCAAAGAAATGGCAGCGGCGGCCTGCGCTGCCTCCCTCAACCGCTCCGGAACCTCTGCCGGTGTCGGCAGCACGGACTTACGAACGACGGTAACCATCGAAATCCACGTGAGCACTCCATCGCCAGGTGCCTCTCGAGCGAGGCTCTGCTAGTGGTTCGAATATAGAAGAAAAGAAAGAAGGAGGGGGCGGGCTTGCTTTGCCCGATCAATCCTAACACGTCATTCTCGCGGTCAAGGCCGTGCGTTGCTCGCTCGGGTGGCTTCTATTGATTGACACTTTGTAGCCACGCTCGCTGCGCTACTCCGCGAGTCGGCTCGCCGACGGGCCTCGCCGAGCCTTGACCGCTGCGCTGCGACGTGGCCGTCCCCGTCACCGGGCAATTCCGCCCTGACGGAGACGAACATGAGCAACATTACCCTTTACACCACCGACGAAAACAGTGCGAGCGGCATCCGTGAGGCTTCATTCCAAGAAGTACTCGACGCCGCGCGTATCGCCCTCGCCAAGCGCGTTCGCAGAGGCACAGGCTTCACCTCACCTCGAGTCACGGCAGATTTCCTGCGTCAGGCTTAGCGCTCTAGATCACGAGGTCTTCTGCGTCATCTACTTGACCAAACGCCAGCAATTCATCGCCTGCCAAGATCTCTTTCGCGGCACCATCGACGGCGCCTCGGTTTATTCGAGCGAAGTGCTCAAAGAAGCACTCAAGCATAACGCCGCCGCGATTATCCTCGCCCACAATCACCCGAGCGGTATCGCTGAACCCTCGCAAGCGGACCTCGACATCACCAAGCAGCTGAAAAAAGTCCTCGACCTCGTCGATATCCGCGTCTTAGATCACATTATTGTCGCGGGCGGCGACATCACTAGCTTTGCGGAACGGGGTTTGCTGTAGAGGTGAGCCGCATTTCTGCCTGATCTATTGCCACAAGGAAAGCGGCAACGGACGAACGGCCCTGCTAGACGGAGAACCTCATATCGTCATCGCCGGCGGCGACACGGTGAGCTTCGCTGAACGTGGACTTATCTGATATGTGGACATTTCAGACACCCAATTCCCCCGGCGGTTTTGCGTCGGGGAACCGCGCATATTTGCAGCCTCCCGAAGCTATCCGCCAGGTCGGTGCCGTCGATTAATAGACGTCCATCAGCCGGCGGCGCGCGCCGTTTGGGAAAACTTTTATGCTCTTGAGGGGGCATCGAGTTCCGCGCCGCCGGGGATCCGATCCAGGGTCTGCAAGTGCTGGGTGTGTTGCGAGGCCGAGTAGTGTGCAAGACTTAAGACGCCCCAAGCCTGGCATTACCGGTGGCAATGCCGCATTCATCTGGCTCAACCTTTATGGTTGACAAGGCAACCATTGCTTTGAGGAACCCGAATAAGCTTATTAATATGCAGTACTCGACTTCGGTCTTCCCGCATTTCTAGAACTCTTTGCTAATAATCCGCATGACTACGGGGTGCACATACATGAAAACTTCATTCGCCATTCTTGGACTCCTCTTTATTCCCTCATTGCTGTTCGCCGAGTCCATCCGGTGTGGCAGCCAAGTGATTGAAAAGGGAAGCACGAGCGCGGATCTACGTGAATATTGCGGCGAGCCGACGCAGGTAACGAGGAACGGGACGGTCCATGGTCTAGTCGGCAATACCCACACGGCTGCCGGCATCACCAGCCAGGCGACAGGGGACATTGAAGTTGAGACTTGGACCTACGATTTCGGCCCTAACCAGCTAATGGAAAGGGTTCGCATCGAGAACGGCATCGTGGTCCAAATCGAATCGTTGGGGTACGGCCATAATTAATTGACGGGGAGAAGTATATGACCCGAAGAATCTCGCGGCGTGAGTTCAATGGGTTACTTGGTTTAAGCGCCCTAGGGATCAGTTTCGGCGACAGTAAAGCACTCGCGCTTGAAAATGGGGACGTGGACTGGACCTCGGACGACCCGCACCTTAGCGGGAATTATCTCCCCGTCGAGCGAGAAATGGATGTCAGCAACCTGAAGGTGATTTCAGGCCGCATACCGCGAGACCTCAGCGGAGCCTATATGCGCAATGGGCCAAATCCACGTTTCAAGCCGATCTACTACGCTTATCCGATGGACGGCGATGGCATGATCCACGCCGTGTATTTCGACAATGGGCAGGCTCGCTACCGTAATCGCTTTATTCACACCAGCGGCTTTTTAACCGAGCAGCGCGCAGGGCGCGCAATTTACGGCAGCCTCACGCATCCGGTAGCGATTGACCCGGGGCTTATTGGTCCGGGCGGTGACCCCGGACCAATCAAAGACGGCGCATTTATCAGTGTTTTGTGCCACGGCGGTCATTTGCTCGCACTCGACGAAGCGAGTCCCTGCTACGAATTGACAATCGACCTCGACACAATCGGCGAATGGAAGGCCGGAACGGACAAACCAATCGATCTCGGCGCGCACAACCGCCGCCACCCAAAGACCGGCGCTCTTTTCACGCTCGCTTATTCGTTGCGCGAGCCGACGGTCGAATTCCATGAAATCGACGCTTCCGGCAATGTCGCGAAAACATTCTCGATCGCCCTTGCGGCGCCGACCATGATTCACGACTTCATTCTGACCGAACGGCACGTAGTGCTGCTCGCCTGTCCCGCGATCTTCGACCTGCAAGCGGCGCAGTCGGGAAAACCTTTGCTGCAATGGCGGCCGAATCTCGGTACCCGCATCGGCCTTATCGCGCTCGACGGGAGCTCTACAGAATGGCTCGACGCAGACCCCTTTTTCGTGTTTCATTTCGGCAACGGCTTCGAGCGCGGCGGACACATCGTCATCGATTATGTTCGCCATGACCGGCTCAACCTCGGTTACGCGACGGCCAATGGAAGGGTGCCGACCCTACATCGGATGAACATCGATCTTGCAAGCCGCAAGATCGCCGACACGGAGATCGCGAACATGGTGGTCGAATTCCCGCGTGTCAACGACGCTCTCAATGCGCTTCCAACGCGTTTCGTCTACCTGCCGACCCTCACCAACACGCTGCAACTCGCCAGTCCGCCTTCGGCAACTTTCAATACTATGTTGAAGGTCAACACGGAGACGGGCGCCATTGTGCGCCACGACTTCGGCAATCGGGTAGCCGGCGAGGCCACGTTCGTTCCACGGAAAGCGAATCGTAGTGAAGATGACGGCTACTTGGCGATCTTTGCTTTCGATCCCGTCAACCGCAGCAGCGATCTGGTCCTGCTCGACGCAGCGCACATAGACGCCGAGCCCGTCGCTGTCATTCGCATGCCCCAGCGCGTCCCGCAAGGCCTGCACGGGGCTTGGATTCCGAAGGCATGATGACCGGTCCCGTCCGAATTCTTGACAAGGCGTCTTCGAATCCGTTGCCACATCCTTGTGGCAAGCTGCGCACGAATTACGCTTCGCGAGTAACACATACCCTGAAGACCAGGCCTGTCAAGGACAGGCCCTCTTGGTGCGACAGCGCTGAGCCGCGAAAGCGGCGTCTCTCTTCTCCGTAATTAGCCGGTTATGAAACAATGACACGCGTCGAGACTTATCGAACTTATCACAAGCGGATCGCTTGCTTGTTCTCCGGGGCGTGCGAAACATGGGTGAGACGTATACGTCGAACGGGATTTGCCAGGATAGACACATCACCGGTTTTCTAAGCGCTGCAGGATTGCAAAAGCGCAGGAAGTTTCGCTCGGGGACTCCATGGACGGATTTACGGCGATCCGGAAAACAAATGCGATCCACGCCCCGGCGTCCCTCCTAATCAGAAAGTGAATGTGTCGCTATCTCTGTTGGTTGCGCAAAATACACCCGCCAATGAGAATTCTCCCAAACATAATAGTCCGCGTATCTCATTGCTCGTGCGCCAGTAGAGCGCCCATATGCCACGGCGACATTCCCGTGCAGCAGCACCTGGCAGCTGATGTCGCCGTTACGCATGATTTCCGTGAAATCGGGAGTCAGTAAGCACTCTTCAAAATCGGTATCGCCGCGCAGGTAGGCCCGGGTCCACTCAAGCTCCAGCGCTTGAATCGTCGCAACGTCTCGATGTTCACGTGCAAGCGTCGGAAATCGACAGTCATTCGCTTTGACAACCGAGGAAAGAATAAGCACCACCGCCGCTACGATTAGCGCCTTACGAGTCGTGACCATATAAAGTTTCCTTCCCCCTGAGTGACCTCCAGACCCGCAGGACAACGCCGAGAGCTTGCTTATACAGGTCTCGTCGCACTCTAATACTTATATGGACCCGCCCCTATTGCCAATAACATTCTGTTTCGAATGACGGAAAAGGATTGCGACCCTTATATCCGGCCATGTATCGAGATTTACGATATCTCAGGCCCTGATGGTCTTCGCGCGCGAACTGCCCCTTATCTGTATGTCGGCTATTTAAGCCTCAGTATTTGTCAGGTAAGCAGCTCGTGGAGTTAATCCGTCCGCCATCAATCAGTTATGTCACCGCAATCCGGGAGGGCTAAAAGAGTAGAAGTTAAATCGATTGCTAAGCTGCCGCCGTAAACGGCACATAATCGTCGTAACGCAACGCCGCCCATAGACGTCGTGCCATTTTATTCGCCAGAGCCACGACGGCCCGGTGCCGACCGCGCCTGGCGCTCACCTGCAAGACCCATTTGCTCAAATGATCACTACGACGCTCGGCAACGCGTAGCGAGGAGCGTGCGCCGTGAACCAGAAGTCCTCGCAGATACTGATCACCACGCTTGGTGATGCCGAAAAGCCGCTCTTTGCCGCCGCTGGAGTGCTGCCGCGGAACCAGACCCAGCCATGCGCCAACTTGACGACCGTTTTTGAACATAGCCGGGCTTGCCACTTCGGCTGCAAAGGCCGTCGCAATGATCGGCCCTACGCCATCATGCTTCATTAGCCGTCTACAAGCCGAGCTGCTATTGGCCATCTGAGTCAGACCGACCGTCAGATCCTCTAGCCGCTTCTCTATCTGAGACAGATGTTCTAGCTGATCCTTCAAGGGCGCATGGAGTAGCAGTGGCACACGAGCCTCCTCGATTAACGCCATCATTGCCCGACGCATGCCTATGACTGATTTGCGCGGTAAGGTCACTCCGAACTCTCCCATCAGACCGTGCAACTGGTTGCTAACTTGTAGCTTCTCTTTCACCAGCCGAGCGCGAATGCGATGCAACGCCAAGATAGCTTGCTGCTCCTCGCTTTTGACCGCCACGTCGGGGATGCCGGGCTGGCCCGCAGCGACAGCGATCGCTTCCGCGTCATTGCGATCGTTTTTTTGACCACGTGTAAATGCCTTAACGTGCTGCGGCGCTATCAACCGAACCTTATGACCGTATGAACGGGCTTCGCGCGCCCAATAATGAGAGCTGGAACAGGCTTCCATGACGACGCTGCAGGGTGGGGTTTGCGCCAACAGAGCAGGCAGCTGACAGCGACGCACCTTCTGGCGCAACGTTGCCTTACCGCGGAAATCCGTGCCGTGTAGTTGAAATACCTGTTTGGCTAGGTCGATCGCGAGGGTGGTCGTCTTGTTCATCTGCCTCTCCTCCGGCGGTGTGGAAAAAGCGAATACTTCGCATTTTGCCCCTCCCCTCTACGCTCGACAAAAAAGTGGGGCGGGTCCATACCATCTGTACGACTAATACACCAGCAATCCACAAGTCGTCGGCTGTAAAAAGGGGGCAACCTGCATCACTTATTTGATAAGGAAGCGTGCTAAGAACATCTTAGTCGCTCGTCAGCCCACAGTGCCGGTTCGAGCGCCCGCTGGATCGCAGGTAGGGCGACTATTTCAGGTTCAGCACCTGCATCCATGTCGTGCCGAGAAGTCGCCGGATCGCGGCGCGATCCGACACACCTTGATTTGTCGTCGCGACGGAGCCATCGACAGACCTCGCAATTGCGTCGTTCTTCGCTAGCGCCCCATCCAAGCCCGCGGCCCAGCTCTTATAGGTGACCACCAGGAGCAGATCCGGATCGTCCGGACCGCGCGGTATGACATTCAACACCTGATAGCTAAGAACGTCTCCCGCTTTTTTGGCCGCTTCCTGCTGCTGCTTCCAATTGGTGTCGACAAATTTCATATAATCGTCAAATTTTCCGTCTGCGGTTCGTATGCTCGAGACACTGACGACGGGCCCTTCGGTGTAAGCATGATCTTCGGCACTAGCACTGGCGTTAAATAGGGCGAGGCATGCGAATCCCAAGACGCCAAGGCGATTCAATGACATGTGAGTTCTCCGTAAGTCTCGTACGTCCACGCGGCTCGCGATCGCGAGTGATGCCTCTCTGACAGGAAAGTAGCGCCCGCAGCGGACCAAAACAACATCCACTTTAAGGCTCTGCGATAGAACCACTTCAGCGCTATTCTTCGGTCGAGCCGTCCGGGCCGCGTCGCTTCGGCATCCTGCCTCGCTGCAATCCAGCCCGGACTCCTGTCCGGTCGTTCGCAACAGTGTTGCTCACCCTGCCCTCGCTCGACACAGCGAGGCAGACGCGCCAGACTCGCGTAGCAGGCGCGCAAGCCCGACTCGCCTTCCGGATCTCGCACGTAGACGCTCTTCGATCCGTTGCGACGCATTTAAGGACTTGAAGATAATCTATGTCTTTTGTCGATCTGCGCCCCTACCAAACGTCGTTAATGAAGACTGATCAGGAGGAGAAACCCATGAAATTCATGATGCTGATGATTCCCGCTGTTTACCAGGGCCGCACGCCGCCGCCCGGCTTTAAGCCGGATCCGGAGAAGGTGAAAGACATGGGACGATTCAACGAAGAGTTGGGCAAAGCGTTCAAAATTGAATCGCTCAACGGCCTGCACCCGCTTGCCAAAGGTGCGCGCGTGTCGTTCGCCCAAGGCAAGCCCTCCGTGACCGACGGACCGTTCATCGAAACCAAAGAAGTGTTGGGCGGTTATTGGCTGCTGGAGGCCCCATCCAAGGAAGAAGTGGTGAAGTGGGCGCAACGTTGCCCGGCGGAGGAAGGCGACACCGTTGAGATACGACAGGTCTTCAGTCCCGAAGACTTCGCGAAGTAGGGCAACCGGAGGAGGTATGAGAATTTCGCTCGGATTGGCAGTCAGTTCCAGCGAACGTCTATTCGCTCACCTTCGTCTGCCACGTGACGATTTGACCTCAACATCCGCCACGTCTTCTTGCCCCGTTTGCGCGCGGGTAACAGCACGTCCGCGAACGCCCTTGCCCCACCCGCCTCAAATCCCGCTTCAAAAATAGGCTCCGACTTAGCCAACAGTGCGTTCGCACCACGGCAGCCGCCACCCCCTCGGTCTGCAAGTCGATCAAGTGACACCTCTGGATCAAACAAGCGCCGCGCAATGATCCCAACCTGATGCCCGACGACAAATCTCGCAGCTGTCTCAGTGGTCGTCTCTATCAACTCCGGCCGATGAATCTCCAGCCACAGTCGTTTCGCGCACTGTCGGAAACTCAAGAGTTCCGACTTCGATAGCACCTGGACGGGGCTTTTGACCTTGATCGGCAACGACGTACTCATGGTGAATCAGTAAACCCCTAATGCCCGTTGCGTGCCCAACTTCAGTTCACAATCAGCCACCAGCGCCGTGACTGAGGTCATCGGGAGAGACCAATAACGGCCGACAACAGACGCAATTGCCTATTAGAGATCCTTCCATTCCCATGGACCCTCCGCCAGTCATCCCTATGCTTCCCGCCCTAGTTCCGCCATCTAGAGTTCCCTGTGACCCGCGTCGCGGATGGAAACAAAGCAGGTACACCCTGAATCTAGCTGCCCATGTTCTGCGTGGTCGACACCGAATTGCCAGAAGCAGAGGCGGACAATCACCTCATGAGCCTTCCCGCCCCTCCGATCAAACTCTCCTTTAGAATCCGTCGGAATTTCGTAAGCCGCGACTGGACATCCATTGGCCTTCGCGGAGTACGTGTCACCTTCGGTAAAGCGCGCGCTTGCACGAAACTAGGGTCTCCCGGCAGCGGCCTAAGCTATACGCACACGGACGAGGCGCGCGTCGTCGGCTTCGTGGCTCCCGCCTCAAACCCCTCGCTCGATTCCAGCGCGTCGCCTCGCAGGGATTGGCGTGGATTGCTTTGGATTGCCCTAATAGTAGTTGCAATCGCCGCCGCGGCGACTCAAGTGATGAAATGAGCAGCGACCGCCGATTCCGAGCCATGCAACGGAGAAGCTGCGACCAATAAGCTA
>Ga0302325_10015504_pt1 | contig 16195 bp, 11 predicted proteins | sample Palsa_T0_2_FD_201948 | JGI IMG/M metagenome (GOLD analysis project Ga0302325, IMG submission 201948) | Peat permafrost microbial communities from Stordalen Mire near Abisko, Sweden - Palsa_T0_2 | ecosystem: Environmental > Terrestrial > Soil > Palsa > Peat permafrost | place: Sweden: Abisko... | reverse complement strand
GAGCGTCGGCACCGAACTACGGGCGGCCCCACGGCGCCGGCGCAGGGCTTGTATCTGTGGTCGGTCGAGTACTCCAGGGCATTCGCCTTGCCGGTGCCGCGTTCCGTTATGATCGCGGGACTGCCGTAGGGGGTTGCGAGTTTCCGAGGATGTCCTGGTTCGAGAAGATCATGCCTTCGCGGATCAAGACCGAGCGGCGCACACGTTCGGTCCCGGAAGGACTTTGGATCAAGTGCCCGGCCTGCGATGCGGTGCTTTACCGCGCCGAACTCGAACGCAATCTCTATGTGTGCCCCAAGTGCAGTCACCACATGCGCATCGCTGCGCGCGAGCGTCTCGAGGCGTTTCTGGATCCGGGGGAGCTCGTCGAGATCGGCGCTAATATCTCTCCCGAGGATCCGCTCAAATTCCGCGACAGCAAACGCTATAGGGACCGGCTCGCACAGGCGCAGAAGGCGACCGGCGAGAAGGATGCGCTCATCGTCCTGTCGGGCCGGCTGTTCGAACTCACAATCGTCGCCTGCGCCTTCGAGTTCCAGTTTCTGGGCGGCTCCATGGGATCGGTAGTCGGGGAGCGCTTCAAGCGCGCGGTCGATTACAGCATCGAGTTCCGCCTGCCGCTCGTATGCTTCTCATCGAGCGGCGGCGCGCGCATGCAGGAGGCGCTGTACTCGCTCTTGCAGATGGCGAAGACGAGCGCGGCGCTCGCGCGCCTGGCGCAGGCGCATCTGCCTTTCATCTCCGTCATGACCGATCCGACCACGGGTGGTGTGTCGGCAAGTCTTGCGATGCTCGGGGATCTCAATCTCGCCGAGCCGCGCGCCCTCATCGGCTTCGCAGGCCCGCGGGTCATTCAGCAGACCGTGCGCGAGACGCTGCCCGAGGGTTTTCAGAGGAGCGAGTTTCTCCTCGAGCACGGCATCCTCGACATGATCGTGGATCGCCGCGACATGCGCGAGCGTATCGCGGCGCTGTTGCGCATGCTGTTGCAATTGCCGCCGGCAGCCGCTGCCTGACGAGCTGTTGCGCGGGGCGCGGTTAGCGGTGCGCACGCTTGCCCAATGGCTCGAGCTGCACGAATCGGTGCACCCGAAGAGCATTGATCTGGATCTTGCGCGCGTCGCGAAAGTGGCCGATGCGCTTGCTCTGCGGCCGGTGCCGTATTCCGTGATCACGGTGGGCGGCACCAACGGCAAGGGGTCAACGGTTGCACATCTCGAGAGCCTCCTAGGCTCGCTCGGGGTGCGCACCGGTTTATTCACCTCGCCGCATCTGCTGCGCTACAACGAGCGCATACGCATCGATGGCGAAGAGGCGGGCGATGCGGAGCTCATCGCGGCGTTTGAGCGCATCGAAGCCGCGCGCGGCGCAACCACGCTTACCTTCTTTGAGTACAGCACCTTGGCGGCACTCCTCATCTTTGCCGCGCGCGCCGTGCGGGCTGCAGTGCTGGAGGTGGGTCTGGGCGGGCGGCTCGATGCAACCAACATCATCGATGCCGATGTCGCCGTGCTCGTATCCACCGGTATGGATCACCGGGAATACCTCGGCGATGACCTCGAGAGCATCGGCCGCGAGAAGGCCGGCATCTTCCGCGGCGGCCGGCCGGCCGTGCTCGGTTCGTCCGAGATGCCCGCTTCGGTATTCACCGCCATTGCAGCGAGCGGCGCGCGCGCCGTCATCGCCGGCCAGCATTTCAACTGGGACGTGAGCGGCGATACCTGGAGCTATCACGGACTTGGACAGTACGAGCGTCTGCCGCCCTCGGCGCTGCCCGGCGCCATTCAATACAGGAACGCCGCGACCGCCATCGCTGCCCTCGAAGCGCTGGCTCTGCCCCGGCGACTCGATCGGAAGCTGATTGCAGAGGCGCTTGCGCGCGTACGGCTCGCCGGGCGTTTTCAGATTCTCCCGGGCCCCGTGGAGTGGATTCTCGACGTGGCGCACAACGAGCCCGCGGCGCGCGTGCTCGCGTGGCATTTGGCTGCGCGTCCTATCCCGGGGCGGACGTTTGCGGTCGCGAGCGTCTTGCGCGACAAAGATGTGGCGGGCATTGGCCGTGCACTCGCGGCGCAGATTGACTGCTGGATCCTGTGCTCGCTCGCCGGAGTGCGCGGTTCGACGGCCGCGGATCTCGCGAGCCGATTGGCGCCCGCGAGTCCGGCGCGCGTCGAACTTGCGGCGAGTGTTCAAGACGGCTGCGTGCTCGCCCGCACGCAGGCGCGACCTGGCGATCGGGTGCTGGTGTTCGGTTCTTTTGCCGTGGTCGGATCGGCGCTCGAGTGGCTTGGGCTATACTAATTTTCCATGCAGTGGAGCAGCGCTGAAGGCCCTTGTGTTGGGTCCGCTAGCTCTTGATTCTTCTCGGATGGACCCCCATCGTGGACGTTCAGGCTAAAGACAGACTCACAGGCGCAGTCATACTGGTAGTGCTCCTGGTGCTCGTCATTCCGGAGCTCCTGTCCGGACCCGAACATAAGGTCGCCGCAGTGGCGCCAGCACGTTCCGATGAGCCCCCGCTGCGCTCGTTCACAGTGGATCTGGGCGATGACGCCCGCACGCGACACGCGCCTGCGAGCGCTGCTCCCGTTGCAACGCCGCCACCTACCGCAGCGGCCGCGCCTGCGACCGCGCCGGTGGTTATCGCGACGGCGCCGCCGGTGCTAACGGCGCCGCCAGCGCCACCGCCCGTGGCAGCAGCGCAGTCCGCCGCACCGGCCGCTCCCGGCGCGGTGTCGCCGGCGCGGGAGCCCGCAAGGGCGAGCGCCCCGGTTGCACACCCGGTCGCGCCTGAAACTGCGTCGCCGGTCGCGGGGTGGACGGTGCAACTGGGCACGTTCGCGAGCCACGCCAATGCCGAGCGGCTCGTTCGCGACCTGAAGGCCCAGGGATTCGCGGCATTTTTGACGGAGACTGGCAGCGGTGGACGAGAACTTTATCGCGTGCGGGTCGGCGCGGCGGGCGATCACGCCTCAGCCGAGGCCCTCAGCGCCAAACTTCGTGCGGCGGGCCACACGGGCACGCTCACGCAGCGTCCGTGACCTGCATCACAGGCGCGCTCATTTGACGGACCTCCTGCGAGGTTCTGAGCGGCAAGGCGGTCGCTCTTGTACAATGCGCGCCGCGCAGGCCAGCAGAGTGATTCGAGCCAAGCCATGATGAAGTCTGCCGACTATTGGGTGATCGCAATCGTCCTTATCATCGCGATCATTGGCCTCATGCGCGGGTTCCTGCGCGAGCTGGTGGCGATCGTCAGCTGGCTCCTCGCGCTCTTCATTGCATGGCATTTCGCGTCCTGGCTCGCGCCACATCTGGGTGGGCTTCTGAGCGACGAGCGGGTGCGACCCTGGGCGGCGCGCGCCATCCTGCTGATCCTCGTACTTTTCATCGGCCACGTCGCCGGAATGCTGATCGGACACCTCGTGCGACTCTCCCTGTTCAGCGTCACGGACCGCTTTCTCGGTTTCGCCTGCGGCCTCGTGCATGCCGCCATCGTGCTCGGTGTGCTCGCCATCATCGGCCAGCTGCTGCATCTGGACAGCGAGGGCTGGTGGCGGCAATCGCTGCTCGTTCCCTACGCTGAGCGTGTTGCCAATGGTTTGCGCACGCTCGTCGGTGATGAGCATCATCACGTCACGCAAGTCTGACGGCTAAGAGGCACGCGAGTATGTGCGGAATCGTCGGCATGGTAGGCAACAGCGCGGTCAATCAGCGCCTCTATGACGCATTGACCGTGCTGCAGCACCGTGGCCAGGACGCGGCCGGCATCGTGACCTCGAGCGAAGGCGAGCTGTATGTGCGAAAGGGCACGGGACTTGTGCGCGATGTCTTTCAGCAGCATCACATGATGGAGCTGAAAGGCAACATCGGCATCGGCCACGTGCGCTACCCGACCGCCGGCTGCGACCGCGTCTCCGAAGCCCAGCCCTTCTATGTCAACGCACCCTACGGCATCTGTCTTGCGCATAACGGCAATTTGACGAACGCCTCCGAACTTGCCGCCATCCTCATTCACGAGGACCGGCGGCATCTGAATACGTCCTCGGATTCGGAGGTGCTGCTCAACGTGTTCGCCTCGGAGCTGCAGCGCGTGGGTACGCCGCGCGTCACGCCGGCCGACATTTTTTCGGCGTTGAACGCGGTATATCGGCGCTGCCGCGGCGGTTATGCGGTTGTGGCCATGGTGATCGGCCACGGGATCCTGGGATTTCGCGACCCGCATGGCATCCGGCCGCTGGTGCTCGGCCGCCGCGATACGCCGCGCGGCACGGAGTGGATGCTGGCCTCGGAGAGCGTGGCGCTCGCGGCGCTGGGGTTCAAATTCGAGCGCGACATAGGCCCGGGCGAAGGCGTCTTTATCGATGAGCAGGGTCGGCTGCACGCACAGCAGTTCGGCAGCCACCTGCGGCACACGCCGTGCATCTTTGAGTATGTGTATTTCGCGCGCCCCGACTCAATCATTGACAAGATTTCCGTATACCGCGCGCGCATGCGCATGGGCGACAAGCTCGCCGAGAAGATTCTGCGCGTCTATCCGCACCACGACATCGATGTCGTGATCCCGATTCCCGACACGAGCCGCACGAGCGCGATGCAGGTCGCCTTGAAGCTCGGACTCAAGTACCGCGAGGGATTCATCAAGAACCGCTACATTGGCCGCACCTTCATCATGCCCGGCCAGCAGCAGCGCGAAACCTCCGTACGCCGGAAGTTGAACGCGATCGACTTGGAATTCAGGGGCAAGAACGTGCTGCTGGTCGACGACTCGATCGTGCGCGGCACGACTTCGGCGCAGATTATTGATCTTGCGCGCGAGGCGGGCGCGCGAAAGGTGTACTTCGCCTCCGCAGCCCCCCCGGTGCGCTTTCCCAACGTGTACGGCATCGATATGCCGGCGGCGAGCGAGCTTGTGGCGAGCGAGCGCACGGTGGAGGAGGTCGCGAGCCTCATCGGCGCGGATTGGCTCATCTATCAGGACCTGGAAGATCTTGTCGCGGCGTGTCGGCACGACGACGCGCGCATCGAAGAATTCGATACGTCGTGCTTTTCCGGAGAGTACGTCACAGGGGACGTGACGCCTGAATATCTCGAGAAGCTTAAACTCGAGCGCTCGGACGAGGCGAAGTCGCAACGACGTGACGAGCGCGGGCCGTTCAAAATCGTCAGTCGCTGAAGCCGCTTCCAGGCGCGCGTGCCGCCGTGACCTTGACTGATCCTCGCCGCCAACTCTTGCTGGAGCTCTTTCAGGCGGGACTTGCGCGCGTTGAAGGCCGCCATTGCACGAGAGCCGCATTGCGCGCGGCCGGCGCGTGGCGCCCGCTGCGTGTGTGGACCGCCGCCGTCGGCAAGGCGGCGTCTGCCATGGCCCTCGGAGCTCATGATGCGCTCGGACCTGTCCAGGAGCGCTTGCTGCTCATCACCAAGGATGGCCATGTGCCGCCCGAGGCGCGCGCGCTGCCGGGCGCTGAGATTCACGAAAGCGCGCATCCACTGCCCGATGAGCGCTCCATCGCTGCCGGAGAGCGTCTGCTGCGCTGGACGCAGGAGCTGCCGCCGGATGTCGCGCCGTTATTTCTGATCTCCGGCGGCGCCTCAAGTCTCGTCGAGGTGCTGGCGCCGGGCGTGACGCTGGCAACGCTGCAGCGCGAGCACGATGCGGGCATCGCCTCCGGAATCGCAATCGCGGAATTGAATGCCAATCGCCGGCGCCTGTCGCTCATTAAGGGCGGGCGGCTGACGGCGCAGTTGGGCGGACGGAGTGCGCTCGCGTTCTTCATATCCGATGTTCCCGGCGATGATCCTGCCGTCATCGGCTCCGGGTTGCTCGGGCCCGCGGCGAGTGGTGCGGATCGGGTCGACCGCCGCGTGATCGCATCCATTGACCACGCGGTAGCCGCAGCGGGAGAAGTCGCACAAGGCCGTGGCCTCGCCGTGCGCATGGCACCTGAACGCTTTGACGGCGATGCACGCCGTCTTGCCGTGCGCTTCACGCACGAGCTCGACCTGTATCCGGAAGGGATTCATATTTGGGGCGGCGAGTCGGTGGTGCGCCTGCCCAAGCATCCCGGTCACGGCGGCCGCAACCAGCATCTGGCGCTTGCCGCAGCGCGCGGCATCGCAGGACGGCGCGACCTGCTGCTGCTCGCCGCCGGGACCGACGGTACCGACGGGGTCAGCCTCGACGCCGGCGCTCTCGTGGACGGGGAGACCTGCGCGCGCATCGCGCTCGCCGAAATCGACGTTGAAGAATGTCTGGAGCGCGCCGACTCCGGCAGCGCGCTCGCGCGCGCCGGCGATCTCATTCACACCGGTCCCACGGGCACGAATGTCGGGGACCTCGTCATCGGTCTCAAATGCGCCTCCTGATGATCGACGACGATCCGCGCTTCGGCGCGCTCATCCTGCACCACGCCTCGTGCCGCTGGCCGGATGCGCGTGTCGACGTCCACAGTCCGCGCGTGCAGGGCGCCGTCTCGCCTGAGTTTCGCGCGCAGGGATTTGATGCAGTGCTGGTCGCGGGCAGCGGGGCCGATGGCTGCGGACTTGAGTGGCTTACCGATGTGGCAGGAAGGCCTGGATTTGCACCGCTCATCTTCTTCAGCCGCGAGCCGAGCAAAGCCGCGGCGCGCAAGGCGCGGCATCTGGGCGCCGAGTGGGTGCTCAACCGCGCGAACATCGAGCACCGCAAGCTGATCGCCGTGCTCGGCGCAGCCGCGGAGAAACAGGCCATCGCCCGGGCCGACTGGCGCACTGCCGCCGATGCGCAGGATGCGCAGCGCTTCAGCGGCGCATTCATACGCGGCTATCGCCGCATCCGCAAGCTTGCCGGCGGCCGCGTGTCTGATCTGTATCTGGCGGAGAGCGAGCAGGCAGGCGCGCTCGTAGTGCTGAAAGTGGCGCGCGATCAGCAGAAGGAAAACGAACTTGATCAGTCGTTCCGGCGCTTCCTGCAGGAGTATGAGATCGTGCGCCGCATCACTCATCCGAGCATCGTGCGTCTGTACGACTTGGGGGTGAGCGACGAGCACGCGTATCTCGTGATGGAATATTTCCGCGCCGGAGATCTGCGCACCCGCATGAAGGCAGGTGTTGCGCCGCGCGAGGCACTGCGAATGGCTGCAGCCATTGCCGAGGCGCTGCAGGCCATTCACACTGCAGGCATCCTGCACCGGGATCTCAAGCCCGGGAACGTCATGCTGCGTGACAATGGGACTCTGGCGCTCATTGATTTCGGGCTTGCCAAGGATGGCGGCGTCGATATCGAAATCACCGATCGCGGCTTCATCTTTGGAACTCCCCACTATATGAGTCCCGAGCAGGGGCACGGCGAGCCCATCGATGCGAGGAGCGACCTCTACAGTCTGGGCGTCATCGTCTTTGAAATGCTTGCGCGCGCAAAGCCGTTCGCAGACGAGAATCCCATGGCCATCATTTACAAACACCGTCACTCGCCCATTCCGCGCGTGCCGGAGGCCTTTGCACCGCTGCAGCCGCTCATTGACAGTCTGCTTGCCAAGCGCCCGCAGGATCGCCTGAATGATGCAGCGACGGCAGCCGCTGCGCTTGCGACCATGGCTGAACAGCTACCGGGGTAACTCCCGCAGCTCGTAGCGTCCGCGCTCGTACCACAGATAGCTGCCCTGTTCGTACCAGGCACCGAGCACGATGCGCTGTGCGCGCTCGCCGTCGATCAAGAGGTCATGAACGGCCGGACGATGCGTATGGCCGTGGATCATGCGGCGCACGGCAAGCCCGTGAAAGCTCCTCTTAACCGCATGCGCGTTGACGTCCATGATCTCCTTGATGACGCGCGCTGTATGTGCCTGACTGCCGGCGCGCGCCTGATGCGCCAGGCGCTCGCGGGCGCTGAGCGGCAGGCCTAGGAAGCGCCGCTGCCAGTCGCGCGTGCGTACGCTCGCGCGCAACGCCTGATAGGCGTGATCGTCGGTGCACAGCGCATCGCCATGCGTCAGGAGCACGCTTTCCCCGTCGAACTCGACAATGCTGGGATCGCTGAGGAGCTCGCATCCCGTGCGCCGGCAGAAATCCCGCCCCAGAAGGAAATCGCGGTTGCCGTGAATGATGAACACGGCGACCCCGGAAGACGTGAGTTCATGCAGGGCCGTGCAAACTCGTACCTTGGCCGGATCCGCATCGTCATCGCCTACCCATGTCTCGAAGAGATCCCCCAGGATGTAGAGGGCTTCGGAGTGCGCGGCGTGGACTTTGAGGAAATCCACAAACTGCTCGATCGCCTCGGGGGCACTGCCATCCAAGTGCACGTCCGAGACGAAGAGTCGCGCCATGGCGCTAATGCGCTGAGGGAGTCGGCGCCGCAGGTGGTGCGGAAAGGGCTGGGCCGGCGCCGGAGGAGGCGGGGGCTGGCGCAGCGGGCGCAGGCGCCGCGGCGGTCATCTCGATTTCCTCAATCTTCTGGATGACGATCGGCTTGATCGGCGCATCGGTCTTGAACGGGCCCACGGTGCCCGTCGCCACCGCACCGATGCGATCGACCACGTCCATGCCCTCGACCACGCGCCCGAAGACGGCATAGCCCCACCGGGTCGCCACCGGATCAAGGTCCGGGTTATCGGCGATATTGACGTAGAACTGCGCATTGCCCGAGTGCGGGGCGTCGCTGCGCGCGAGTCCCACCGCGCCGCGCTTGTTCTGCAGACCGTTGCCAGATTCGTTGAAGATGGGGTCGTGCGCGGATTTCAGGCGCATGTCACTTGCGGCATGTCCGCCGCCTTGGATGACGAAATTGCCGACCACGCGGTGAAAGAGCGTGTCGGTATACTGGCCCTCGCGGACATAGCGCAGGAAGTTTGCGACCGTGAGCGGCGCGCGCTCGGGATTGAGCTCGATGACGAACTGACCCATGCTGGTCGTTACGCGCACCCGCGGCGCATTTGCGGCGAGCGCGGAGGCGATGTTCAGAGCAAGAAGTGCTGCCGCCAGCCAGCGCCAAGGGTGGTATTGCATTCTCGAATTCTACAGCAAGCCGCGACAAGCTTTTGGGGCTGTGTGGCTTCCCTTACCATGGGCGCCAGCCATGACGCCGACCTTATGATTTCTCCACAGATCGTCACCCGCTTTGCGCCAAGTCCGACCGGCGACTTGCACCTGGGCAATGCCCGCACGGCGCTCTTTAACGAGCTCCTGGCGCGCCGCGCGGGTGGCCGTTTCCTGCTGCGGATCGAGGACACCGATGCGCAGCGCAGCTCTGATGCGCACACGCGCGGACTGATCGCGGACCTGCGCTGGCTCGGACTCGATTGGGACGCGGGGCCGGACCGAGAGGATGAGCGCGGGCCCTACCGCCAGTCCGAGCGCGGCGCGATCTATGCGGCCGACTTTGCGGCGCTCGAAGAGCGCGGTGTCGTCTACCCATGCTACTGCTCGGCGCTCGAGCTTGAAATCTCGCGGCGCACGCAGCTCGCAGCCGGCAAGCCACCGCGCTACGCCGGCACCTGTCGCGATCTTGATGCGGCCGCGCGCGCCGCGCGCCGCGCGCGCGGTGAGAGCCCGACGCTGCGTTTTTACGTGCCCACTGGAGAGCGCATTGTATTCGCGGATTTCGTTCACGGCGCGCAGAGTTTTCTGAGCGACGATATCGGCGACTTTGTGGTGCGGCGCGCAGATGGAACGGCCGCCTTCTTTTTCTGCAACGCCGTGGATGATGCGCGCATGGGGGTGACCCACGTGCTGCGCGGTGAGGATCACCTCGCCAATACGCCGCGCCAGCTCATGATCCTGGCCGCGCTCGATCTGCCCGCGCCCGCCTATGGGCATGTGTCGCTCCTCGTGGGAGCCGATGGCGCGCCGCTTTCCAAACGCCACGGCGCGACCAGCGTTCGTGAATTCCGTGAGCGCGGCTTTGCCGCCGCCGCCATCATCAATCATCTCTTCCGGCTCGGGCATGCAACTTCCGAGCACGGCTTTTTGACGTTGGCGCAGATGGCCGAGGCCTTTGATCCGACGCATCTTGGGCGCGCGCCGGCACGGTTCGATGAGCAGCAGCTGCTGGTGTGGCAGAAGGATGCAGTGCACCGGATGGACGCGCAGGAACTGCGCCACTGGCTGGGGCCTGTGCTGCCGGCGACGCTCGATGACGCCGCGATCAGCGCCTTCATCGATGCTGTGCGGCCCAATATCGTGCTGCCCGAGGATGCCAAGATGTGGATGGACATCATCTTCGGAGGTCCGCTCAAGCTTGCTGCTGCTGATGCCGATGTCATCCGCAGCGCCGGCAGCGCCTACTTCAGCGCCGCAGCCCAGGCGGCTGATGCGCACGCGGAGCTTCCGGCAATTCTTGCCGCGGTGCGCGCCGCGACGGGAAAAACCGGGGTGGCGCTCTACAAGCCTCTGCGCCTGGCGCTGACCGGGCAACCGCATGGTCCGGAGCTCGCACCGCTTCTGAAAGCCATGCCTGCGGGCAAAGCACGCGAGCGGCTCGCGCGCTTTGCCGATTCCGGATCATGATCCGCATCCATAACTCCATGGGCGGCGCCAAAGAGGAGTTGAAGCCGCTTGCTCCCGGCCGTGTCGGCATCTATGTCTGCGGCGACACCGTCTACGATCTTGCGCACATGGGCCACGCGCGCTCCAAGATCGTCTTCGACGTGGTGCGGCGCTATCTCATGTATTCGGGGTACGAGGTAAACTTCGTCCGCAACATCACCGATATTGACGACAAGATCATTCGGCGCGCGGCGGAGCTGAATCAGCCCATCAAAGACTTTACCGAGCACTACATCGCCGAGATGCACCGCGACTACGAGGCGCTCGGGATCCTCCCGCCCGATCACGAGCCGCGCGCCACCGACTACGTGCAGGGGATGATTGATCTCGCGGCGGACCTTATCGCCAAGGGCTACGCCTATGTTGCGGCCAACGGCGATGTGATGTTCGGCGTCGCAAGCTTTGCTGCCTACGGCCGGCTCTCGGGCCGGCGCCTCGCCGATCTGCGCGCCGGTGCGCGCGTCGAAATCGACGAAGCGAAGCGCGATCCGCTCGATTTCGTGCTGTGGAAGCACTCGAAGCCGGGCGAGCCCGCGTGGCAATCGCCCTGGGGGCTCGGGCGCCCAGGGTGGCACATCGAATGTTCCGTCATGGCCGAGGAGTTTCTCGGCACGCGCTTTGACATTCATGGCGGCGGCCTGGATCTGAAATTTCCGCATCATGAGAATGAAATTGCGCAAAGTTGCGCGGCAAGCGGCGACACCTTTGCGCAACTATGGATGCATAACGGCTTTCTCACGATTGACGATGAGAAGATGTCGAAGTCACTGGGCAACTTCTTCACGGTCCGCGACGTCTTGCAGGTGGTGCGGGATCCGGAGGTGATTCGCTACTTCGTTCTCTCGAGCCACTACCGCGGGCCGATCAACTATTCACTCGAGCAGCTCGACCAGGCTGACGCGGCGCTTAGCGGGATCTATACCGCTTTGCGCGGCCAGCCAGCCGATCAGGAGGTGCGCGCGAGCGAGCACTCGCGCGCCTTTACGGCAGCGATGGACGACGACTTCAACACGCCGCTTGCGCTCGCTGAGCTGAAGAGCCTCGCGCGCGCACTGAATTTCGCGCACGCCAACCGCCAGGAGGACGAGGCTCGCTCGCTGGCGGCTGAGCTGCGCGGTCTCGGCGCCATCCTAGGCCTTCTGCAACTTGATGCAGAGGAGTGGCTGCAAAGGTCGAAGCCTGCCCAGGCACTCGAGCAGGGCACTTCCGCGCTGCAGGATGCGGCAATCGACGAGTTGATCGCCCAGCGGATCGCAGCGCGCAGGCGCAGGGACTATGCCGAAGCGGATCGCATCCGCGATGAGCTTGCGCAGGCGGGGGTGATGCTCGAGGACGCCCCCGGCGGCGCAACGACTTGGCGCCGCAAATAAGCCGATCGCTTCGGCGCCGACGGCGCAGGCACAACTCGCAAACTGCTGATCGCGCCACGCTGACGTGCACCCGCGCGATGGCACCGGCGTCAATCGGGGCGGGTAAGCGCTGCGCAGCGCTCCTGCGCGTCATTCCCGGGCGACTGACATCGATGGCAACATGGGCACGTCTCCTGCGGACACGGTCACCGTATCAAACTGACATCAAGCCACCCGCGGTGATGATCCGGTGATCGTGGTTTTTGATTACGTCGTTTAGATTCATCGGCTTCTGAAGCGAAGTTAACGAGCAAACGCAGATACAGAGAAGCCGCGCCGGAGCTTTCGCGCGCCGGCGACGCCTCCTCGAAACGCGGACAACCATCTCCCTCGGGCCCAGGCTACTTCCGCATCAACAATCATCTACAGGCGCGCTGGTGTCCGGGCAGGGCGCGATCGCACTTCACTGCAGGTTACATAACGCCCGCGAAATGGCGGCGCGGGTAACCAAGATGGCGGCTTCAAAATTTGACATAAATTCGAAAAAACCGCGCACGGAGCTCAACGTCAGGAGATTGGCACTTTAAGTTACATCCGCATTGAACTACAGTACGTTCATTACATTTACGGGGACGTTCACCTTCGCCAAAAACAAGCGACGGTTAGGTGCGCATCGATTAATCCGCGCTGAACCGCAAGGCCTCGCATTATCCGAGTGCTTTTCGCACACAAGCTGCCAATACAATTTATTAGGGAGAAAGAAGATGAAGACTCATTGGACACTGGCAATCGCGCTTTCAGTGTTGTTGTCGACTACAGCCCTCGCATCGGCACAAAGTTCAGTCATCCCGAACAACACGCCCGCCTTCGTGGCAACGGCGAAGAATCTTGGTCCGGCAAATTCGGCTGAAGTCATTGACGTCAGCATTTGGCTTAATCTACGCAACCGGAGCGAGATGGATTCCCTGGTTGGGAAACTCTACGACCGGAACTCCTCCAATTACCGGCAATGGCTGAAGCTTGCGGATATCGTGGCCAAATTTGCGCCCACGGCGCAAGAGGCCGCAACGGTAGGAGAATTTTTATCCTCGCATAACCTGGCGGTCGTCAAAGTCGACCCTGATAACTTCGTCGTGCGAGCCCAGGGCACGATAGCCAACGTTGAAAAGGCCTTTCAGGTAAAAATCGGCACTTTTGAAGTGAATGGCAAGACCTACCGCGCCAATACCAGCGACCCTTCGGTGGAAGGCCCTGCCGCAGCGCTGATACTGGCGGTAGGCGGGCTCGATAACCTCGTGTATACGCATCCCCTGACGCAGCGAGTCGCCCTCAATCCGCCCTCAGCCGGCGGGACCGCTCCTCCTGCAGCTGGCGCCGCTTTCATCAATGATGTTTGCTTCCCCGGTACGGTGACGGAGACGTACAACACCGGCGGAACTTTTCCGATTGGAACCTACAAAGGCAACGGCTACAACTCCACCAGCACAGGCTGCGGCTACACGCCTGCAAACATTCAAGCGGCCTACAATTTGACCGGGCTGTACGAAGAGGGGTTTGATGGCACGGGGCAAACGATCGTTATCATCGACTGGTGTGGCTCGCCGACTATCAAGTCCGATGCCAACGCGTTCTCGGCAAAGTTTGGGCTGCCACCGCTCACTTCGTCGAACTTCCATATTATCAATTCCGGTACGGTGCCAAGCTGCGGAGCCCCGGACCCGGAAATCAACATTGATGTCGAATGGTCCCACGCCATAGCGCCCGGCGCCAACATCGATCTGGTGGTGCCGCCGTCGGCTAGCTTTCAGGACGTCGACAATGCCGAGCTGTATGCGATCGAGAATAACTTAGGCAATGTCATTTCGGGCAGCTACGGAAGCGAAGAGCTTTACACGCCTACTTCGGTTCTGGGCGTGGAGAATTCGATTAACGAAATTGCGGCTCTGATGGGCATTTCTGCCGATTTTGCCAGCGGCGACTACGGTGATTACACCTTCGACGCTGGTTTGCCCGCTTCAGTCAGTGCCCCGGCGGATTCTCCGTACGCAACAGGGGTGGGCGGCGTGAGTCTTGCGTTGAACACGAATAACACGATCGCTTGGCAAGCGGGATGGGGCACCAACGAAACGCTTCTCGACGCCGGGGGTACTATCTTTGATCCGCCGTTAAACTTTGGCTTCACGTTTGGCGCAGGTGGAGGCCCCAGCGCGGTCTTCTCGAAACCGTCGTTCCAGAGCTCCCTATCGGGGTCGCACCGCCGACTTCCTGACATCGCTTGGCTGGCTGACCCATTCACTGGCGGCGTGATCGCGATTTCTGAGCCGTTCACGTCTCCTGCGTTGGAATGGACAGTCTATGGCGGCACTAGCTTGGCAACCCCGATGTTTTCCGCTTTGTGGGCGATTGCCAATCAGGAGGCTGGCGCAGCGCTCGGGCAGGCCGCACAGTACCTCTATTCCATGCCCGCAGGGACGATCACGGACGTGGTTCCCGTCGGGTCGACGACCAACGATACTGCGAGTATCAAGGAATCGACTTCTGTTACAAACCACTACAGTGCCGGTCAAGTGGCAGCGCCATTAGAAGGTTCGACCGAGTTCGTCAGCGCACTGTGGAACTATCCCCTCTATGAGGACACCGTATACGTGATCACCTTCGGCACGGACAGCGGTCTCAAGACTGCCCCGGGCTGGGACGATGTGACGGGTTTGGGAACGCCCAACGGGCAGGCGTTTGCCGATTATTTCAACCCCAGCAACTAGGACCCGGGCGGCAACGCTCCACGAAGATGCGCGAGGCTCGAACAAGCCTCGCGCATCTTCCGAGGAGGGCAGGTTTACGGCCAAGTGCCGTGGGGAGCGAGCATCCTCGCTAAATTCGCCGGCACCGAATACCAAGGTAAGAATGGTAGCGCGGACTGAGCGACGTATCGCGTCAACGCCCACCCATATACCAACGCTGCGGTGACGCGGACGCTGACGGGCTTGGTTGGCGCTATCAATGCTCGCCTTGACTTGGCGCTTAGCAACTTGTGGAACTCAAACGCGATTACCGATAACGCAGCACCGTCGATTCTAGGGCCGAATCTGGTAAATGTGCTGGCACGGCGCAACTTCGTGGTGTCTGCGGTCGCCGACCTGTAGCCGTTAGCGGCTCTTCATAATCGCGCTTACTTATTGGTCGGGGCAGCAGGATTTGAACCTGCGACCCTCTGCTCCCAAAGCAGATGCGCTACCAGACTGCGCCATGCCCCGACCCGGATGCATCCTAGCATCTTGGAAACAGATCGCAACCGAATGCGCCGTGTTGCAACAATGATCCCTTGTTTTATAGCGTTTTCCGCTCGTTGACGGCAAATTTCCAAAGCACCTTTCGGCGCATTCGCCAAACAGTCGCATAACGATGTAGGTCATTGCAATGGAAAGTGTCCACCGGGTGCCCACCGGGAGTCCGAGTGTCGCATCCTCCAGACGGCTAACCTCAAGCCCGATTGCAGGTCTTCAGCCGAACGGCAGATGGCGCGGTGTTTCCGACCCAGCGGTGCGCGGATTGGTCACATCGCGAGCGTCTTCGCTCGCTGCGGCTTTTCGCCCGCGGAGACCGCACGCTTGTTCAATTACTTCTGCGAGCGCCTGCCAGCTGTTTAGGGCGCCACGGCGCGGGGCGCAGTACCCAAAGCGATGATGCTGCGCATGTGCTGACGTTGTGGTTTACGGATCCGGATTACTTGCAGGACGGTTAACCGCGCCCGCTCGTCCTTGGAAGCCCCACGCCCAGCATCGAGACTTTTGGTCCGCCGCATTCGGCCCGGTGTCGTGGTCGGGGTCGTCATAGAATACCTGTTCGCAACTCGCACTCTGCGGCGCATCGGTAGGCGATACGTGCGGCGCGCGCGCGCCGTCGATCATGGGAGATCGCCTCGATCTCAATACGCTCGTAGTCTGCGCATCCTCCTGGAGTTGTTACGCAATATTGAACACAACGCGCGCCGTCGACGCGCCGGATCTAGCAATCCTGATCCGCCTCGCTCAACTCTGTTTCTTGGCTCTGATGCACGTTGTAAATCCGAATCACCGTAAGAATAGCCTTGTCCCAATTTATGCCAGCGGATGTGTTCTCATAACCGAAATAGCCTACTAGGATTTTCCGAAGCGCCGGTCCAATTAGTAATAGATCTTTGTCACGACGGCGCAAGGCGCTGCATATTTTTGCGGCGTTACGCAGATCCGCTCCGGACGGCAATTGGCCACAAAATAAAAGTCACTACCCGATGGCCCGTGCAGATTGTCAGGTCCGATGCGCGATTGATTGCCACAACCTGG
>Ga0302325_10015502_pt1 | contig 16195 bp, 17 predicted proteins | sample Palsa_T0_2_FD_201948 | JGI IMG/M metagenome (GOLD analysis project Ga0302325, IMG submission 201948) | Peat permafrost microbial communities from Stordalen Mire near Abisko, Sweden - Palsa_T0_2 | ecosystem: Environmental > Terrestrial > Soil > Palsa > Peat permafrost | place: Sweden: Abisko... | reverse complement strand
CGGTCAATGCCGGCACCCGGCGGTTTCTCGACCTGTGCCGGGACGAGCGCCTCCGCTTGATGGTCGGTGATGTCCACTATTTCGCCCACTGGATCACCCCCCAAGGTGCCCCCCGTCGTTTCGACACCCGTTTCTTCGTGGCTCCCGCACCACCCGGGCAGAAGGCGGCGCACAGTTCGGGCGAGACCATCGCCGAGACGTGGATCTCCCCCGACGCCGCCTTGGCCGGGCATCGCGAAGGCAAGTTCGAAATCATCTTTCCCACCATCCGCAATCTGCAGGCCATCAGCCGCTTCACCACCAGCGATGCGCTGTTGACGGCCGCGGCCGCGGCATCGAGCTCAGTACCGACCATTGAGCCGCGCGTGGTGGCGGACGGCAACGGGGTGCGGATTGTGTTGCCGGGAGATGCCGGTTACGACGAGGCTCCCGTGCCCGACGGGAGCGGTGCGCCGGGGAATTTCAATGACGCCGTGCGGGCCATCTCCATGAGGGCCAATCGGGAGGGACCACAAGGGTGATCCCCGCGGTGCCGGACTTCGGGGTTGGTCCGACACCGGTGCCGGGTACAGGCGACGAGGTGGCGCCGGGCCTGCTCCGGCTGACGGCGCCCAACCCCGGCCTCATGACCGGTCCGGGCACCAACACCTACCTCATCGGTGCCGGCGACGTGGCCGTTGTCGATCCGGGTCCCGATGACGCGGGGCACCGGGCTGCTCTCCTGGCTGCGGCGGCCAGTCGCGGGACCATCCGTTGGATACTGGTCACCCATACCCATATCGACCACGCGCCCGGAGCAGCCGCACTGGCGGAAGCCACCGGCGCCCAGGTGATCGGCTTCGGGCCGGCCGATGGTTTCGCCCCTGATGCATGCGTGGGCGACGGCTGGGTTCTGCCCTTGACCGGAATCGACCGGGGCGATCACCTCACGCTCGAAGCCGTCCACACCCCCGGACATGCCTCGGACCACCTGTGCTGGCTGCTCCGCGAGCGGGCCCTGCTCCTGACCGGTGACCACGTCATGCACGGATCCACCGTGGTCATTCGCCCACCGGACGGCGATGTCGCCACCTACCTGGCCAGCCTGGCCCGGGTGCGCGATCTCACGCCGTCCGTTCGATCGCTGGGCCCCGGACACGGCCGTGTGATGGAGCACGTGACTGAGGTGATCGACGCCCTGATCGCCCATCGTCTCGGTCGTCATGCACGCATTGCCGACGCGCTGCGCGCCGCCCATGAGGGCTCCGTCGACGATCTGCTCCCGGTGGTCTACGCCGACGTGACTGCGCCTCAGCTCCCCGTGGCCCGCTTCTCCCTCTGGGCCCATCTGCGCTTTCTGGCCGGTCAGGGTCGGGCGGAACCGCTCGATACCACCGCCGGCGCCGACACCATCGAAACCCGCTGGCGCTGGGTCCCGACTTCCTAAATCAACTGTTGCTCGCCTTCGGCCACTGCCGCGGCGACCCGTTCGATGAGGCGGGCCGAGCATGACGAGCTCTCCACCAGGGGCGCCACCTCCTCGGCCACCACCCGGGCCAGTTCGGAGAAGACGGTGGCCAGCTCACCCTGGCCGGACGCCACCGGCGTCCCGGCGTCACCGGCCGCGGCCAGTTCGGGATGGAGCGGTATGGAGCCTATGAGCGGCACCCCCAGGCCGTGGGCCAGCCGCTCGCCGCCGCCGGAGCCGAACAGGGCATAGCGGGAGCCGTGCTCGCAGGTGAAGTCGCTCATGTTCTCAATCACTCCGCTGACCCGCAGAAAGCTTTTCCGCGCCATCTCCGCCGCGCGTGCTGCCACCTTCTGGGCGGCGACCGGTGGGGTGGTGACCACCAGCATTTCCGTGCGGGGAAGCATGCGGGCCAATCCCATCTGCACATCACCCGTGCCCGGCGGCATGTCGATGAGCAGATAGTCCAGGTCGCCCCAGTGCGCGTCCTGCAGGAACTGCTGCACGGCGCGGTTGAGCACCAAGCCGCGCCACATGATGGCCTGTTCCTCACCGGCCAGGAATCCCATGGAGAGCACCCGGACCAGGCCGGTTCCCACCTTCTTCTCCAGCGGGACCATCTTGCCCTGCCGGGCTTCCACGTCGCCTTCCATGCCCAGGAGCCGTGGCACCGAGAAGCCCCAGATGTCGGCGTCGAGAATGCCCACGTGCAGCCCACGGGCGGCCAGGGCCACGGCCAGGTTCACCGTGATGGAGGATTTGCCCACCCCGCCCTTTCCCGAGGCGATGGCCAGGACGCGGGCATTGGCCGGAATGGCCGTCTCGGGAGCTTCCTCCCGGGCCTTCCATCTGGCCCGGGCCATGACGGTCGCCCGCTCGTCGGCGTCCATGGTGCCGATGCGGATCTCCATGGAGCGCACCCAGTCCAGGGCTTCGACCTGGCCCCGGACGTCCTTCTCTATCTGGGACCGCAACGGGCAGGCGGCAATGGTCAGGGCGACCTCCACCACCACGTCATCCCCGGTGACGGTGATGGCACGCACCATGCCGAGGTCGACGATGGTGTCGCCGAGCTCGGGGTCGATCACGGCGCGCAGGCAGGTACGCACCTGATCGGTGCGATCGGCCTTGGGTGGAGGTGGACCGGTGTCCGACCCTGAAGTCATGCCTGCATTGTACCTGCGTGCGGGGGAATTCCGGCTTGTTCGATTCGACGTGCCCTTGGGGTGCCGGCCCCGGTAACATGGTGTTCTCGCTGGGCATGGGGCTCATCGGGTGATCAGCGTCGCCGTGGCGCTATGAGGAGACTCCAATGACGACCATGACGACTTCGGTCAGTATCGGCAAGAAGCCTGCTCCGGTCACCCTGACCGAACTGGCCGTGACCAAGGTCACCGAGCTGTTGGCACAGGAGGAAGGCGACGCCCTGGCTCTCCGGGTGGCCGTCAAGCCCGGTGGCTGCTCGGGGTACAGCTACGAAATGTTCTTCGACTCCGAGGTCATGAGCGACGACATCGTGAGCGAGTTCGGCAGCATCAAGGTGGTGGTCGACGCGGCCAGCGCCGAACTGCTCACCGGCGCCACCCTTGAGTACAGCGACGGGCTGCAGGGGGCCGGGTTCAACATTGTGAATCCCAACGCCACCCGCACCTGCGGCTGTGGCTCCTCTTTCAGCTGAGCGAAGCCGCCGCGGCTGCTGCCGTCTCATTCACGCTGAACGACGCCCCGGTTGCTGTGGTCGACGGGGTCTCCCTTCTCGACGCGCTGCGCGACGAATTGCACTGCCCTTCGGTCAAGGACGGCTGCAGCCCCCAGGGCCAGTGCGGCTGTTGCACGGTCTGGGTCGACGGCCTCCCCCGGGTTTCCTGCGTGACACCCATCCGACGGGTGGCGGGGCGGGCCGTCACCACCATGGAGGGGCTGGATTCCGAACGCAAGGCGCGCTGGGTGGAAGCCTTCACGTCGACCGGAGCCAGCCAATGCGGCTTTTGCACGCCCGGCATCCTTCTCCGCTTGGCGGCACTCGAAGGTGGGGACCAGGCTGTCACCCGCCAGTCCATTGAGTCGGCACTACGAGCCCACCTCTGTCGATGTACCGGGTGGCAGTCCATAGTCGAAGCAGCATGCATCGCGTTGGGCCTGAGCCAACCGCTGGTCGGCGTGGTCCGCGATCCGCTGCTGGCTTCGTGGCGCGCCCAGATTGAAGGACCGGCATTCCAAAGCTCTGGTCCCGATGTCATTGTCGGCGGTGGCGGCTTTGCCGACGACAGGGCACCCGACGACGCCATGGTGCAGCTCGGCGCGGTCGAGAGCCCACCGGCGGAGAACATGCGGGCGGCCCGTCAAGGCACCGGCCGGGTGCAGGGTCGCAACAGCACGGTGGCGCTCTCCCATCCCGTACCGGTGCCCGAGGGTGACTGGGCGCTCACCCTGCAGACAACCTGGGTCGAGCCGGCCTACGTCGAGCCCGATGCCAGTTGGTGTATCCCGGCCCATGTTCCGGCCTCCCCGCTGGCCAATGGTGGCGCGTTCGGCGGCAAGCGACGGAGTCCTGTTCCAGCCCGGGCCGCCGAACTGGCCGAGACGACCGGCCGTCCCGTCCGGGTGCTGTGGCGACGGGAGGATGTGGTCCGCCTGGGTCCCAAGCGGCCGCCACTGGCCCTGGCCCTGCGCCCTGATGGATCGGGCCTGCTGCGCGTGGGCCGCACCGCCGGCTCGACCGGACTGGCGGAATTGTCGGACCGGGTACGCCGGGTGGCGCCGACTGTCGTGGTGGAGGAGGTCGACATTGCCGGACCGCCGGTGAGCGGCGACCTCCGCGGGGCCGGCTGGGTCGAGGTTCTGGCTGCTCGGCGCGCGCTGGATACCCCGACACCGACGTCGGCCCCTGGCACTGGTACCGCATCTGGTACCGCAGACGTGACCCTCCCCGAAGGAGGCCGGGCGGTGGTGCGGATCTCTCCCGGTGGTCGTGGCACCGTTGAAGTCGACGTGTGGGCCGGTGAGGTGCTCTGTGCGGTCACCCTGCGCTCCTACGTGCTCGGGTCGGTGCACCAGGCCCTCGGGCTGGTGTGGACCGAAGGGATCGCGCTAGACGAGGCCGGCGTGCCACTCGACCTCACCATCCGGTCTTTCGGGATTTTGGCCGCCCGTGACATGCCCGACGTCCGTGTCGTAATCCACCCAGAGGATCGGTGGCCGGTCAACGGGTCCGATGCTGTCTTCGCCGCCACCCTCGCAGCGGCCTGGGTCGCCGAAGGGCGCCCACCGACGTGGCCGACTCGACGAACCGGCGGTCGGCAGCACCCCTCCCCCCTCACCGAACAAAAGGAGCATGCATGAGTCCAGCAGCAGGTCCGTACTCTCCCGTACGCCGGGTCGGTGATTGGGTCATCACGTCCGGTCAGATCGGGCTGGCCGCCGACGCCGGCGGGGTGTCGGCCATCGTCCCCGGCGGGACCCTGGCCGAGCTGCACCAGGCGCTGGCCAACGTGGTCTCCGTGCTCGCCACCGAGGGGGCGACCTTGCGTGACGTGGTCAAGACCACGCTGTACGTGCTCGACATGAGCGAGTTCGCCGCAGTGAACGAGGTGTGGATCGAGTACTTCACCGAGGACCGGCCGACCCGTTCGGCCGTCGCTGTGGCCGCGCTGCCGCTCGGGGCCCGGATTGAAGTGGAGGCCTGGGCCTACGTGCCGGAGCGCTGAGCCAGGCCGGGATGCCACGCCACCTGGCCGAAGCGGTAGCCGACCGACCGCACGGTTTGAATCAGGTGCGCGTGCTCCTCGCCCAGCTTGGCCCGCAAGCGGCGGATGTGGACGTCCACCGTGCGGGCGCCGCCGTAGTACTCGTAGCCCCAGACCCGGCTGAGGAGCGTCTCGCGGGTGAAGACCTTGGCCGGGTGACCGGCCAGGAATCGCAGCAGCTCGTATTCCATGTAGGTCAGATCCAGCACACGGCCCGCCACTGCTGCTTGATAGGTCTCCAGATTGAGCAGCAATGGCCCATACTCAATGAGGTCGGGGCGCATGCTCTGGCCGGTGCGCCAGAAGAGGTGCTGCAGGCGGGCCACCAGTTCCTCGGGCCGGGCCGGGAGCACCGAGAAGTCGTCATAGAGGTCGTCGCGTAGCAAGAGCTCGTTGACCTGCTCGGCCCGGATGACCAACAGAAGCGGGCTGAGCGGCACCTCACGCATCCGCACATGCCGGCAGAACGCCACGGCTGCCGTCATGTCCTCGCCGGCCACCACCAGCACGCCCGACCAGCCTTCGCCGCGCCCGTCCGCGCCGGTATCGGTCACCGCTTCAGGACTGGCCACGGCATGGTGCCCCAGCCCCGCGCTCTGCAGAGCCAAGGTCACCTCGGCGGGGAGTTCGGTCGGGAAGCAGAGGAGGGGATCCATGGGCGATGGTTAGAGCAGGGGGAGGTAACGATCGAGCTCGAACTGGGTCACCTTTGATTGGTAGGCGTCCCATTCGGCCCGTTTGTTGCGGATGAACCATTCGAAGACGTGGTCGCCGAGCGTGTCGGCCAGGAGCTCGGAGCGCTCCATTTCGTTGACGGCGTCATGCAGGCTGGGGGGCAGCGACTCGATGCCCTTCTTGGCCAGTTCCTTGTGCGACAGGGTGAAGAGGTTGGCATCGGCTTCGGCGGGGAGAGGGTAGCCCTCCGAAATACCCCGCAGGCCCGCCGCCAGCATCACGGCGAAGGTCAGGTACGGGTTGCAGGCACTGTCGGGGGCCCGGTACTCAAGACGGGTCGACTCGAACTTGCCGTGCTTGACCACCGGCACCCGGACGAGGGCGGAGCGGTTGTTGCGGGCCCAGCTCACATGCACCGGGGCCTCGTAGCCGCCGATCAGCCGCTTGTAGGAGTTGACCCACTGGTTGGTGACGGCCGTGATCTCCCGGGCGTGGTGCAGCAGCCCGGCAATGAATTGGCGGGCCACCTCGGAAAGCCCGTACTCATCGGTCTCGTCCACGAAGGCGTTGCGCTCCCCCTCCCACAGCGAGATGTGGGTGTGCATCCCCGAGCCCTGCACCCCGCCCAACGGCTTGGGCATGAAGCTGGCGAACACGCCCTCGCGACGGGCCGTCTCCTTAATCACCATGCGGGCCGTCATGACGGTGTCGGCCATGGTCAGGGCATCGGTGTAGCGCAGGTCGATCTCATGCTGGCTGCGGGCATCCTCATGCTGGGTGTGCTCGACGGGAATGCCCATCTCCTCCAGCATGAGGACGGAGCGCCGGCGGAGGTCACTGGTCAGGTCGGCCACGCTCAAGTCGAAATACGAGCCGGAGTCCAGTGTCTGCGGGGCGTGGCTCGGATCGGCGTCGGCGAAGTAGAAGTACTCGATCTCCGGAGCGGCGAAGAAGGTGTACCCGGACGAGCGGGCCCGCTCCAGCGTGCGGCGCAGGGCATGGCGGGGGTCGCCCTCGAACGGGGTGCCGTCCAGGTTGGCGATGTCGCAGAACACCCGGGCCACGGACGAGTTGTCGTCGTGCCACGGCAGGAGTTGGAAGGTCTTCGGATCGGGCCGGGCCAGGACGTCGGCCTCCTGGACCCGGCTGAATCCGTCGATGGCCGAGCCGTCGAAGGTCATCCCCTCATCGAGGGCGTTTTCCAACTCGGCCGACGTGATGTTGAACCCTTTGGGTGTCCCCAGGACGTCGGTGAACCACAGTTGGACGAACCGGATACTCCGCTCCTCCACGGTCCGCAGGACATAGTCACGCTGGCTCTGCACTCCCCAAGCTTCGCAGGTGCCGGGCGACCTGCGCCCATCCGGGGGTCGATCACTAGGCTGGCGAGGTGTCTGACCAGGGTTCCAACCGTCGCGAACACCTTGAGATCCGAAGTGGTCAGGCTCGTCTGACCGCCGTGCGCCAGGGAGCCGGTGGTGCCCCCCATGTGGTCTTCCTGCATGCCGGGATCGCCGATCATCGAAGTTGGCTCAGCGTGCTGGACCTCCTCAGCCCGGACATGGACGTTGTCGCCTATGACCGGCGTCGCTTCGGCACCACCTCCTACGTTCCCGAGCCCCATGACCAGGTGGCTGACCTGTGTGCCGTCCTCGACGGGCTGGGTCTGGACGAGGTGGTCCTGGTCGGGAACTCCCAAGGTGGCCGGATTGCTCTCGATGCTGCACTCATCCACCCCACCCGTGTCACCTCCCTGGTCCTGGTGGCGCCGGCCGTCTCCGGGTCTCGGGGAATTGAGCCCTCTGAGGTCCTCCCGGTCGAAGAAGCGGTCTGGCAGACACTGGAGCAGGCTGAAGCCGTCGACGATCTGGTGGCCCTCAACCGGGCCGAAATCCATTTCTGGGTCGACGGCCCGACATCTCCCGAAGGGCGAGTGGAGGGCGCCATGCGTGACCTGGCTCTCGACATGAACCGGTTGGCCCTGCAGTCGGAGGAACCGGGTGTTGAGGCCGAGCCGCCCGACACCTGGAACCGTCTGTCGGAGATCGCCTGTCCGGCTCTGGTGGTGGTGGGCACTCTGGATTTGAGCCCCATGCAGGTGCGCAGCCGTGAACTCGCTGGCAGACTCCCCGCGGCCCGGCTGCAGGTGATGCCCGGCACCGCCCATATGCCTGCTCTGGAAAGGCCCGAGGAGTTCGCCGCCCTGATGCGCCAGTTTGTGACCGGCGGCTAGTTCAGGGCACGTGCCAATTCGTTGGCCATCATTTCCCCGGCAATGAACAGGGGCGCCGTGCTGCGCATGGCCCGGCACAAGACGAAGGCGCCTTCCAGGGCGGCGATGAAGGCGATGACCAGTTCCCGGCTGCGTTCCTCGCTGAGTCCCAGCGAGCTGAACCGCTCGACGCCGGCGGCGATCCAACTCTCGAAGACGTCGGCACACGCCTCGCGCATCGGCGTGCTCATGCTCGACACTTCGAGCGCGATGGTCGCGATGGGGCAGGCATCCTCGTAGTCCGTCTCCCACAGGTGCTCGGCCGCGCCGGCGAAGAAATCCCTTACCCCGGTGACGACGTCGGGAGCGGCGTCGAAGACGGTCGGGATGAGCGGCAGGTAGGAAGCTCCCGAATGACGGATGGCGGCCGCACCCAGCTCCTCCTTGCCCCCGGGAAAGAAGTGGTACACAGACCCGAAGGGTGCCCGGGCTTCCGCCACAATCTGCTTGACCCCGGTGGCTGCGTAGCCCTGTCGGCTCATCAGGCTGGCGCTGGCGCCCACAATTCGTTCCCTGGTTTCGGTCACGTCGCTCCTTTGCTTTGATCCGCCGGATCGGTCTGGCCGATCGATCCGTTGTCTTGCCTGCCCTTGTCGTCCGAGGCTACTCTATCGCTAGAGCGATCTATCTAGTCGTGGCGATTCCAACCGAACCACCACGTTGAAGAGGAGGACCAATGCGTTCCTGGTTGGCCATGAAGATGCTGTCCCGCAACATGGCGTCCATCCGGGAGGGCGACTACGGACCCACCCTGAAGATGGACGCGGATGATATCTGGCTCCACTTTCCCGGAGAGAACTCATGGGCGGGCGATCATCGGGGCAAGGAAGCTGTCGGCCAATGGCTGGCCCGCTTCGTCAAGGTCGGCCTGCAGATCTATCCCGACGAGGTGATGGTCACGGGCTGGCCCTGGCACATGACCATGGCCGTGCGGGGCCACATCTATCTGGATGGGTCCGGTGGGGAAAGGGTCTACGACAACCGCTACGTGATCTGGGGCCACCTGCGTTGGGGGAAGTTGGCCGACTACGAGGTCTATGAGGACACCCAGAAGAGCGTTGCCCTGGACGAGTATCTGGCTGTCCACCAGCCGGCCATCTGAGAGAACTCAAGCTGGGACTGCCGCCGGCTCTTCACTATGTTCGTGCTTCCTCTCGGAGATGCCGACGTACTTCACGACCTATTGGTGCGGTACTCGTCGATGGCGTCTTCAGGAATATGGGCTATGCCGTCGACCATGACATACCGAATGGCGCGCTGATACTTGAGTCGGAGAACTTCCTTGGTGGGAATCTTCAGACGGCGAGCAGCTTCTGGTGCTCCACCTGAGCCAGCACGGAATAGTCGGCTCCCTCGTCGTGATGTGTGCCATGGAACCGGGTCGCCACAACTTTCTGGCCATCAATTCTCGGCCGTTAGGCTGGGGGAATGCCGCACCTGCGCCTGGCCGCCGCGCAGCTGAACACCGTCGTCGGGGACCTGGCGGGCAATGTCGACCGCATCTTGGCCGCGCTCGCCGCGGCCGAGCATGCCGGGGCCGACCTGTGCGTGCTCCCCGAGCTGGCCATTGCGGGCTATCCACCCGAGGATCTGCTCCTCAAACCCGGCTTCGTGGCCGACAACGTGACCGCGCTGGAAAAAGTGGCGGCCGCAACCGGGCGGTGTGTGGCGGTAGTGGGCTTCGTCGGTGCGGCGCCGGGTGGCCGGGGCTTGGCCAATGCCGCCGCCGTTTGTGCCGGGGGCCGGGTGGTCGGGGTTTACAACAAGCGGTTCCTGCCCAACTACGGGGTCTTTGACGAGCAGCGCTGGTTCATCCCCAGCACGGAGGATCCGACGCTCTTCGGCGTGGCCGGAGCGCTGGTCGGGGTCTCCATCTGCGAGGACGTGTGGTTCGCCGACGGACCCGTGGCCCAGCAGGGCCATGGTGGGGCCGACCTTGTGGTCAATCTGAACGCCTCGCCGTACCACCGGGGCCGTCGCGGCGAACGGTTGGCCATGTTGCGGGAACGGGTGGCCGAAGCCGGCTGCGCCATCGCCTATGTCAACCAGGTCGGCGGGCAGGATGAGCTCGTCTTTGACGGCGACTCGCTGATAGTTGCGTCGGACGGCACCCTTTTGGCCAGTGGCGCCCAGTTCAAGACCGACCTGGTGGTGGTCGACATCCCCCTGCCCGAGCGCAAGCGCGGCGCGACATCGAAAAAGGTGGTCGGGAAGCTGCCGCGGATCACGGTGACCGAGTCGGGTCCGTCGCGCCCTGCGTTGTCACCGTCGATCCAACGGCCGCCCTTGTCGGATCACGCCGAGGTCTACGAGGCCCTGGTCCTGGGCACCCGGGATTACCTGGCCAAGAACGGCTTCACCGATGCGGTGATCGGACTCTCTGGTGGCATCGATTCGTCGTTGGTGGCCGCCATCGCGGCGGACGCGCTCGGGCCGGACCGGGTCCATGGAATTTCCATGCCCTCGCGCTACTCAAGCGAAGGATCCCGGGTCGATGCGGGAAAGCTGGCCACCATCCTCGGCATCGATCTCACGGTGGTGCCGATCGAAGAAGCCCACGTGGCCTTCACCTCCATGTTGGCCGGCCTCCTCGGTCGCGAGCCCACCGGCCTGACCGACGAGAACCTGCAGTCGCGGCTGCGGGGTGTCCTGCTGATGGGTGTCTCCAATGCCAAGGGCTGGATCGTCCTGACCACCGGCAACAAGAGTGAGATGGCCACCGGCTATTCCACGCTGTACGGCGACTCCGCCGGCGGGTTCGCCGTCATTAAGGATGTGCCCAAGACCCTCGTCTACGACCTGTGCCGCCACCGCAACATGCAGGCGGTGCTCGAAGGACTGCCCGGCCCCATTCCCGACAGTGTCCTCGACAAGCCCCCGTCGGCCGAGCTGCGACCCGACCAGCGCGACGACCAGTCGCTCCCTCCGTACTCCGAGTTGGACCCGGTGCTGCAGGGCTACGTGGAGTTCGACCGCACCGCACCGGATCTCGTGTCCGACGGCTTCGATCCGGCCGTGGTCGACCAGGTGGTGCGCCTGGTCGATGGAGCCGAGTACAAGCGACGCCAATCCCCACCCGGGGTGCGCATCACCACCAAGGCCTTCGGCAAGGACCGGCGCATGCCGATCACTAATCATTACCGCCCGCCGGCCCTTGACGAGCAGTCGGGCGGGTGACGGTGGCACTTCCCACCCTCGCCGGCGCCGGCAGTGATTTTCTGACGCTGGACCAATTGATGGCCCGGTGCGGTACTTATTGCTGGGTGGAGCACCGGCTGTTCGCCCTGACCGGACAGTGGGCCAGCGACGAGGGCGACCCCGAATGCCGGGTGCTCTTCAGCACCATGTCGAGACAGCACGCGCTCGTCGCCTCGCAATGGAGGGATCGCCTGCCGGTCCGGGCCGGCATTGACCCCGAAGCGCTCGTCGTCCCTCCGGCCGGTCCGATGGGTCCGGCACTCGACGTCTTGGAGGCCCAGACCGACGTCTTCCTGCGTCTGGCCGGATTGGTCGAAGTGGTGCTGCCTCGACTTCGGGCCACATACGGGGAGCACCTGGCCCGGGCATCGGCGGTCCGCCAGGCTCCGGTCATGGCGGTACTGCGGTATGCCCGCCTCGTCGGGGCAGCGGAGATCAGCTCCGGCCATGCCCTTGTGCAATATAGGTTGCAACAGGGTGAACGGGCCGAAGAACGGGCCGAAATTTGGGCCGAATTCGGTCCCGAACTCCAACGGCCGTTTGGGAGCGTCGCCGGCATTTTCCCTGTTGCACGGGCATCTTGACGCGCCCAGTACAATGTAAAGGCAGACCCTGTGCGCCGAAAATGTCGCAGTCTGCAAATTGAGCTCGATTGCCCGGCAAGGTAGCTACCTGCCGAGGACACAGTGAGGGAAGGTTCGGCAGATCTTGGCGAAGGAACGAATTGAGCGCGACGATGAGGATCTCGTACGGCTCTATCTGACAGACATCGGTCAGTACCCACTGCTGACCAAGGACGACGAGGTGCGCCTGGCCCAGGCAATTGAGGCCGGCCGGGAAGCCGAACTCGACGTGGCGAAGGCCCCCAAGGGCATCACCCCGACCAAAAAGCGCGAAATGCGTCGGGCCGTCATGGAGGGCGAGCAGGCCCAGCAGACCTTCGTCCAGTCCAACCTGCGGCTGGTCGTGTCGATCGCCAAGAAGTATCAAGCCTCGGGCTTGCCGCTGCTGGACCTGATCCAGGAAGGCAACCTCGGCCTGATGCACGCCGTCGAGAAGTTCGACTGGCGCAAGGGGTTCAAGTTCTCGACCTATGCCACCTGGTGGATCCGCCAGGCCATCACCCGCGGCATTGCCAACACCGGCCGCACCATCCGTCTCCCCGTCCACGCCGGTGACACCCTGGCCCGGGTCCAGAAGGCCCAGGCCCGTCTTGAGCTCAAGCTCGGCCGTCCGGCCACGCTGGCCGAACTGGGCATCGAAGTGGAGATGCCCGAGGACAAGTTGGTCGAGGCCCTGCGGTTCCGGGCCGAGCCGCTGTCACTGTCCGAGCCTCTGCGCGAGGACGGCGATGCCGAATTGGGCGACGTGGTCGAGGACCGTTCGGCCGAGTCGCCCTTCGAGGTGGCCGCCGTTTCGTTGCTGCCCGATGAGATCGGTCGGTTGCTCGCTCCGCTGGACGAGCGCGAGCGCGAGATTCTCCGCCTGCGCTTCGGTCTTGACCGCGGCGAGCCCCGCACCCTCGAAGAGGTCGGTGAGCACTTCAACCTCACCCGGGAGCGCATCCGCCAGATTGAGGCCCGCGCCATGTCGAAGCTGCGGCACCCGTCTTCGGACACCGGCGCCCGCGACCTGTTGACCGTCTGACCGCTCGTTCTGCCTGGCCCGGGTGGCCAGTCGAGTCCGTCAGGGCCAAACAGTAGGGTGAAGTCCATGAAGAAGCTCTTGTTCCTGTTTGTCATTGTCGGTCTCGGTGTTGTCGCGGCCCGGCGTCTCCGCGACGCCTGAACGCCTGCGCCTGAACCTACGTCTGACCGCCCTGGTGGCGGTGGCCGGACTGGCCCTGGCCCTGGCCGCCTGCGGATCGGGCTCAGGTGCCCACGGGGTGCACGACGCTGCTGGAAGTCACGCACGAAGCGGGCACCGGACGGCCGCGCAGGCAAAGGCGGCAGCCACAGCCAGGGCCAAGGCCGCCGCCACGGCCAAGAAGGCGGCCGAGAAGGCGGCCGAGAAGGCCGCGGTAGCGGCGGACCAGGCGCGGGGGACTACCACCACGGTGGCGCCCGGGGTCACCGCGACCACCCGAGCCGGGACCGCGACCACCACGAGCCCGACGGGGGCCGGGGGCGGACCGACGCCGGACCAGGTGCAGATCGCCGAAGGTGGCTGTGCCGCCATGGAAGACCTGTCGGATGTAATTTCCGAGGCAGCCGACGAGAACAGCGCCCAGCCGCTCCAAGCGATGGAGAACACCGATCCGAATTACGGCACCATTGTCAACCTCGGACTGCTGAACGATGCGCCGAGCTATCAGAAGCTCGGCACCGATGCCGGTCCGGTGGCCAGTGACTTCTCGTCGGCCATTCAGAGCAATGACCTCTCGACCGTGGAGCAACTGGCCACCACGCTGACCAGTGACTGCACGGCACTCGGATTCCCGACCGGCGACGGGAACTAACCGCTGCCGTTAGGCGGCGGCGCGACCTCCGGGGGTGTGGCGGCCCCGATTTCCCCGGCGCCAGAGAATGAGGGCGGCTCCGGCCACCGCCAAACTGGTGGTGACCACAGGAGTGGTGCGGCCGACGCGATCACGCAGCCGGATCGGCTTGGTGAAGGTGCGCATCTCCCAGCCGCGCTCCTTGGCCACTTTGGCCAGGGCGCGATCGGCATTGACGGCGACCGGACGGCCCACCGCTTCGAGCATGGGCAGATCGGTGGCGGAGTCCGAGTAGGCGCTGCTGGCCGCCAGATCGATGCCCGTGCGCTCGGCTAACTCCCGCATGGCAACGGCTTTCTGTTCGCCGTAGGCGTAGAACGCCATGCGCCCGGTGTAGCGATCCTCCTCGTCCACTTCCCCGCGCGAGCAGATGGCCCCGTCGACGCCCAGCATGTCGGCCAGGGGGAAGACGATCTCCTCGGGTGACGCCGAAACGAGATACACCCGGTGACCCGCCGCCCGGTGCAGTTCCATCAGTTCCAGCGCTTCGGCGTACATGATCGGCTCAATGGTCGCCAGCAATGTCTCGCGCACAATCTGCCTCACCTGGGCCCGGTCCCAACCCTTGGTCATGGCCAGCATCGACTCGCGCACCCGGACCAGCCGCTCTTCGTCGGCTCCGAAATAGAGGTAGATCAATTGGGAGACGGCGGCTCGGGCCACCACCCGCCGGTTGATCAACCCGCCCTTCATGAAGGGTCGACCGAAGGCGGCGATGGAGGCGCGATCGATAACGGTCTTGTCGAGGTCGAAGAAGGCGCCCTCCATGGACACCATGGTAAGGCCCTTCAGGTTGATCCCTTGACCGCCTGTGACCGTTTGATGACAGGGGCGCGACGCCTTTCGTCCGTCCCTACCCGGGCGGCGGTCTCTATGGCGGTGGTCTATGGCGCCGCGATGAAGACGGTATGGACGGCATCCTCGGCGTCGGCCGTGACCAGGACGAGCACCTCGTCCCCCATTTGCAGGACGGTGTCGCCCTTCGGCACGATCAACCGGTCCGAGCGCACGACGGCCACCACGGCCCCGTCCCGGGGGAAGTTCAGGTCCGCAATGGCTCGGTCGTTGGCCGGTGAATCCTCGGCCAGGGTGATCTCGACCAGGTGGGCCGCACCCCCTTGGAATTGGAGAAGGCGGACCAGGGCACCGACGGAAACGGCTTCTTCGACCAGAGCGGTGAGCAGCTGTGGCGTGCTGACCGACACGTCGACACCCCAGCTCTCGTTGAACAGCCACTGGTTCTTCGGGTGATTGACCCGGGCCACGACCCGCGGCACCGCGAACTCCTGCTTGGCCAACAGCGAGATCACCAGGTTGTCCTCGTCGTCGCCGGTGGCCGCCACCACAACGTCGACGGTGGCCAGCCCGGCTGCGTCCAGTGAGGACACCTCGCAGGCGTCGGCCGCTATCCAGGTGATATCGAGGGTCGGCCGCAGTTTCTCCACCAGATCCGGGTCCTGTTCGAACAGCAGCACCTCATGGCCGTTGGCCAGCAGGTCGGCTGCGATGGCCGTGCCGACGCTGCCCGCGCCGGCGATGGCGACCTTCACGAGCCACCACCCGGTGTGCGCAAGTCGTGGGGGTCGAGCACAGCATCGAGGTCCTTGCGGGCGTCGTTCATGATGGCCAGGTGCAGGACGTCACCCTCCTGCCCGACGAGTTCCCGCGCGTCCAGCCGGGGCATGCCGGAACGGGTCACCGCCACCAGGCTGACTTTTCCGGGGTGCTCCAGCTCGGACAGCGGGCGGCCGGCCCAAGCGTCGGGGAGGGTGCGGTCGAGCAGCGTCAGGTGACCCGAAGGGTCGGTCCAGTCGCCGACGTCGACATCGGGGAGCAGGCGCCTGCGGACCTGATCGATGGTCCAGGTCACCGTGGCGACCGTGGGGATGCCCAGTCGCTGGTAGATCTCGGCCCGGCGGGGGTCGTAGATCCGGGCCACCACGTTGGGTATGAGGTAGGTCTCGCGGGCGATGCGGACGGTCATGATGTTGGTGTTGTCGCCGCTGGTCACCGCGGCCAGCGCATCGGCGCCCACCGCTCCGGCTTTCTCAAGGTCGTCGCGGTCGAAGCCTGATCCGACAATGCGGGGGCCGTCCCAGTCCTTCAGGCGGCGGAAGGCCCGGACATTTTTGTCCATGACCGCCACCGTGTGGCCCTCGGCGGTGAGTGAAATTGCCAGGCCCGAACCGACCCGACCACACCCAACCACAATCACGTGCATGCCACAGCACAACACGCGAGGCCGTGACGTGCAAAGGGGCTTCCCGAGGGGTGCCTCATTTCCCCGTACTGTGGGCGGGTGGCGCCCAGTCCTGGTTCTCGCCCGCCGGTGCCCCTGCCGGGCATAGCGGCCGACATGA
>Ga0302325_10015501_pt1 | contig 16196 bp, 20 predicted proteins | sample Palsa_T0_2_FD_201948 | JGI IMG/M metagenome (GOLD analysis project Ga0302325, IMG submission 201948) | Peat permafrost microbial communities from Stordalen Mire near Abisko, Sweden - Palsa_T0_2 | ecosystem: Environmental > Terrestrial > Soil > Palsa > Peat permafrost | place: Sweden: Abisko... | reverse complement strand
CGGAGCGGCGGGATCGCCGACGAAGAGCGGCGCGATGACCAGGTGCAGTTCATCGGCGAGCCCCTCCGCGAGGAACTCGCGAAAGATCGTGCTCCCGCCCTCGACCATCAGCCGCCGCACGCCGCGGGCCGCGAGGTCGGCCAGGACGCCGGGCAGGTCAGCCGGGTCGCCGGCGTCGACGACCGTGGCAACCCCGGCCAGGCGCTCGCGGGCCTTGCCGGCCGCCGGACTCGCGGCATAAGCGATCTTGCCTGCCTGCCCGCTGGTGAAGAAGCTGGCGGCCGGGTCGAGATCGCCGCTGCCGGTCAGCGTGACCTTGACCGGGTTTTCCGGCAGGCCGCGGGCGGCCCGTCCGGCCCGGCGTGCCGCTGAGCGCACCACCAGCCGGGGGTTGTCGCGGCGGATTGTGCCCGCGCCCACCAGGATGGCATCAGCGCTGGCCCGGACCTCGTCGACCCGGTCGAAGTCGGCCTCGTTGGACAGCAGCAGGCGCTCACTGGTGGCGTCATCGATGTAGCCGTCGACGGACGAGGCGACGGACAGCAGGACATAAGGGCGGTCAGGCACTCGGCACTCCGGGCTCGCTGATAAGCAAGTCTCCCAGGATGCTCCAGACCGGCGCGCACACTGGCAGATGCCGGCGGGTCATGAACGGCACCGCACCCGGCCAGCCTGGCGGAACCGCCAGGTCAGCGGGCATTTCGTGGTTGACTGATGCACTTGGCGGCGGGTTCGGCGATCCCGGAGGTGTACCAGTGGGAATCATGGGGAGTGACCTGCCCAGCGCCGAGGCGAGAGCGCAGCGCCGCCAGCAGAAGGAGCGCAAGGAGCAGGAATGGCGCGAGCAGCAGGACGCACGCGCCCGTGCCGACATCCTCCGCAGCGGGCGGGAACTCCCGGACAACGAGTTTCTCGGCCTGGGCGTTGTCATTCGTGATGGTGACGTGCTGGCGTGGAGCAGGACAGTCGTGCAGGTACTGGGCCCGCTGGCCGGCGCGCAGGCCGGGATCGCTGGCCCGGTCAGGACCCGCGGGGCGGGGACCGCGGTCGCCGCGACACTCGCGTTCGGCGTCGTGGGCGGGGCGGCTGCTCTCGGCGCCCGCGGATCGAAGCCGTTCGCCTACGTGGTGTTCCCCGACGGGACGCTGTACCAGAGCGAGCTGACCGACAAGCGGGTGGCCGCCCGTGCTCAGGCTGACGTTCTCCGGTTCAACGTGCTCGCTACCCGCGGAGACCAAGAGTGACCGGGGGAGTGCCCCTAAGCTCGCGGTGACCGGGCTGGTCAGCCTGGCACGGTGTAGGTGATGTTCAGGCCCGAGAAGAACGTGTTACCGCTCGGGCACACGCCGGCCGAGTAGGCGTACTTGCCCATGTTGACCACGGCGTCCGCGCTCGGGATGGTCTTGGTGGTGGACGTGTAGCCCGGGGTCCCGGTGGTGCTGGTGTTGAAGGAGACGTAGGCCGTTCCGGTGTGGTTGCTCAGTTCCTGCCGGTTGAGCTCGAAGTACATGGCCGCGTCGCCCGCGGCGTAGTAGACGGTGACGGACGTGAGGGTGGCGCCGGGCGGCAGCGCCAGGCCGGCGTTGAAGCACCTGTCGCCGGAGTTGGTCAGCGCCGTGGGGTCCCACTGGTTGAAGTAGTCGTTGGTCGTGGTGGTGATGTCCAGCTCGTCGGGCGCGAACGCGGACGCGGCGATGGTGTAGTGGTGGGTGACCGGTGCGGGGGCGGGCGCGCCGGGCGCGGCGGAAGCCGTGCCGACGATGGCGAGCCCGATGGCAATTCCGCTCGCCAGCGTGACCAGGTAGCCGGCCCGGGCGCGGGTGATCAGCTTCATCTACTTGGATCCGTTCTGGGTTGGCTGGCGCCGCGCGGGCGCTGATGCAGGCCGGTTCGAGCCCTGCGTGCGGGTGGCCTGCGCTGACGTCCTGGCTGGCCCCCGGTAGTTGGTCCGGTGCGTGACGGTGGCTGGGTGAGCCGCCCGGGCGGGTCCCTGGTAATTCTGGTGCGCGGGGTGCGACGCGGCCAGCGCGCTGGCGCCCGCGGAGATCACGGACACTGCGGCGACTGCGGAGACGGCGGAGACGGCAGCGCCGACCCAGCGGCGCTTACTCATGAGGGTGGCCCTCCGGGACTGGGTTGAGACGCTGCATGCCGGCATGTCCTTTCCTAGCGATGACCGGCTCTTTGCCTTCCGTTTATCATGCAGGGACCGCTCCGTCCGTGACCAGGGGCATGACCGAAACAACTATTACCCGTCACGACTGCATGGCCGTATCCCCGTGGAGGCCGGCGGCCCTCCGCGGGGATACGTAACTTCGCTGGTCAGCCTGGCTGGGTGTAGGTGATGTTCAGGCCGGAGAAGGTGGTGGTGCCGCTCGGGCAGACGCCGGCCGAGTAGGCGTACTTGCCCATGTTGACCACGGCGTCCGCGCTCGGGATGGTCTCGGTGGTGGACGTGTAGGCCGGGGTCGTCGCGACGGTCGTGTCGAAGCTGACGTAGGCCGCCGCGGTGTGGTTGCTCAGTTCCTGCCGGTTAAGCTCAAAGTACATCTCGGCTGAGCCCGCGGTGTAGTAGACGGTGACGGACGTGAGGGTGGCGCCGGGCGGCAGCGCCAGGCCCGCGTTGAAGCACCTGCTGCTGTCGCTGTTGGACAGCGTGCTGGGGTCCCACTTGTTGAAGTAGTCGCTGGTGGTGGTGTGCAGCCCGTCCGGGGTGAACGCCGATGCGGCGATGGTGTAGTGATGCGTGACGGCCGGGGCCGGGGCGCTGGATGCAGCGGCAGCCGTGCCGACGGTGGCGAGCCCGATGGCGATTCCGCTCGCCAGCGTGACCAGGTGGCCGGCGCGAGCGCGGTTGATCAGTTTCATTTACTTGGATCCCTTCTGGGTCGGCCGGGGCCGCGCAGCGGCTGATGGCAGGTTCGAAAGCCGGCCGCCGGGGACGCGCGCTGACGTCCTGGCTGGGCCGTGGTAGTTGGTTCCGTGCGTGATCGTGACTGCGTGGGCCGCCCGGGCGGGCCCCTGGTAGTTCTCGTCCGCGGCGTGCGATGCGGCCAGGGCGCTGGCGCCCGCGGAGATCACGGACACCGCGGCGACCGCGGAGACGGCGACGCCGAGCCTGCGGCGGCCGTTCATCGGGGTGGCTCCTCAGCTGCCGCAGGGCATGCCGTCGGAGCTGCCGGGGCGCATGCCGTCGGCGTGCCCGCCGTCGTCGGCGCGGATTCCGGCACGGTCACCTCGGCCGCTGACGATGGTGGCGGCGATGCCGCCGGGGTCGCCGACGGCGGAGTGGCCGTGGGCGCTGAACGTGGGACTGGGGCGCGACGCTGCATGTCAGCATTTCCTTCCGTGTGCTGACCGGCCTTGTTGCCGTTCCCCTCGATCCTTGAACACCGCTCCGCCCGGTCCCAGTGACATGACCCCGACATCACCCCCACATCGCCTTGACATCGGGCAGAGCGGGGATTACGGAGGGCGGGGATTACGGGGGATCAGCGCGGGCGGGGATTACGGGGGCGGGGACGAGCGCGCCGATGCTGCGCTGGGCCTGGCTCGCCTAGCCCCGGCGCCTGGCTGGCCCCGGTGGCTAGTCGATCTCGATGTAGACGGTGCCGTCCTGGACCCTGGCCGGGTAGGTGCGGATGTCCACGAGGACGGGGGCGCCCAGTGCCTTGCCGCTGGTGTAGTCGAAGCGGCCGTTGTGCTTGGGGCACTCGATCGTGTCGCCCATGACCAGCCCGTCGCAGAGCAGTGTGCGCTCGTGCGTGCAGTGCCCGTCCGTGGCGTAGTAGAGATCGTCCGCCGAACGGTAGATCGCGTAGGCATTCCCGCCGCGGGTGAAGGGGATCACGTCCTCGGCGTCAATGTCCGCGGCCGCGCAGGCGGCGATCCACTGGCCCATCGGATGTCTCCTCGCTGCCGGTTCGGGTCAGGCGCGGTCAGGCGGCGGTCGCGCTGGCCAGCGGCAGGCCGCGGCCGTCGTTCGCGGGCCCTGGCTCGTTGAACGGCGCGGCGCCCGGCGGCAGCTCGCGGCGCACGTAGTACTCCTGATCCCTGAGCTGGCGCAGGATCGCCGGGATGATCTCCCGGTAGGCGGCCCACAGCGACGGGTAGACGGCCGCGCAGTCGTGCTGGATCTCCTCGTGCAGTTCCGCGAGGCGGTGGTAGGGGACCATCGGGAACATGTGGTGCTCGACGTGGTAGTTCATGTTCCAGTACAGGAACCGGTTGACCACGTTCATCTTCACCGTCCGGGTATTGAGCCGGTGATCGAGCACGTTCTCGCCGAGGCCGGCGTGCTGGGTGAGGCCGTAGACGGGCAGCATGAACGCGCCGTAGAGGCGCGGCCCGCCGATCAGCACGACGGGCAGCCAGGACCGCAGGGCGATCGCCGAGGCGATGACGGCGGCATAGATGACCAGGTCGATCCGCGCGGTCCGGTAGACCTTGCGGCGTTCGGACTCCGGTACGTAGTCGGCCTCGTCGGCGGTGAGCCGCCCGGAAGCGTGCAGGAACATCAGCTTGAAGGCCATCGGCGCATCGACCAGGCCGGCCAGGTTCGCCAGCAGCTTCACCAGCCGCGCAGGCCGCATCGCCGCGATCTCAGGGTCTCGCCCGACGACCAGCGTGTCGGTGTGGTGGCGGGCGTGGCTCCACCGCCACGTGGTCGGGTCGCGCATGATCATGAAGGAGGCGAGCTGGTACAGGCCCTCGTCAATCCAGCGTGTCTTGAACGCCGTGCCGTGCCCGGCCTCGTGCCAGCGGGAATCCGACGACGAGCCGTAGAGCACGCCGTAAGCGAGGAAGAACGGCACTGCCAGCCAGCTGCCCCAGAAGACGATGCCGAGACCGGCCAATGCGATCATCAGGCCGAGCCAGATCACGGTGTCCCGGATGGCCGGGCCGTCGGAGCGCCGCATCAGCTCCTTCATCCGCTTGCGCGGCACTGCGCTGCGGAACCAGTCGGCGCCGGCCAGGCCAGCCTCGACAGCGGCCTGGTTCTCCCGGCCCGAGAGGCTGTACCGTTCCAACCGCTCCCTGCCCATTTCCGACCACCTCTCCGCGCTGAATGCCCCGGTCCGCCCTCAGCCGGGCCGGACAGCCGGGCCGGACAGCCGAGGCGACCCTCCCGGACCTTGATCGTCGCGGTACGCGACCATGCCGTCAAGCCGGCGACCGTTCACTGGCGGACTGCACATCCCGCCGGAGCCGGACCAGTTCACCGAGGACAGCGTTCCGGATCTGTATTTCCTGCCGACGCCCGGGGGCACGGCCAGCAGCGCCGCCAGCTTCACGGTGACATGACAGACTTGCGTCGGCTTGCTCCGCGATCTGCGGGGAATCTGCGCCGGCCGGGCAACCAAACGCTCAGTGGCGCGTACTACAGACATGACGCAGGGGCGATCAGGCCCGGGCCCGCTGCAGGGGCTCGGCGAGGAGGCGATGGTGCCTTTCGAGCCTGCAGGGGAGACGGCTCCGTCCGACTTGTCGGTGCTGTTCAGGCGGCGTCACGCTGAGCTTGTGCGGCTGGCCATGCTGATGGTCGGCGATCAGGCGACGGCTGAGGACGTCGTCCAGGATGTCTTCGCCCGGCTGCACGCCCGGCGCGCGGACGGCCCCCGGGGAGAGGACTCGCTGGCCTACGTTCGCGCAGCGGTCCTGAACGGCTGCCGGTCGCAGCTCCGGCGGCGTGCGGTCGCCCGCCGGTTCGAGGGCATTAACGGCAAGCTGTTCCAGCGGGCCACGCAGGACTCGGCCGAGCAGGAGATGATGCGGTCCGAGGAGCGCAGGCAGGTACTCGCCGCGCTGGCCGCCCTGTCCTCCAGGCGGCGTGAAGTGCTTGTCCTCCGGTACTACCTGGGACTGTCGGAGGCCGAAATCGCCAGCGTGCTCGGCATCAGTCCCGGCACGGTGAAGTCCACAGCCGCACGCGGCCTCGCCGCGATGTGCCGGCGGCTCGGGGAGGAATCATGACGAGTCCAGAAGACCGGCTGAGGGCCGCGCTCGCGGCCGAGGCGAGCACGGTGCGCGAGGAGACCCTGCGCCCCCTCGCCGTCCCTCCCGCCGGCCCGCCTGCGGCCGCGCCTGCGGCCGCGCGGCGCGCGGCGCGCGGCTGGCCACGTTTCCTCGCGCCGATCGCGGCCGCGGCAGCGGTCATGCTCATCGTGGGCGTCGCCGTCGCCATCGGGCGGACGGACGGTGCCCCGCAGCCGGCTCGCGGGGCCCGGCCGGCCGCCCCGACCGTCCGGATCGGCGGGTATCCGACCGGCATCGCCTACGACGGCGCGACCCGGACGGTCTATGTCGCGACGGGAGAGACCAACGTCCTGACGGTGGTCAACGCGGCTACCTGCAACGCGTCCAGCACCGCAGGCTGCGCTCACGTCAGGCACGCCGACACCGGCGGCCAGGATCCGATTGGCGTGGCCGTCGATGACCGGACGCGAACGGCGTACGTCGTGAACGGCGGGTCGGACACGGTGGCGGTCATCAACGCGGCCACTTGCAACGCCGCTGTGACCAGCGGATGCTCGAAGAGGCCGGCCCTGGTCAGCGTTCCCGGCGGGCCCGAGTTCCTCGCCATCGACCCGCGGACCGACACCATCTACGTGGCCGACACGTCCTCCGGCCAGGTGTCGGTCATCAACGGCGCGACCTGCAACGCCGCTGTCACCAGCGGTTGCTCGAAGAAGCCTGCCACCGTCAGCGTCGGGGCCGGCGCGTTCCCGATCGCAGCGGATCCCGGCACTGACACCGTCTACGTCGGCACCAACCGCGGGCTGGTCCTCATCGACGGGCGAACCTGCAACGCCGCGGTCGCCAGCGGCTGCAGGAAGGTTCTCGCGACGATTCCGGTCGGCGGCCTTCCGGCCGGCATCGCGGTCGATCGGGCAGCCGGCGCCATCTACGTCACCAGCGAGGCCCCTGGCACCGTGGCCGTCTTCAGGCGCAGTACCTGCAGCGCGCTCGACGCGGCCGGCTGCAGCGCGCGGCTCGGGACCGTCACCGTCGGATCTGACCCGCGGGGAGATGCGGCTGACCAGGCAACCCGCACCGTCTACGTCGCCAACGCGGGATCGAATACCGTGTCCATGATCAGCACGGCCACCTGCGGCGCGGCCAGCAGCGGCGCAGCTAGCAGCGGCGCGGCCAGCAGCGGCGGATGCAAGCACCTACCTGCGGCGTTCCCGGTCGGCGCCAGCCCGCGCCGGATAGCGGTCGCCGCGGCCGCGCATACCGTCTACGTCGTCAATGTGTTCGCCGGGACCCTGTCCGTCATCAACTCGGCGACCTGCAATGCGGCGGACTCCCGCGGCTGCCCGGCGAAGTCACCGCGTGGGACCGGCGGCGTTGGCCGCGCCGGCCGCGCCGGCCGCGCCGGCCGCGCCGGCCGCGCCGGCCGCGGGAGCGTCGGCGGCATGCAGTCGGCCTGCGCTCCCGCGGTGGTGGCGTCGGCGTCTGGCCAGCCCGCCGGGCCGCTGACGCGTGCGTCGGTGCACGTCGCGTCGGGGTCGGTCGGCGGCCAAGCCTGGAGCCTGTGGTCGAGGAAGGGCGTGGCAGGCGTGACCGGGATCGAAGATGGCGGGCTGGTGCTTGGCGGCCGCTGGTACGGGCTGTGCGCCGGGTTCCCGAACGTCGCCGAGATGGAGCTCATCAATGCGGGTACACGCGGGATCGACTACGGCTTTGTCCAGTTCCCCGGCAAGATAGCGGTACGGCTGGCCTCGGGCGGCAAGCTGCCCTCGCCGGCCGTCACCGAGGTGAAGGGCATGACGTTCTTCATCGGCCAGCTGCCGCGGTCCGCCTGCTCTTATCCCGCGATGATGCTCACCGCGTCGGGAAGCTCCGGCAGCGCCGCGCATCGGCTGAGCTTCGGCGCCTGCGCGTCCGGCAAGCTCGTCAGTATCACCGGCAGCGAAGGCGAGTGGGGCTCCGGCTCGGGCTCGGCCTCGGGCCTTGCGGGATCGGGCCTTGCGGGATCGGGCCTTGCGGGATCGCTTGCCGGCGGTGGTGGCGGCGCCCTGTCCCATGCCGAGGGCCAGTGCAGCCCGCAGGACACGAGCGTCCTGTCGGGCCGGCCGGCCGGGCAGCTGACGAGGTCGTCGGCGCAGGTCTCATCGGGGTCGGTCGGCGGGCAGGCCTGGAGCCTGTGGTCGAGGAAAGGGCTCACCGGCGTCCGCGCGGTCGAGAACGGCGGCCTGGTCTTCGGCGGTCGGTGGTACGGCCTGTGCCCGGGTGCGCCGAATCCCGCGGAGTTCGAGCTGCTGAACGGGGGAAGCCACGGCATCGTCTACGGTTTCGTGGCCAACCCGGGCAGCTATGCAATCACCCTGACGCCCGGCCGGGCGCTTGCGGCACCCCAGATCCGACGGGTGATGGGCGGCACGTTCTTCATCGGCCAGCTGGCAAAGTCGGCATGTGCTTACCCATCGCTCGTGCTGCAGGCGACCACGCGATCCGTCACCGACATGCATCACCTCGAGTTCGGCGCATGCAGCCCGAACAAGCTGGTCGCTATCTCGGGCGGCAACGGAAGCTGGTAGTGCCCCGCCCGGGGCGCGGGCCGCGAGTCCGACGCCGACGGCCAGGAGACGCGGGTTGGCGGGCTAAGGCCGGCGCGCGGCGCGCACCGCGGCGGTTACCAGCGGCAGGGTGAACTCGCCGGCCGAGGTCTCTGGCTGGCGGTGCAGGAAATCGCGGATCGTGGCGAGCGTCCTGGCGCGTTCCGCCTCGTCCATCACCAGCATTCGCGAGTGGGTGGCAATGGCGGCGACCAGCGAGTCGGCGCTCCGCAGCTGCCCATTGCCGAACTCGCGCTCCTCCACTGGGGCAAACCAGCTACTGCCCGCGCGCAGCGCGCCGTGCCCGGTATCGGCTTCTGGGGCTGCCCGCCAGCGTGACAAGGTTGGCCCGCTCTTGCTGATCGCAGCGAGCCCGGCGACCCACCCGACCCGGTCATCATCTACGTTCCACAGCCCGGCGAGCACGCCGCCAGGCGCCAGCACCCTGGCGATCTCCGGCAGCGCCCGGTCCAGGTCGAACCAGTGAATCGCCTGCCCGCACAGCACAGCGTCCACGCTCTGGTCCGGCAGCGGGAGCGCCTCGGCGCTGCCTTCCGCGGCTCGCACTCCGGGCAGCTGGCGGCGCAGCTCGGCGAGCATGGCCTGGTCCGGCTCGACCGCGACGACATCGGCGCCAAGGCGGGCGAGCGCCCCGGTCAGGATGCCGGTCCCCGCGCCCAGATCCACGACCCGCACCGGATGCGCGTCGCTGACCGGTGCCAGGCACCAGCGGATTGCCGCTTCGGCGTAGCCGGGGCGGTGCTGCGCATATTGCGCGGCAGCCGCGCCGAACGAAGAGGCACGCCGCAGCCAGTCTGCCGACGCCGCCTCTGCTGCCAGCCGCTCTGCCTCTGCATCCAGCCGCCCTGGCCCCGTTTCCACCCGGCGATGTTATGACACCTCGCTAGCGGGCGCACCTGACCCCGGGGCCAGCCAGCGCGGACACCGGTCAGGCGCCGGCGTCTACCGTGACCTCGGCGCGGTCGGCGTAGAACGCGACGTGCCCGGCAATCTCGGCGACCGCGGGATACGGGCTCTCGTAGGTCCAGATGACGTCCTCGAGCTCCTCGCCGCCCGGAATCCGCACGCTGTAGTAGCTGGCGTCGCCCTTGAACGGGCAGTAGGTGCTCGCGGCGGTCCGGCTCAGCACGCTCTGGTCGACGTCCGCCAGCGGGATGTACTGCACCGCCGGGTACGTCGACTCCTGCAGGGTCAGCGCGCTGCTGGTGTCGGCGACGACCTTGCCGCCGACGCGAACCGTGACCCGGCCCTTGGTCGGCTCGACTGTGATCGGGTGCTCGGTCGTGGGTTCCAGGACAGGACGGGACATAACGGGCTCCTCGTGGTCGGTCGGCGCGGCAGAGGGTGGCTCACCTTCGTGCAGCGCCGACCACGTGGACAGCGGTGTCAGTGGCGCAGGTATTCCAGCGTCGTGAGGCCGTCTCACCGGCCGGTGAGACGGCTCAGCAGTGGCCGGCGGCGAGTAGCCATGATCACGTCCCGATCCGGCAGCCTGCGGCCCTGGCCGCCGGTCAGCGCAGTTCCCTGAGTACCTCGGCGGCCGCCCGCTCGCCAGACCGGACCGCGCCGTCCATATAGCCGCACCAGGCGATCGCCGTCTCCGTGCCGGCCCAGTGAATCGGCCCGGCCGGCTGCCTGAGCGCGGACCCGTACCTGGTCCAGACGTTCGGCCCGAAGAGCGTGCCATAGCATCCGCCGCTCCAGCGCTCCCGCTGCCAGTCGAGCTCCCGGTAGTCAGCGGGCGTGGCTGCCCGGGGCCCGAAGTACCTGACCAGCGAGTCCAGCACGGCCCGGCGGCGGACCTCGGAGCTGGCCGGTCCGAGCCGGCGTGCCTCATCACCCTCGACGAAGGCGAGCAGGATGCCCGGCGACCCGTCCTGCGGTGAGTTGTCGAACACCACCCGCGATCCCTCGCCGTCGCCGGTTGCCTGACCGCTCAGTCCCTCCGCCCGCCAGAACGGCTCGTCGTAGATTGCCTGGCACTTGATCACCGAGCCCATCGGCGCCCGCTGCGTCAGCTGCGCGCGCCATTGCGGCAGCGCCGGGTCGTAGTCAATCCGGCCGGCCAGCAGGGGCGGAGCGGTGACGATAACGCGCCGCCCGGCGCATTCTCCTGCCGGGGTCTGCGCCGTCACGCTATCTCCGCGCACGGTGATCCGGCTGACTGGCGCGCTGAGCCGGACGACATCGTCACCGAGGCTGGCCGCCAGCCGCAGCGCGATCAGCTGGGAGCCCCCGGCGAACCTGTCCTGCTGCGCGCCGCCCGTCGTGGCGATCAGGTTCTGGAACGAGCCGCCCGAGCGAGAGTAGAACAGCACGTGCAGCAACGAGACGTCGCCGGGCTCGCAGGCGAAGACGGCCTCGGTTCCGAGCGCGAGCAGCGTCCTGGCGCCGCGGCTCGCCGCGTTCTTGCGGATCCAGGTCTCGAAGGTCTGCGAGTCCCACTCGCGAGCGCGCGCCGCCGTCCACGGGGCGTCAGCTGGTATCCGCCTGGCGAGGGATTCCAGCCGGGACTGGGCACGCCCGACGTCGGCCAGGACGAGCGGGTTGATCCGCGGGATCGTGCCGGAATAGGTGCCCCGCTTGCCGTTGAAGTGCAGCACCTTCCTGCCGGTGTCATAAGTCGGGAACGTGGCTATGCCGAGGTCGGCGGCGAGGGCGAGGATCCGGTCCTGAGTCGGCCCGGCATACTGGCCGCCCATCTCGACGATCTTGCCGTTCCCGATCGGCTGGCTGACGATCCGGCCGCCGACCCGGTCCCTGGCCTCGAGCACCAGTACCGAGCGCCCCGCCCTGACCAGCTCGCGCGCCGCGGTGAGGCCTGCCAGCCCGGCCCCGACTATCAGCACGTCGGCATTTGTGCCCATAACCGTTCCTTCGCCTCGACAGGCGTCGTCGGTTGCCCTGTCGTGAATTGCTGGCTTACGGTGAATCGATGCGGTCATCTACCGCAAAGGGGGCAGTCATGGCGGCGGAGAAGACGTCGGCTCATCGCTGGCTGCCGCAGATCGCCACGGCAGCGCTCCTGTCCGCCGCCGCGGTCGCCGCGGCGTCGCCGGCCGCCGCGGTCGCTGGGGCATCGCGCGCCGCCACGGCGCGGCACTCGCCAGCTGCCATCAGCGCGCACCATCCGCCCGGGTACCAGATCATAGCCAGGTCCGCCGGCGCGCCGCCTGGCGCCTTCGACTCCGGTACCTTCGCCACGTGCCCTGCTGGCACAGTCGTATGGGGCGGCGGGGTTGAATTTTCCGGTTCCGCCGATGCCAGCCTCACCGTCAACACGTCCAACCCGAACGGGAGCGGCGGCTGGGCAGCAAGGGTCAACAACACCGGGACAACGAACGCGCAGTTCGAGGTCGACGCGATCTGCGCGAACAAGCCGAAGGGTTACAAGATCGTTTCTCAGATGGCGGATAACCCGCCGGGCACCCAGTCGCATTCCACAGCCACCTGCCCTTCCGGGGATACGCTGCTTGGCGGCGGCACGCTGTCGACCGCCGACCAGGTGGCGGCCATTCTCACCAGTGCCTGGCCACGGAGTTCGGCCAAGTTCACCGGGTACATGTACAACGGGACGACCAGCGATGCGAACTTCATCGTCTATGCGATCTGCGGCCACAAGCCGGCTGGCTACAAGATCGTCTCGGAGAGTGGTCCTATAGGTCCGGGCGCCACGCTGGAGGAGGGCATCGGGTGTCCAACTGGCACGTCAGCCCTTGGCGGTGGCGCTCAGGCCCTGGACCACGTCCCAGCCGTCCAAGTCAGCGGATCGATCGACCAGGGCCCCTCCGGCTGGTCCATCGCCCTGAACAACACCGGGCAGTCGGCGGATCAAGTAGACGGCTACGTGATCTGCGCCGCGTAGGCTCATCGGCGTCGCCGTCCTTGTGTTCAGGAGCCGGTCAGGCTGCGGATGACGGATGCCGGGGCTTGGCAGTAAGTGCCGATAGCGGTGACGGCGTCGTTCCATGCTGTCAGGTCAGCCGCAGAAAGCCCGTGATATTCCTCCAGGTCAAAGCTGACTTTAGTTGTCGTGTTCATGACGTTGGCAGCGGCATGGCCCAGTTCACTGGAAGTGAACGGGATGCCGATGTTGCTGAAGCCGGATTTGAACGCAGTCATCTCAGCCTCTCCCCCCGCTACCGTCGATTTCCGCGGCGATGCCGCCCACTTGGCCAGGAAAGCATTCACGGCGGCGCAGGAACCTGGCGCTAGCCCGGCGCTGCGCCCTGCCCTTCTTGACTCGGTAGGTTTCTTGCGATCAGTGGGACGGTCAGGTGCGCAGGGTTCGGTCGGCGACGGTCATCAGGACCAGGGCGACGCTGACGCCGACCATGATCCAGGCGATGAGGTGCACGCCGTGGTCGGAGACGCTGACCGGGGACCCAGAGGCGGACATCAGAATCTCCAGTGCGTAGTGGTTAGAGGAGCTCGGCGAGACGCTCGATCAACCGCGTGGCGGCATCGAGGGTCGCAATCTCTTCGCTGGTGAACGACTCGGCCAGTACGATGGCGACCCGGCCCATCGCCTGCGAGGTGATCTGCTCGCGCCGGGCCAGCTCCGCGGTGGTAGACGGACCGAGCCGGTCGAGTCGCGACAGGGCCGTTAGCTGCGGCACGGTCAGGTCGCCCTCGGACAGCGTCTCCTGGGTGCGCCGCCTGAACGCCCGACGCCGACCCGCAGCCGGATGGCGGTCTCGCGGACTGCCCCAGGTCGAGGAGCCCAGGTCGAACTCTAAGGGCCAGCGCGCCGGTCAGGTAGTCAGGCAGCTCACGAGAACTATCAGCGTCGCTGGGACTCCGCTGCGGTAACAGCTACAGCGGAGTCCCAGCCATGCTGCTGGCCCTCCGCCAGCCGCCGCAGACCTCGCAGTTGACGGGGTTGATGCCGTCGCGCTAACGGCACACCGGCCGGGCCTCCGTGGCGTCGATGACAAAACGCGTGCTGGAAGTCGCAGTGGCAGAACATATGGGCCAGGCTGTCAGCTCCCACCAGCGCCGAGGGCCGTCAGCAGCACCAGCACGATCGTGACAGCCGCGAATATGCCGTGCCCGATGACGACAGGCAGCGGGAAATTCCGTTCCGGCGGGCTAGTAATCCGCGCGCGCGCTCCCGTCGCTGCCACGGTTTCATGTGCCCGGTGCACCTGGATCCATCGGGCCGCCATGGTGAGGCCCAGGATCGCGACGGTGGCCAGTATCAAGACCGTGGCCCACGCGAGCCTGGAGGCATCGGTGATCAGGTACGCGGTCCATACCACGAGTCCAGCGACAGCAAGCAGCGCATGGGCGCTGATGACCGGCACAGGCAGGCGGGTCGCCGCGGCGGACTGAAACTCGCGGTCATATTCGATCAGCCAGATCCCCAGCAGGAGAAGGCCGCCTCCGGCGGTGATCAGCCAGGTGATAGAAGCCGCAAGCGACATTGCCAACCCTTCCTCAGCGGCGCCCGGGAGCCCCGCTCGGGGTCCGCACGCAAACGTCGCAGCACACCAGATGGCGTGCTGTGCGTGCATGACGGGATGGCCCGCATCCACCCTTATCCACGGGCAGGCTCGCCCCGCAGTTCACCCCGGGACGCATTTGGCTGGTAAGCGGCAAGCGGCCACCCGTCACCGCCCGGCGTGCCGACCCGTTCCGGGGCCTGCCGGTTGTCCGTCAGGGGGAGGCAAAGTCGTTTCGGATGGCGGTAGCGGGACGCGAGACGGCGGCGGTAGGGCGGATAGCAGCACGGACGCGGCCCTTGTGATGATGACGGCGGCTCAGGTTCGCACGAGCAGCCCGAGGTGTCGCCAGCGGGAAGAACGGGCCGGACTAAGCGGGCACGCTCGCGACTGGCGGCGTGGGTCGAAGCAACCTTTGGCCAGCGCTGGCGTCTCTGATACGTGGACGCTGAATCGCGTAGCTGCGCGGCCGTTCCCTGGCTTTCCGCCATGACCGGGTCCCGGCCGCTGTGACGTCAGGTCCGGATCGCGCGGACAGTGACGTGGATGTTGGCGGAATGGACGCCGACCAGGCAGTGACTGAGCTCTACCACCAGCACGCGCTGGGGCTGACCCGGCTCGCGTTCCTCATGCTCGGCGACCGGCAGACGGCCGAAGATGTAGTGCAGGAGGCTTTCTGTGGCCTCTACCGGGCCTGGGACCGCATTTCTGACCAAGCCAGCGCTCTCGGTTACGTGCGGACATCGGTGCTCAACGGCTCCCGGTCAGCCCGGCGCAGCACCAGGCGAGTTCCCCGGCCGCTGGCCGCTCCCGCCACCGCATCAGCGGAAGCCGCCGTGCTGGCGGGCGAGGAACGCCGGGAAACGGTGGCAGCGCCCGGTGGCGTGTGCCAGCCGCTGGTCTGCCCTGCAGAGGTCGCAGCTGAGGATCTCGGCGAGCGCGACGTAGGCAGCGTCGTAGGCAGTCACGTTGGCGCGCAGTTCCCAGGCGCGGCGCATGAACCGCAGTGTAGGATAGCGATCGAGGTCGAGGTCTTCGAGATCCTGGACGGCGGCGGCGAACCGGCGACCGGGGACGGTGCCGGCCAGCCAGTGCTTGCACAGGACGGCGACGGTCTCGACGTCGACGAGGTCGGGCACGGCGAGGTCACCGGCGGTACGGAGCTCGCGGCGGGCCCGCCGTCCGTCGGCCCCGTCGTCGCCGACAACGTTGGCGAGCACGGAGGCGTCGATGACGATCAATCCCCGGCGAGGTCCTGGGCCAGGTCTTCGGCTGCCTGGCGCAGCCCGACCCGGCCGCCCCGGTGGCGGTCGATGCGGTCTAGCACCTCGCCGATGCCGGGTCGTTCGGCCAGCCGTCTCAGCTCACCCGCGAGGTACTGCTGCAGCGACTGGCGGCACTGAACAGGGACCCGGATCTTTTCGTGGTGGCGGGCGGTGCGCTGAACCGGTGGATCCGGAAGCGCCATCCGGCTCGGCTGGTGCACCATGGGCGGGCATGGACTGCCCGGCGTGCGTTGTCGTCGGCCGTGTCAGCTCGCGGGACAAGAGCTGGATGTCTTGCGGCAGGTGCGGTGGCAGCGGCCTACCATGACGGTAACTTCCCTGATGGGCGGAGCCGGGTGATGGCAAAGAAGGCCTTCTCGTTCCGGGCTCCGGGCAGGCGGCGGGGCCGGCTGCGACATGGTGGCGCCGTCATCGCCGTGGCTGCGGTCATTGCCTTAGCCGGGACAGCATGCACCACGGCGTCGTCTGGCCCGGTGGCCACTGGTCCTACGCCGCCTGCGGTCATGGTGCTGAAGCAGGGCGCCGATAACAGCAACGGCGACATCTTCATCGCCCCGGACGGGGGCCCCGTGGGCGGCCCGGAGATCATCAGCAACACCGGCAAGGTGATCTGGTTCCACACAGTGCCGGCCGGTGATTGGGCTACCGACTTCCGCACCCAGACCTACCAGGGCAAGCCCGTGCTCACCTGGTGGCAGGGCACCGGCTTCGGCGGCCCTTCGAGCGGAACCGACTACATCTACAACGACCGCTACCGGCAGATCGCCGAGGTCAAGGCGGGCAACGGCTACTCCGCCGACGGTCACGAGTTCCTCATCACGCCCTGGAACACGGCGCTGATCGTGGCCGACACCATCACGACCGCGAACCTGACCTCCACTGGC
>Ga0302325_10015499_pt1 | contig 16199 bp, 16 predicted proteins | sample Palsa_T0_2_FD_201948 | JGI IMG/M metagenome (GOLD analysis project Ga0302325, IMG submission 201948) | Peat permafrost microbial communities from Stordalen Mire near Abisko, Sweden - Palsa_T0_2 | ecosystem: Environmental > Terrestrial > Soil > Palsa > Peat permafrost | place: Sweden: Abisko... | reverse complement strand
CTTCCCCACGGGTTTCACGACTGGCACCGGCTTCCAATTCAATGGCTCGGCGAAACTAGTCTCTAGCCAGCTTCAATTAACGGATGGCGGATCGGGTGAAGCAGGAAGCGTCTTCTTTACCACTCCGGTGAACGTTAGCAATTTCACTACAAACTTCACTTTCCAACTCACCAGTGCACAGGCCGACGGCTTTACCTTCACCATTCAGAATTCCTCAGCGGGTGCGACTGCTCTGTCCACCTTTGGAGGCGGACTGGGATATGGCCCTTACACTCTCACTGGGACTCCGGGGATTTCGAACAGCGTGGCCGTGAAATATGATCTGTATAACAACAATGGTGAAGGCACCGACTCGACTGGGCTTTATACGAATGGCGCTTCACCGACTACACCGGCCACCGATATGACTTCATCTGGAGTAATCCTAAGTAGCGGCGACATCATGGCTGTCCAAATCACCTATAACGGCGCTACCCTGGCTATGACGATCACTGACACAAGCCTGAACAAAACCTTCACCACCAGCTGGCCCATCAATATCCCGCAGACGATAGGCGGAAACACCGCGTACGTCGGCTTTACCGGTGGCACCGGAGGGGAAACCGCCATCCAGAACATCAAAACGTGGGCTTTTACCTCATACTAGGTCGGCTGACTTTTCTGCAGGCTCCCAAGCCCACGGAACCCGATAATCTTACACTATGGGGTTGCTACTGATTATTGCTCTTGAGCAAACTTCTTTGCAGAGCCTGCGCAGCAGACAGCAGATGTGGGTTCTTACTGAGGTGGTTATCCCTCAACTCCGAAAGCCTGCGACGGAAGAAAGCTTTCACCTTCCAGGGAACTCGGCGGTTCGCATCGGATAGCCCGAAATTATTCCGGTAAATCACCGAGAATTTTCGCGATTCTTCGGGAGGCAAATCAAAGAAAAATCGAACGCCTTTGTCGTCCGTCCGGACACCAGGGCATGGCACTCCATCAAGAACAACTCTTTCCACAGGAATTCCACCTTGTCCCGGCCATTCGACAAAGCACCGCAGGAGATTTTTGGAGTCGTTTTCGATCTGGCCGGTGCTTGAGTAGGCCCGGATTTGGAGGGTCCCCTCTGGCGTCCAGCGCCTAAGGTAAGAGTTTTCGACCGCAGTCTGCAGATTAGACCATCGAATCTCCGGCGTGAGGGCGTTGATGCGCGATACCAACTGGATAAGGGATTTGGGATCTTTAAATATCTCATGATGTTCCACGATCAAGACAGGTTTCCCGAAAAAGAGATTGAATGCAATATCCTGCAACGTGATTTCGCCCACGTATTTTCTGAGGAACAAGGCAAACCCGCCATATTTGAGGATTGCAGGTTCCATGAACTCTGAAAGGGCAAGTCGCGCACGTTCCCCGCGCGGGTTTGGACCGGAATTCACGGCTGCGGAGAAATTGTGCGCTTTGAGCGCAATCATGGCATCCCGCGAGAAATTCCCTTGGGGGAACACCATCACATTGTCACTCTGAATTCCCGTCTTCTTCTGGTGTGCGTCCATACGTTCTTGTGCCACAGTCAACATGCCATTGAGTAGGCCGGAATCTTCCGACGCGAACTCGGCGTCTGTGTGGTCGTTCCCGTGAAAACAAATTGAGAAACGGTCAGGCCTTTCACGGAACATGCGAGCAATGCCGTGCGAATTTCGTCGGTAATTGTGAGGAATGAAGGCAATGCTGGTATGGAAGTTATACTCGTCCATCAGCGCAAGAACTCGCTCGAACTTCAGAAACCCGTAGTCTTCTCTTAACAGCGGGTCGTCGATAACCACGGTTGCATGGTGCTGATTCGGGTGCCAGCATTCTTCGCGAAACGCATATCGAATAAACATGGCCGGAGGGAGCAATTGCGAGAAATATTCGATTAGAGGCTCCTCGTCCACATTCGCGCCGAGGTCCGCCACGTTAGAGCCAGCCAGAAAAAAAACCTCGGCCCGCTCGCGTTGAATGCTTGCGAAGAAAGGCTGGCCACCGACGGCTATATGCGTTCGGACTTTTCCAGCTTCCGGATCTTCAATAAGAACTCGGTCGTTTGACTGATCAATAGGGCCAAATGTCAGACCTGAGAAAGCTCCACAAATCTGCTTGTGTTCTGAACTGATCTCATAGCTCAATCCCGACTGTTCTACAGGATGCACTGATCGCAGAGAGCGTTGCGAAAACATCTTGACGATACTGGCGCTCAAGGGATCGAGAGACAAGTTGTGAATGAGCACGAAGGAAAACCGCGAAGTCAGGTAGGAAGCCAGGTCGGGGGGTAAAGACTGATCCAACGAGCATTCTCGAATCGCGGCTGGATTTACGACAAAGCAGGAATTCTTGTCTGCAACGTGCTTCTCTATAAAATCCGGGGAAAACATTACTCCTTTCTCCACGCGCAGCGGTTCACATTGGCCGCCCAGAAATTGCGTAAGTCGAATGAGACGGGCGTCTGAAATGTTCAGGTCAGTCGAGTAAGGAACGACCAGTTTCACTAGCTCTCCTTCTGCTCCAAACAGCGCGTATGTAGTCTAGGTCTTGCCGCGAGGCGTCGACTTGTCAGAGGGTAGCAGCATGAGCCGCCGCGAAAATGCCTTCAGCGATACTTCAGGCGTGAGGGGAACACCACACTTTGCGATGGCAACCGCTGGGTTACCCTGCACCATGGTCATTGGCGGCACGGACTTCGTCACAACGCTGCCGGCGGTGACTACTGCGCCACGGCCGATAACCACGTTGGGGAGAATTAACACGCCAGGACCGATGAAGGCGTCTTCTTCAATCGTCACGCCATGGGTTTCCCTGAAATGCGCAATCACGGTCACACGCATACCGAGCGACGCACGATTCCCAATCGTAATAAGGTAAGGACGCGAAGTATCGAGTATCACGTCATAGCCGATCCAAACGTCTTTTCCAATATGGACTCCGCGAGCTCGGTGCAATTTAACTCTTAGCGTCCGGGCACCCGGCATAGTCCTTGCGAGATGCTGAAAGAGCCGGTTAATGAGACCTCGAAATGCGTTCTCTTTCACCTGTTTTCTCGTTTGTGTTACACGACTACACTCGCCCGATCTTGCGTTACATCCTCTTCATGAAGGATTTTTGTGCTTGCGAACATAGTTCCGCACTGCCGCGAAAGATACGAGCTCCGGCAAGTCTATAAGATTAATCTGCAGCCCAAACTCTTCTTGAAGCACAGCGACTAGCGTGACAGCAGCCAAAGAATCCCAGGCTGGTACGGACTCGACACTGGAAGTAGGAATTTGTTCGGCAGCCAGGTCCGGAAATACCGAAGAAAAACAGCGGATCAGCCGAGCCTCCATCTCATCCATTCACTACCTCCTCCACTCGGTGGAATAATGATGGGGACCTTCCCGAAAAGGCGGTTCTCGAAAACCGAAGGTCAGTAACTGGAGGGGCTCCGAGTAATCCGGTAAAGAATTCCTGCAGCGGTCCATTCCGCGGTGTTGCCTGGTAATCGAAACAAATTTCTTCCGCATCAAACTTCTGGAAGAGTTGCTTTAAGGATTGATGTTCGATACGCCGCGAAAAGGCGCGGCAACTCATGACCCAGGAGTCGATTTTGAGCACCTTTCCCTGAATCCTGCCCAGCAGAACCGCAATCTTGCCTAGCGGTCCAAACTTGTCCTCATAGCTCGCGGTCATTAAAAAAGTTGCCGGATCGTTGAGATAGGTTTTCCAGGCCGCGTCGCTCAATCGCTTGCCATTCAGGTTAAATTGGTTGGTCTTATTAATCAACTCGAAAGCTCGGCTATCTGCAGCCTGTTTTCCGAAGGTGAATCGGATCGAAGCGTCGGCGCTCTGAAGGAAATCATCCAAGGAATCGCCGCTAACCTCCCGGGCATTACGCAATGCGGCTGCCCCGCGAATGCTTTTCAGCCGAATCGAATCCTCTGTGGAAACGATACTTTTCCCAAACAGATCTCGCACACGCTTGAGCAAATCCCAAATCGCCTGATAATCATTCTTAGGGAAAACAATGCATTCCATCTCGGGGAATTCGGCTTTTACTTCGGCAACTTCCATCGGGCTGTCGTCAATGAAAACGACAGCTTCAGGGCCGATATTCCACGTTTTCAAAATGCGAAGAGCCGATTCCGATTTGCGAGACCAATGGACTTCGAAGGGGTACACATTCTCTTTGGAGAGAATCATGTCTCTTCGTTCGAAGGCTTTTTCTACCAGCGCGCGATCGTTTTTGCTGGCGACGGCGATCAAAACTCCGGCGCTCGCAAGGGAGCACAGAAATTGCTGATAGAGGCCATGCATGTGTGTGTGCTCATCGAGGTCCCAGGAAATCCGTTCCGTGCCAACCTCACCCACGATTCCCGCCCACAGCGTGTCATCCAAATCTGTGATCAGACCCTTCTTGGGCTCGGAATTTTGTGTCAAGGCGGCCAGTAGCTCAGCAATGGCTGAGGCGTGAGGCAGTTTATAGGGAAAGCCTGTCATCAACTCCAATTGCACATCAAAGCGTGCGTGCGGCGGAGAGAGTTCGTCGAGATGTTGGGTGTTAAGGACGCGTATGGAGGATTCGTTAGAGATAGAGGCGGCGAATGAGGCAACGAGTTGCCGCAGTTGGAGCTCGTAGGCACCTGCCTGTCTGGTCGGCGTGGTGAAAAGAGGAGGCAGCGGAAGAGTAGGCAGGCAAACACACACTGGGATGAATGTCGACGTTCGCCTCACTGCCTGCTCCAGACGAGCCGCGGCCTGGTTTGCCGACTTCACAACGTCCGGCAAGTCTGCGGTGCGCCAACCTCCCAAGCTTCGAATGCCCAGGCGAGGGTCCAGGTCTTGCCATTCGATTACGACGGCCAGAACGTCGCAGCCCGACGACGGAAGGCGTTCGATGCTTCCGGCAAGATCTCTAAACAAACCGGTTTTCACTTCGACGCGTTGCCGAGGTAAACGCTTTCGCAGCTGGGCGGCAAAGAAGGTTTGGAGGTGCAGCGGAGTAAAGCCACAGGCTAAAAACACCTTGAGTGGATGCTCGTCCTCCGGAACGGCCTGTTTGAGGAACTCTAAAGCTTCAATTAGGTTCACGGCATCCGTACCAATAAATTGCCAGCATCTAGCGGGCTGGCTCCGAGCTAGAGAGAACAGGATAAAAAGCCGACTGACTCGGCCCTTAAAAGTCTAACATAGCGGCGAGTGGCAAAAAGCCTGGTCCTCGTGGAAGGAAACTACTTAGAAAACATCCAGATACATGGAGGAAACCACTTCGGGAGGCGGGTCCCCTTTAAATACCGTAAGATACGCCTGCAATACGCGCGGAGATCGGCGGAATCGCGCTGCACCGAAAGGTCCCATGTCGGCGTAGCCTAAATTGGGGACGATTGCCATCTGTGCTCCTACTTCGACAACCTGATCCAATAACTTCCGGACCAGTGCCAGCCGTTCCGGTTGTTCAAGCGTTCCCCACAGTACATCTTCGATGATCAAGCACTTCGTCCGCCGCGAGTTGGCAATCTCCACCACATGGCCCGTGAGAACACCCTGTCTAGGCCCCGAGGCGTGTCGCGCAACAACGGCGCCGTAACGGCGGCATTGCCATTCGGCTTCTTTCTCACTCCAAATGCGAGCCAGAGGTGCATGCTCCGCGATCGACCCGGCCGTTCGCAATAAAACTTCCACATCGTTCGATTCTATTTTCAATTCCAGCTGAGAAACCATTTTCGATTGGAGGATTCGCATTTGGTATCCAACGGAGAAAATACGTTCGGTAGGAAGCTTCATTGCACGGCAGCAGCCGAGGATCATTCCGTTCATCGGCTCTCCGTCAACGCAGTAGTTCACCATGCCATCAAAGCCCGCCGCCTGCGCCCTCTTGACCAGTTCGCCCCAGAGGACCACTCCGTACCCTCTCTTCTTGTATTCGCTGGAGACCGAGAGGAAGCTGCTGAGTATGACTTTCAACTCGCGTCCCCTGAACTTCAAGCGGCGAGGAAAACCCGCTATAAAGGCGAGCGGCTTACTACCGTCGTACAGTGTGGGGGCCAATGAAAAATTGGATCCAGGATATTCGAAATAGGAGGCTACAAAATCCGGGGTGTACATCAAAGATTGATTGCTGTTTTCCATCCACGAGCGCTGGACCAGATCGGCAACCTCAGCGTAGTCACCGCGAAAATCTTCAATGGAGAGAAGCTGCGGACTCTTGAATGTGGAAGCATCTGCCAATTTGAAACCCCTGAACTATTATGAAGCACAATTGTAGCCATCAGGGAAGCGGGTGTCCAAATGGAAAAAACGGCATAGTAACACTTCGATGGCGCCATTAAGGAAGCGAGTGCGAATTTCGCCAGATACGACATTGGTTGCCGCTGAAGAACCGTGGTACTAGAATCGGTTCAGAACAGCCGAAGCCTTGTCTTTACTAGGGAGCCGCAAGTGATTGACACTCCAGATTTTGAAGTGCGGTTGCATCATGTTGGCTTTGCTATCCGCAACATTGAGAATGAAATTGCCGCGTTCCGGAGTTCAATTCTGGCAAGCTGGGATGGAAAGATATTCCACGATCCTTTACAAAAGGTCAGGGTGACGTTCCTCCGGACCTCTAGTCCCTTTGACGCGATGGTCGAACTTGTCGAGCCGGCAGCGGAAGATTCGCCGGTTGGGCAATTCCTGAAAAGGGGCGGCGGATTACACCATCTTTGTTACGAGGTCCCAGATCTTAGTGCTCACCTCGAAAAAATGCAAGCCGGGGGTGGAATGATTGTAAAACCTCCGCTTCCCGCCGTTGCGTTCGAAAATCGGCGAATCGCCTGGGTCGTGACGAGGCAGAAGCTATTACTAGAATTTCTCGAAAGAAAAAAGCCTAGTTAGCGATCAGCCGTTGCTAAGTTTCACTGGTTTGCAGAGTCAGGGCGATTTCGTGTCTTTTGACAGCATGAATAATTAGATTTACATTTTGATGATTTCGCAAGGTTGCCGGTCACGTAGAATCATTCCGAGCCTCTGGGTAACCGCAGCAAAAACCATCGTCCCGCCGTCTGCCAGGACTTTGATCGCCTCCCAATACTGACCAAGCCTAACCGCATCCCTTCCCCAGAAGAGCACCAAGCCGCCGATCATTGCTTTCCGCTCAAAACTACGATGCTTACCTCCGGGGTATTTGCCGGAGCGCTCGTTCGCAACCATCGTGCGTATTGCAAGGATTACGGGCGCTAAGCGATTGCGTCTGAGATTGTTCTCTGGATGGCGGCGATAGAAAATGGTCAGAGGCGACTGGATCAGAATTGTCCGACCGCAGGCGGACAGCCTGATTAAGAAATCCAAATCTTCCAATATCTTATAGTCAGTTGGCCACCCATTCGCACCCTCGAATGCTTGGCGATCAACCACCTTGCAAATAGCCTTGCCGAAGGGCCGGTCTCTGCGGAGGTAGTCTTGGTATTCGAAGACGCGTATTTCGTGAGGAGTATCTGCCGGCTGCAGGGTCGGCGGCGTTCCATCGAACCACCAGAAACCGCCGAGGATGAGTTTCGGTGTTTTGGCCCGAATGACCCGTTCAAACACTTCCAAGGTCCAGGGCAGAAACAGGTCGTCCCCATCGTGGAACAACAAATAATCACCGGTCGCCAATGAGGCGCCACTGTTGCGAGCCGCGCCCACCCCCTGATTGGTTTCGTGGCAAACCAACTGGATCGCGTCTCCGTATCCCTGCAGAACCTCTTGGCTCCCGTCTGTGGAACAGTCGTCGACAACGATGACTTCGAATTCTGCATTTTGCTGCGATAGCGCGGAATCCAGGGCTTCCTCTATGAACCCTATCTGATTATAAAAAGTGATGATGATGCTGAATCGAGTGGACATCTTTCGCGCGCTCTCCCAATCACATCTTCATCTTGATAATTTCGCTTGGTTGACGGCCCTTCAGAATCACAGCGACCCTCCTAGTGATAGCGGCCAGAATCATTGGCCAGCCACGAGCCAGGAGGGTAAAGGCATTTCTATACATCCCACTCTTCGCAGCCTTCCTCGTCCAATAGATCGCTACACCTCCGATTAGCGCGCGTCGCTCAAGCCGGCGCCACACACCGCCAGGGTAAACACCCAGCTGTTCTTTTCGGTGCAGGTCGCCCACAGCACTGATGCAAGCCAATGCATTGTTCACCGTATAGCTGCCATGGGCTCGATGCAAAACGGTAGAGGGCGCGAGAATCTGAATCGTACGACCGGCGACACCTAGCCTGAGCGCTAGATCCTGATCCTCGAGTGGGAAGAAATCCCTTTGCCATCCATGTACATCCTCGAATGATTCGCGCGCGATCACGAGGGCGCTGGCACTATTCCCAAACGACCGATCTCTTCGCAAGTAATCGCTATAGTCGACCATAGTGATTTCCTGTGGCGTATCTCCGGGTGGAACGGCAGACAGCGCTCCTTCGAACCACCACATGGTTCCAAGAATCATCTTGGGATTCTTGGCTTGAACGATCCGATCGTAAACATCCAAAGCCCAAGGCAGAAAAGCGTCATCGCCATCAAGAAACACGAGGTAGTCACCGGTTGCGAGAGAGGCGCCAAGGTTGCGAGCCCCACAAGCGCCTTGGTTGGTTTCCAGGCACACTACCTTAACCGCATCCTGATATTGCCTTAGAATCTCCTGGCCGCCGTCCGTAGAGGCATCATCGACCGCGATTAGTTCCAATCCTGTATTTCGCAGGGCTCGCGCGGAATCCAGCGCATCCTTTACGAAGTCTCGCTGATTATAAAACGTGATGATGATGCTGAATCGAGGTGGCGTTACGTTTGCTTCTGGTTCATTGCCGTTCAATTACTCACCTATGCTTTGGCCATTCGGTTCGCCACAAAATCGCACAGCGGTCCGACCACAGTCATCTGCTCAGGATCCATATCCTCAAAATCGATCTCCCGACCGAAGTGCTGGTTTACGGCGCTAACTAGTTCCAAGAGCCCAAGCGAGTCAATCACTCCGGACAGCAGCAGGTCGCAGTCGTCCGAAAGCTCGCCGAGCGGGTCTTGTCCTTGGGCCGCCAGCCGCTCTTGTATGAAGCCCTTGAGAAATATTCGAACATCGCCCGGACTGACAGCGCTCATAGACCCTCTTCGAGTAGCTTAATTACGGCGTTGCGATCAAACTTGTTATTTACGTTACGCGGCAATCTGACCATGAAATTGAACCTCCTGGGAACCATATAGTCCGGGAGTTCGGACGCGACTTTGCTGCGGAGCCCTTCCAAGTCCTTTGCATCACCTTCGACGAATACCTCGACGCCTCCATAGCCGCTAGATGTCACGGGCCAACCCACCGCCAGTACCCCATCTAAACCGCAAGCCTTGCGAACGACTGCTTCGATTTCTCCCAGTTCAACTCGATGGCCCAATATTTTAACCTGAAAATCAATCCGGCCAAGATGGGTTAGCGGACCGTTTCCAAGAGGACGACGCACCCGGTCTCCCGTCCGGTAATACACGCTCTTCTCACCGGGGGGAATCACAAAGGCTGCGGCCGTTTTGTCGGGGTCTTTCCAGTAGCCAAGGGAAAGCTGCGAACCATTCATCAGCAATTCTCCCACTTCCCCGCGGCCTACTTCTCTCAAACTCTCATCGGCGACCAAGACCCTCATCTCCGGGTATGGATATCCGATCGGGACAATCCCCAACTCCGCTTCATTGGGAGATTGAGTTGGATCCCAGCGATACAGTGTGCAAGCTATTGTCAATTCGGTCGGACCGTATAAATTTTCGAGAATGGAGTTCGGCGCAGCCTCCAACCAAGCCGAGGCCGACGCTACGGGTAACGGCTCACCGCAGAACAAACTAAATCTCAATGAAGGGTATCGCCCCGGCTTCAACATCCCCAATTGCTTCATAAAAACAGCCGTGGACGGCACGGAAAACCAAATCGTCAATTCCATGTCCTGAATGAAATTCCCGGGTTTGATCAGAGCTTTTTGGGAAGGACAGCAGACACACGCGCCGCGCTCCCACGCTACAAACATGTCAAACACCGAAAGATCAAAGGTCATATCGAACATCTGTGACAGCCGGTCTTGTTCTGTTATCTCGTAGCGATCCACCATATAGTCCAGAAAAGCGGTCACATTCCGCTGGGCAACCATGACGCCTTTGGGAATCCCGGTGCTGCCTGAAGTAAAAAGCAAGTAGGACAACTCATTCGGGCGCGCCACGGGTTCTTGCCAATCGTGTGAGGAAGTTAGGTCATTCGAACCGACAAAAGTATGTCTGGGCCATTGCTTCTTGAGCGGCTCGACGTTCTCTATGTCGGGCAACAAAATCAGTAACGCCTTCGAAGACTCCTTGAGAAGTTTGTCCAATTGAGGCAGTGACCCAGCATCCACAACGATCGAGCTGCACTCGGATCGTGCAAACATTGCCTGCGTTCGGTCCACCGGGAAGGTCCGGTTCAGGGGGACGTAGCCATTCCCGGCCAGCAAAGAACCCAAGACTCCTGCAAACGCGGTTGGGCTGCGGTATGCAAACACCGCCGTGAGAGGCGTTTTCAAAGCGTCCTGATGTACCTGGATGGTTGCAGCTATACGACAGGCCCTCTCGCGCAACTCTTTGTACGTGAGAATCTTTCCCTCAGCGACTACCGCAGGGCGGTCAGGAAACCTGTCTGCCGATCTTACAAAGCCATTCCAGAGAGCACGATCTTTCATCATCCGCACTGCCCCCATGGTTGGACTAGGCATTCTCTCATTTCGATTAAGCGGACGCGCTCAGGTCTTTGTGCCGCTAAAAGAATACAGCGTTTGGGCGTTAAACTTCAAACATGCCCCCAACAGATGGTGTCACCGTGGATCGGATTCAGCGGTAGCAAGAGTGGACTTGAACTAGTTCCGAGTCTGGGAATGGAAGAAACCAAATCACACGGCACTAGGAAATCTGTCGGCGGATCGATGTAGCATTCTGTGGCATTCTCTGCAAAGTGTTATCAAATTGATCTTCGCGTCGTCACCAAGAGCGCTGCGGCGTGTCATGTGGTGAACATCGAGATTCTTAGAGCATCCACATCTCTGGCAACGCCAACCGTCGCGTTCCAAGATTTCTCGGCGCAGCCTCGCATATACCTTCGGCGACTTCCGAATTCGGGGCCTTTTCTGCGAAACGGAATTATTCACTCTGGTGTTGCTGCCGTGGAAGCTTGCTGCCCGGGCACTGCAAACGGCTTACCGTCGGAAGCTAGTCTGGTATTTTGTTCCGGTCTTTCCGTCTCCAAGGCAGCGCCGGCCAAGAAATCGGCGCAGATCATTTCCAGGCAGTAGCCGCGGGACTTGTCAGTCCCCAACATCAACGCCGCTGTCTCCAAGGCTTGCTCGACCACGGGCAACTGACTCTTGTAGAGTTTGAAGTAGATGATCTCCCAAGGCTCGGTTTCTTGGCCCGTGAGGTACCGTTCTACCTCTCTTTTGAATGTATCTTTCGGCAGCTCCTGGGCTTTGTGCAACCAGGTTGCACAATCGAAGTCACGTCCGTCTCGCCGCGCCACTTTGGCCATCTCGGTGGCCTTAGTCCATCCGATCTCTCGAAGGCGTTGCTTTGGAATTCGCGTCAAATTCTCGTGAATGGCCATCAAGTAATACGCCTTTCGACGCGACTCGGGGAAACGCTTCTCCAGATACTCATCAAATGATTTCAGATTCTCGAGTCTCCAGAACTGACCTGATCGCACTTCGCACAAGTACTGTCCTAACTCGACGAATCGCTCATCACGCTCCCGATCCTTCGTCTGCTCCCAGTGCAGGATTTCGTCGATCTTCCCGAGAACAACCAGTGCACGTCGGCGATTCAGCTCCGGTGCAGTCATCTGCCTGTTAATCCACAAGCTCGTTAAGCCAATCAAGATCACTCGCTCCTGGCCGGCGAATCAAATTCGCGTCGACCATCTTCTTGTCGTTCAAGCAGAGCCCTAAATGCGAACAACTGACGCAAGCGTTCTGAGGGAAGCGAATCCCGCTGTGGGTAGGGAACTGACCTGCCTCGACCTGTCCGACCGTTGTCTCGACCAGCCGACCAAACTCTCGGCGTTGCTCTTCCGAGATTGATGCCTTCAAATATTGAATCTCGGGTAGCTGCTTTCGCACGAACACAACGAGTGCAACATCAGAAATACCGCTGATCCAGGAATAGCAAATGAGTTGAGGGTCTAGCGTCAGCAATCCTTCCGGCTCTTCGGGATAGCGAGCCGTTGTAGTCTTCCAATCGATCAAATACTCCCTGCCATCGAGAGTACCGAGAGCGTCAATGTAGGCCACGAACTCGTTGTTTCTGGTAAGAGTTCGGAGCATCTTTACCTGCAAGCTCTCTTGTGGACGGTGAATGCGAACGCGATCATCCTGCGCGAATTTCTGGAGCAGATGAACTCCCTGGTGGACTAGGCGGTCCCAGGAATCCCCTTTCTTGTATTCAAACGGAGTATCCCGAAAAGCACCCCACTCCTTGAAGAGAACTTCGGACGGGTCTTCTTGGCGAAAGTAAGCGCCAAGCGCCGTTTCAAAGCAGCGACCGAAAACCATCGCTGCGCGCGTGTCTCTTTCCCGCCATCCATCCAGATAGCGGTAGCGATAGCTGCGAGGGCAACGAAGGTACTGGCTAATCTGCGTGTAGCTGTACGTCACCAGAATCTCCTGTCACTACGCCATCGCGAGCGTCCTTCGAAATGAATTCCCATTCGCTGGAGGGAGCAAATCCTGCAAGATCTAGATAAGTACGACCGGCGAAGACTTTCTTCGTAGTTCGTAGAACTCCAGTGAGACCAACTAGGGCTTTTTCGTCCACTTCATCCCGCCCGAGTAAATCGCGGTCGTAGCCAAAATCGCGAAGGAACCAGTTCAGCCGCCACAGAGCCTTCACCGTGGCGTAGAGTCGACCGGAGATTTTGCGGGAAGCGAGATCCTGGGGCTCAAGGATCGCAAAGCTGAGGACGAAGAACGGCTTCTGCGGATGCCAACGAAAGTAAGCGCGATCGACTCGCACGAGGAATACGCCCTGCAGGATTTCATCGAGGCGTGATCCTTCTGAATGCAAGCCAGGAAAATGGCGGTTCATAGCTTCACCTCCTCAGGTTGGGAGTAGCTGTTCAACTTGCAAATCAGTGCAGCGCGATCGTTTGCAGCTTTCTCGGCTATGGTCGAAACGAAAGCCTCAACGAGGTCTCGGCCTGCGTCGCGCAGTGTTTCTGTCCCACAGAAATCAGCCGCATAGCGTTTCACTAGGTTGGGATCGAGTTCGTACCTTCGAATCAGGAGGCAGAGCTTGTCCCGCACTCTGGGCTCGCCGTTGGCAGAGCCGTTGCCGTTCGATGGAGCTGCATGGCTCCTCGTTCCATTCGCGGATTCTGAGGAGGAAAAGGACGATCCGAGTTCTTCAACGGAACAGAGCCCGATTCCGTAAGCCTTGCGTAGTGCGCGGTTGACCGCACGAGTCTCTGCGATTCGCATCTCGGCTCCGAGTACAATCGTTGATACGTTTGTGGGATCGGCATCACCAAAACCTACGAAACCAGTGGATTCAGGGAATTTATAAACGGTAGCGCGAAAAACCCATCGGCGAGAACCTGGATCGCAAAGCTTTCGAACAAGCGCAGTCTTGATCCCAGCACATTTATTTCTTTGCGCTATCGCTATCAACCCGGAATGAGTGACGTACCACCGACCGCTCAAGAGGTGAAGTTCGCTTCTCGCGACCGAGAGATGGAACTTTGTTGTCAGAGACCTTAGCTGCTGCAGAGTCTCTCGGTCCAACTTTCCCCACCTGGAATGAACTAATCGAGTATTGCTTCGCAATAACGCACGTAGATATTTCATATTCCCTCCAATAATGCACTGCACTGCAATGCATAGTCTTGCATTTAATTTGTTCCTTGTCAACCCACGCGGTTTACGGGCACACTCGGAACACGAGAGATGGTTGCGCTGATGAAAAAAGACGCCCAATTTACACTACGGATCCCGACCAGCCTGAGAAGAGAATTACAGGACATTGCTAACCACGAACGTCGAAGTCTGGCGCAGATTTGCGAAGCGTTTATGCGGGCCGGATCAGAAGGCTATAAGAAGCAGGGTGGTAAATTCTTACAACGATTCCTCACTAAAGCGGTCTAGAGAGCACCTCAGCTTCCTCTTCACAATTCGCTCGAAGTTTGCGTCGAAAAGGTTAACAGTACCGCATCTCTAAATATTTTCTAAATGAAGAAAATCTGTTCAGATTGAGGCTGAACATTGACCGAAACCTAATACGAGAGGTCGACCATGGAAACACAATCGACCTCAATCTCGCCAGTACAAACAGCCACCGGACCACGGACCGTCGAAGGTAAGGAACGGAGTAGTAGGAACGCCATAAAACATGGCATCTTCTCCAAGCACTTTTTTCTAGACGACGAATGTCGTGCAGATTTTGACAAACTGCATCAGGGCCTACGTGAAGATTTTCAGCCTGAAGGTGTGATGGAACAGCTTCTTGTAGAGCAGTTGGCCATCACATTTTTGCGCTGGCGACGTATGCTCGCAGCCGAGAGCGTAATGTTCGCAAGATCTCCGGCATCCGACCTAGAATCCGTTAAGGGCGATATGGGTCGCCTGAGGGAGGCTTTGAAGAAGATCGAATCAGCCAATATGAACTTCACCGACTTCGGCCCACCTAGTTCACTTCTTCCACCTCAGCCAGACTTGGATCGAATCGTGCGATACGAAAGTCATTTGAGCCGTGAATTCGATAGGAAATTAAGCCAGCTGGAACGACTGCAGCGCGCGCGGCGCGGACATCCGCCTGCCCCCACAATCAAAATCGATCTCGATTGATTTTTTGCTCTGTGTCGTTCGAACTGATTTAGCTTGTTCCGGTATTCGCTTAGTGGACGCGCATCCAATATGGCTCTTCGCCGGACCCTTCAGCGTCATATTCGCGTAAGCCGATCGAACACGCACTGGCTTGAAGCAAATCGTTCTCTGCAAGACTTCTACCCTACCCGACAGGCCCAACCAACGCAAAAGTCCACAGTGTGTTAATTTGCTTAATCATTGAAGTTTCGAGTTTAGTGAGCTGACAAGATTTCAACTCAGGGTAAGTGCAATAAGAGGTCTGGGTTTTAGCAACCCGACCTGCTCAATATGCCAGGAGGTATCGATGTCCAAGGAATTCACGCCGCGGCAACATCCGGGTTCACCGGCGGCTTGTATGCGAAGAATAGTTTTGGTCGCAATGACTGTCGTCGTCTGGTCACCCACATGGGCCACGAACAATGCGAGAGCCAGTTCCTCAGCGTCTGGGAATTGGGTAATGCAAATCGCGACCTTCCGAGATTCAGAAAATCTTTGGAGCGGTTCTCAGTCAATTGCCGGCCCTCGGCCGCACATCGACGTGACTGCCTTCGGTTGCAAAGGCGATGGTTCAACCGATGATACTGCTTGTATTCGGGCCGCCATCAATGCGGCTTGCGCTAATGTAATTAATGGCGTCAACGTAGTTCCTGAATTAGATTTTCCGACGGGAGTCTATGCCGTTAAACAGCCGCAGCTTCCTTCTACCGCGCCTGTATTTGAAATTCCCTGTAGCCGCTTGACTTTCAAAGGCGTGGGAACTGCCAGCACGCTGCAATTTGTGCGAGGTCCAATGGCGGTGGTAAGAACCATAGCCGGGGCACGCCCTAACAACGCCCCTGTATTTGACATGCGCTATCCAGGTGCATACATAGGCACCACATTCCGCGACATTGAGATCGACGGATATAACAAAGCTCTGTGGTTCTACACCACCACTGGCGACAAGCTGGAAAATGTAAATCTGTTTGTACAGCAAACCGGCCAGCCGGATAACAGCCCTCTGGAAGTCACCAACTCATTCTGGTTTGAGTGGCATGGTGGCGAATGCGCCAGCGCCGAGGTTTCCGGAATTTACTGCGTCCTGCTTACTGGAGATGCTCCGCTTGGAAGTGAAGCCCCTCTAGACGGCCTGATGGAATTCGATAATCTCCAAGGAATCGGCGGCATGTTTCACTACGACCAACGTGTAAACACCACTGGAAGCGGTCCGGGAAATTTGCACTTTCAGGATATTCGGGGATGGGAAGCGAATCATGGTCCATTCCTATACATCACCAATAGCACTGGCAACCCTGGTGGGACAGCGCTCCCGGTATTCACGAACGTAACCTTCAACAATGTTACTGGGGC
>Ga0302325_10015497_pt1 | contig 16200 bp, 17 predicted proteins | sample Palsa_T0_2_FD_201948 | JGI IMG/M metagenome (GOLD analysis project Ga0302325, IMG submission 201948) | Peat permafrost microbial communities from Stordalen Mire near Abisko, Sweden - Palsa_T0_2 | ecosystem: Environmental > Terrestrial > Soil > Palsa > Peat permafrost | place: Sweden: Abisko... | reverse complement strand
GGTTTCCTGGCGCACGGCGGGTCGTAGTTCCGGGCCGGACAAACCCTGGACCGCGAGCTCAGGAATCGGCGCACGTACGCATGCGACCACTTCGCAACACCCAGCTTCGGCTAGATGCGCAACCACGGTCCCTCCGATAGCGCCGACTCCTACCACCGCCACCGAGGTCATCGCCACATTATAGGCACTGGGTTACGGGCCGAAATGGGACGACTTCCGGTCCACCATTCAGGGCGCCACTTGCACTACATGGACCGGGAGGGAATCTGCGCGTGCCACTGGGCCGCCGGATTGGTTGTTGGCGCATACCTGGCATCGGTAGAACGCTCTTCCCTCTGCGGGAGGATCTACGTACGGTCTCGACATGGGAAAGTTTGACAGCGGCCGGGCTGACCGGCGGGTGGCCGTGGTCACCGGCGGGGCGGGCGCCATCGGCAGCGCGATCGCGGCGGAGCTGGCCGCCGCGGGTCATACCGTGGTCAGCCTCGACCTGGCTAGCGATCCGCCGGTAGACCTGACTTGTGACGACCAGGTTCGCGCGGCGGCGGCGGACGTGCTGTGGCGGCATGAACGCTGCGACGTTCTGGTCCACGCCGCCGCCGCTTTCGACAAGGCCGACCTGGCCGCCGTGGACCTGGCCGTATGGCGGCAAGTGCAGGCGGTCAATGTGGAGGCGGCCCTGCTGCTAGCGCAGGCATTCGTTCCGGGGATGGCCGCGCGCGGCTTCGGCCGGATCATCTTCGTGGTCTCGGACACGGTCTGGTCCCCGCCGACGGCGGACATGCTGGCCTATGTGACGAGCAAGGGGGCGCTCGTCGCGCTCGCCCGGGCGCTCGCGGTCGCGCATGGCGCCGACGGGATCGCCGTCACCAGCGTCGCTCCTGGGCTGACCGATACCCCGACTGCCCGGGAAGGCATGCCGCCTGCCGCATTTGACGACGTGCGGTCACGTCAGGCACTGCCGCGCACGTTGGTGCCGGGCGACGTTGCTGCCACGGTGGCGTTCCTGGCCTCGGACGGTGCCGCGGCGCTGACCGGACAGACCCTATGCGTGGACGGCGGGCTGGTACTGCGCTAGCGCGGTGACCGGCCCAGGGCATAGTGCAGAGGGTCCCGGGAGTGCCCGCGTGATCGCCGCCCAGGTACTGCTGCCGGTGATGCGAGGCAACACCCGTTCTGAGGACTGGTTTAGTCCTGGCACTTGCCGGCCTGGTGAATCGTGGGATCATCGGGGCGTGCCAGGTCAAGATCCCCGGGTTCAGGATGTCGTCGCGCTGGAGGAAGAGGGCCAACGCCGGTACGGTCGGGGCGATCACGCGGGGGCGATCGAGAAGTACTCGGCCGGGTGCGCGATCGTGCGGCAGATGCTGGCCGCCAATGTGTCGGACGGCACCAATGCACCGCAGTTGGGGGCGATGCTTTATACCCTCGGCCAGTGGCAACTGGAGGCCGCGGATCTCCCTGGCGCGATCGCGTCGCTCACCGAGGCGGAAGAGGCTTACGGCAGGCTCGGGGAGGAATCGGCGGGGCTGGTCGCCGACGTCGTGATCCGTCGGGCTCTGGTGCACCGGGTTGCCGGCGAGCCACTGTCAGCGATGGCGGACGCCCAGCAGGCGGTCATCACCGCCTTCAACTGGGGGAGGCAAGCCGGCGACGACCGCGCGATCCCTGTCGCCCGCGTGCTGGGCTTGGCGGCTGAGGCGCAGCTCTTCATCGGCGGCGACCCGGAGGTCGCGGTAGCCGCCGCCGACTGGTCGGTCCAGGTGTACCAGGAGACGTTCTTTGCGAACGGGCAGTTCGCCGTGCCCCGCGAGCAGGTGTTCGCCTTCCGGTGCGCGGTGCGGGCTGCCGCCGTCGTGCACGCGGCATTCGGCCGTACCCACCTGGCGCGGCCGCTGCTCGCCAACGCGCTCGCCGTCGACAGCGAACCATGGCCCGAGTTCGACGACGCGGTGGCCCACGTGCGGGACTTCCAGCCCACCCTGGCCGTGGCGCTGCACGCGGCCGGCCACGACGGCCTGGCAGGCAGTCTCGCCAGGTTCAGGGAGAGCGAGCGCGAGGGGGTCATCCTGGTCCCCGCCACCCGCTGCCGCATGCAGGACGCACCGGTGATCGCCCGGGAACTCGTCGACGCGCAGACGAATCTTTCCATCGGCGTTCCCGAGGAACTGCTGCTCGGCTTGGAAGCGCACGCCCTGTTCGCCGAGGCATCCCGGCGGCAAGTCCCCGCGCTGCGCGACCAGTTCAGCGAGTTCGGCCCGATGTGGGCCGTCGCCGTGATGAACTTTGGCCAGCGTATGCTCGACTTCGACCTCGACTCCGCAGCCAGGGACGCGGCCCGCTGGCTCCGCGGCATCGTCTCCCAGCTTCAGCCGCACGCCACGGCGGACAACTCGCGTGCCCACGAGGTGGTAGCGGCAGCCTTGGACTGGCTGGCCATCACCGACGATGCGCTCGGCGACCCGGGCTGATCCACGAGATCTCCAGTCTGTTGACGCTGACGAACTGCCGTCGGCGTGGAGGCTGAGATCAGTGGTTACTGAGGGGCCGGGTGTCTCACGACAGCTTGGCAGAGAGGGCGAGGCGTTCCTCAAGGCTAGAGTAGTTTCTGGACTTGCTAGTCCACTTCTGACTGCCTACGGTGACTGGTATGACACTGCGACTGAAGGGCAAGACCGCTCTCATAACCGGGTCTACCAGCAACATCGGCCGCGCTGCGGCCGTTGGCTTCGCTGCCGAGGGTGCTCACGTGATTGTCTCCGGCCGTGACGACGCGCGCGGGGCTGCGGTGCTGGCGGAAATCCACGCGGCCGACGGCGTCGCCGACTACGTCCACGCTGACCTGGACGGCACCGCCGAGGCCAGTCGCGGACTGGCGGATGCCGCGGCTGAGCTACTAGACGGGCGGATCGACATCCTCGTCAACAACGCGGGCATCTTCCCGCCTGGCAATACGCTCACCGTCGATCCCGAGACGTTCGACCGGGTCTACGCGGTCAACGTGAAGGCCCCGTTTTTCCTCACCCAGGCTGTTGCCCCGGGCATGATCGCCAACGGCGGCGGCGTGATCATCAACCTCGGTTCCTGGGTAGCCCGGCTCAGCGTGCCCGTCGGCGCTCTCTACGCCTCGACCAAGGGCGCGATGGAGACCCTCACCCGCGCGTGAGCGGCGGAATTCGGGTCGACGGCGGACGGAACGGAGTAGCTGTCATCGTCGGCTGATCACCCAGACGATCGAAACGGTGCGCGCGGCCGTGCGCCTGGATCCCGGTCGGCGAGCCTGCGGCGGGTGCCGCTATGACGATTTCTGCCATACCGAGATGTGGCTCATGCTGTCGCTGGTGAAGGGCTCGCGCTTCCAGTCGCTCCAGCGCTCGCGCAAGGACATTCCGGCGAGCCGGGCCATGAGGTCCAGCTCGGAGGGCCAGACGTAGCGGAACGGCGCCGAGAAGGTCTCGAGCTCGCCGTTGTCCACCCAGTAGTGGTGCGAGATGACGCCCTGCGCGGCGATGTCGTACTCGTCGAAGCCGAGATGCCGCGGGGTGACGGTGAACGCCCGGACGGTCTCCCCGGGCGGGCGGCGCTGCAGTTCAGGGACGATGACCTCGATCACGAAGCGGCCGCCGGGCTCCAGGTGCCCGGCGACGTTGCGGAAGCACTCAACCTGGGCGTCCTGCGTGGTCAGGTTCATGATCGTGTTGCGGACGAGGTACGCGAGCCCGAACGTATCACTCACCTTGGCGGTGGCGAAGTCCCCGATCGTCACGCCGATGCCGTCCGCGCCCGGCTGTGCCCGCAGGCGCGCGGCCATGGCGGGCGACAATTCGATCCCCTGCACCCGGATGCCCCGCTGGCTGAGGGGCAGCGCGAGGCGGCCGGTGCCGATGCCGAGCTCAAGCGCCGTGCCCGACCGGGTCAGGTCCGTGAGGAAGCTGACGGCGGGGTCAACGACCGCTGGCTCGAACAGTTCCGGCCACTTGACCTCATAGGTTGCCGCTATGCGCTCATCGAAGTAGTTCTCAGACACGGGGCCACTGTCCCCCGGCAATGCCGCCGAGCGCGACCCATTTAATAATGCTGAGGTGAGGGTCTGCCAAGCCCTCGGTATTTCAGACGCCGGCGGGCTCGGCCCGGCGCTTGGCCGCCTCCGTGCAGCGGGCGGTCGAGCTGCATGTCTTCGCCGGGGTCGGGCACGGGGTGTTCAGGCAGGCAACCTCGCAGGCGTTCGCGCTGCTACGCGCGTTTGTCCTGTCTCAGGATTCGTTGCCCGGCGGGACGCTATGACCAGGGCCGGGCAAGGTTCAGGCAGACGAACGACCGCCACGGGCGGGAGCCCCTGAGGCGGGTCATGTGGGTTGCCTGCGCTGTGATGATGCAGGCAGGTCGCAGGATGCATGGTCGAAATACGATAGCTCGTCCTGTAGACGTGATTGTGTGCCGTTCAGGTCGTATACCGCCCAAAAGGGCACACGATGATGGCAGCAGGCCGCGCCCGGAGGGTCGGCAGGGGGGAACGCCGGGGATTTCGGGCCGTTTGCGCGCGGAGACCGGGAGGCGAGGCCGCGGCGGGCGAGGTAGGGAGGCATCCGTTGAGGCCATTCCTGCTCCGTACGGCCATGCTGCGGGCTATGGTTGGGCGGCCGCGCACGGCACCCTGTACCCATGGCACGGGTTGTCGCAGGTACTCGACCACGACCCGGGGAACCTGCCGCCGGGCATCGAGTTCACCGTCGCAGGCCTCGATGCGCCCGGACTGCGGCGAGCCGCCCGCGCCAGCGCGAAGGTGCTCACCACGGCCAGCGAGGCCGCCGCCGGCCGACACCCGGCCGACCTCCCGACGGCAATGGCCGCCTACGTCACCCTCGTACTCTCCCGTGAACCCAACCCCTGCACGGTCGCGCCGGCAGCGGAGCACCCGCCCCCGCCCCGCTAGCCAGACGCGCCCCGCCCTTCTGGGGCGGGCCCGGCGCGGTCGGCAGCGTTCCCCCGCTTGATGGGAGTCGCTGGGCGGTGTCGGTGGAACCACGGTTCGTTCCAAAGGAAGACTTTGATCTTTCGCGGCCTGACCGGGCCTGGCGCCGGGGGCGGGCGGAAGTTGACGGCGCCGGGGCGACCAGTTCGGGGGATCGGCCGTGTCTGCCCTGGTGACGGATTGACATGCCGCCCGGGCGGCGGGACGGAGAACCTGCAGCGATGAGTGACTTGGGGACAACGGTCGTCGTCGGGGCCAGCCGCGGGCTGGGGCGCGGGATCGCGCGGGCGTTCGCGGACGCCAGCGCTCCCGTGGTCGCGGTCGCGCGATCCGGCGCGGCGCTGGCGGAATTGGCCGCTGGCTGCGCGAACATCCAGATTGAGGTCGCGGATGCGGCGGAGGCAACGGCGGCGGGCTTCCTGCTCGACCGGTATGAACCCCGGAACCTGATCGTCGTGGCCGGGGCCAATCCGCTGCCGCGGCCGTTGCAGTTGCATACGTGGGAGACGTTCTCGGTCAACTGGGAGGCCGACGTCAAGATCGCGTTCCACTGGCTGCGCGAGGCGCTGCTCAAGCCGCTGCGACCGGGCAGCCGGGTCATCGTGATCAGCAGCGGGGCGGCGCTGGCGGGGTCGCCGCTCAGCGGCGGGTACGCCGGGGCCAAGGCCACGCAGCGGTTCATCACCGGCTACGCGCGGGACGAGGCCGAGCGCGCCGGCCTGGACATCGCCTTCACGGCGGTGCTGCCCAGGATCACCCCGCTGACCGGCCTCGGGCTGCCTGCGGTGAGGGCGTACGCGGCGCGCGCGGGCCAGACCGAGGACGAGTACGTCCGGGCGATGGGCGAGCCGCTCAGCCCGGAGGCGGCCGGCCGCGCGCTGCTCGAGCTCGCACGGGCGGACGCCGCCAGCGTCGCCCCGGGCTACCTGCTCACGGGGGCGGGGCTGCAGCGGCTGCCGTGACTCGCCGGCCACGGGCATGACTCGCCGCGCATCGGCGTCGGCCAGGCCAGCCCAGGCCCGGCCCGGCCCGGCCCGGCTCGGCCCGGCCCGGCTCGGCTCGCAACTGCCCGTCACGGTTAAGACACGAGTTGGCAACAACCATTGCGGTCAGGGTTGTCAAATGTCCAAACACTGCTTTGAATGATGATTCATCTGCTGACCCGTAAAACCAGGCGAAAGCTGGGACTTGTGTGATGAAGCACGGTTCAGTCCTGGAAGTATCCGATGTGAGTGTTCGCTTTGGCGGCCTGACCGCGCTCGACGCCGTATCGCTCACGGTTGAGCCCCGCCAGGTTCTCGGCGTGATCGGGCCGAACGGGGCGGGCAAGACGACGCTGCTGAATGTCTTGTGCGGCTTCACCCGGCCCGACGAGGGCCAGGTACTCCTCGACGGGCGCCGATATCACGACCTGCGCCCGCACCGGCTGCCCGCACTCGGCATCGCCAGGACACTGCAGGGGGTCGGGCTGTTCGCGAGCCTGTCTGCCGTCGAGAACGTCATGGTCGGCGCGAACTGCCGCGCAACGGCCGGGTTCGGGTCGGCGCTGCTAGGACTGCCGCGCTCGAGCAAGGACGAGCGCAGGCTGCGCCAGGAGGCAGTCGAGGCACTTGACCTGGTCGGCGCGGGTCAGGTGGCAGACGTTCGGCCCGGCGAGCTGCCGTACGGAATGCGGAAGAGGGTCGCGCTGGCCCGCGCGCTCGCCGCCCGGCCGAGGCTCCTGCTGCTTGACGAGCCGGCCAGCGGTCTGGCCGAGGACGAGCTCGACGAGCTTGGCCGGCTCATCCGCGAGCTCGCCGCCGAGACGTCCCTCGTCATCGTGGAGCACCACATGGACCTGATGATGTCCGTCTGCGACTCGCTCGTTGTCCTGGACTTCGGGAAGGTGATCTCCCGCGGGTCCCCGCAGCAGATACAGGCCGATCCGGCGGTGACGGCCGCCTACCTCGGCGCGAGCGGAGCTGAGGGTGAATAGCCCGGCTGCGGCCCAGGGGGGCGAGGGGGACGACGGGGCTACAGGGGCCCCAGAGATTCCAGGGGCTAAAGCGGCGGTCTCCCTCGTCATTGAGGACCTGGTAGCGGGCTACGGCGAGGTGGTGGCGCTGGACAAGGTCACGATCACGGCGGAAGCGGCCACCATCACGGCCGTGCTCGGCGCCAACGGAGCGGGCAAGACCACGCTGCTGCGGGCCATCAGCGGCATGGTGCGGCCGCGCAGCGGGCGGGTCCTGCTCGGCGGCGCCGACCGGACCGGGCGCAGCCCGGAGGACATGGCCAGAGCCGGAATCGCGCACGTTCCCGAGGGACAGGGAGTCATCGCCGAGCTCACCGTGGAGGAAAACCTGCGGATCGGCATGATGTCCTGGCCGGGGATCGCCCCCCGGCGGGCCGACCGGGCGGCGGCGCTCTCCGAAGCGTACGAGCGCTTCAGCGTGCTGGCCGACCGCCGCCGCAAGCTGGCGGCCACCTTGTCCGGCGGCGAGCGGCAGATGCTGGTGATAGCGCGCGCCCTGGTCGCGCGACCGCGCGTGCTGCTGCTCGACGAGCCGTCGCTCGGGCTCGCGCCCCGGATCATGACGCAGGTCATGGACATGGTGGTGCGGCTCAGCCGTGAGAACAGCATCACCATCGTGCTGGTCGAGCAGAACGCGCGCAGCGCGCTGGCGATCGCGGACCGGGGCGTGGTGCTCAACCTCGGCCGCGTCGTCGCCACGGCCGATGCGCGGACGCTCGCGACCGACGTCGCCCTGCGCCATCACTACCTCGGGTTCTAAGCAGCAACCCCCAAGCAGAAAGGAGGAAGCGAATGGTCGAGTTCCTGCAGTTCACGCTCAGCGGGCTCAGCTTCGGGATGATCTACGCCGCGATAGCCCTGTCCCTGGTGCTGATCTGGCGGGGCACCCGGCTGCTGAACTTCGCGCAGGGCGGGATGGCCATGTTCACCACCTACATCGCGCTCGAGGTCATCCGCCAGACGGGCTCCTACTGGGCCGGTTTCGTGGTCGCGCTCGCGGCCGGAGTCGTGCTCGGCGCGGCCGCCGAACTCGCCGTCATCCGCCCCGCGCTCGGCAAGCCGGAGCTCAACGCCGTGATCATCACCATCGGGCTGCTTATCCTGCTCGAGGGTCTGGCCGGCATCTTCTACGGCGGCCAGTACCGGTCGTTTCCCGCGGCATTCTCCATCATCGGGCTGAGAGCCGGCTCCACCCCGCTTGGCGTATCGCGCTTCGATGTGTTCGTCGCCCTGGCGGTGCTGGTGGCCACGCTGCTGCTGGCCGCTGGCTTCAGGTACACCAGCGCGGGGCTGCGGATGCGGGCGGCGGCGTTCAACGCCACCGTCGCGCGACTGTCAGGCATCCGGGTGGCACGGGTGATCACCGTCGGCTGGGCGCTGGCGGGGCTGCTCGGGGCCCTCGCGGGCGTGCTCGTCACGCCGTCGACGTTCCTCTACCCCAACAGCATGGACTCGATCTTCGTCTTCGGCTTCACCGCGGCGGTGATCGGCGGCCTCGACAGCCCCCTGGGCGCGGTTGTCGGCGGGCTGCTGCTCGGCGTGGCGCTCAGCTACGCCGGCGGCTATCTGGGCTCCCAGGGGTCCGACCTGACGGCGCTGGTAGCGCTGGGCATCCTCGTCGTGGTGCTGATGCTGCGGCCCGACGGGATCTTCTCGGGGGCGCGGGTGCGACGGGTATGACGGGTATGACGACGCGGTCAACGCCCCGCGTCCTCGGCGTCGCCCTCGCGACGGCGGTGATCGTCGCGCTGCTGTCGATCAAGCTGAACGCGTTCAGGGACTACCAGATCGCCGAGATCGCGATCGAGGTCACGGCCGTCGCCGGGCTCACGGTGCTGACCGGTCTTAGCGGCCAGATCTCGCTCGGCAACGGGGCGTTCATGGCCGTCGGCGCGTACACCACGGCGCTGCTGATGCTCCATCTCAACTGGCCGTTCGTTCTCGTGCTGGTGCTCGCGGCCGTGATCACCGCCGTCGCCGGGGCGGTGGTGGGCGTGGCCGCGGCCAGGCTGCACGGTCCCTACCTGGCCGGCGCGACGCTGCTGCTCGGGGTCGCGCTCCCCTCGGTCGCGTACGCGTACCAGGGCGCCTTCGGCGGCGATCAGGGCCTGGATGTCAACTTCACCACGCCGAGCTTTCTCGGCGTGAACTTCCCGCTGACCCGGTGGGAGGCGTGGGTCTGCTCGGCGGCGGCCCTGATCACCCTGGTGCTGCTGGCGAACCTGGGACGCAGCCGGGTCGGCCGCAGCTGGCGCGCCGTCCGCGACGACGAGGTCGCGGCCGCGCTGGCCGGGGTGAACGTGGCCGCCACGCGGATCCTCGCCTTCGTCGTCAGCGCCGCCTGCGCCGGGCTGGCGGGCGCGCTGCTGGCCATCGTCACCGGGCTGGTCGCCCCGGGCGCATTCACGATCACGCTCTCGATCGCGCTGCTGACGGCCGCGGTGATCGGCGGCCTCGGCACCCTGCCCGGCGCGGTCTGGGGAAGCCTGGTGATCGTCCTCGTGCCGACCTACGCCACCGACGTCGCCACCAGCCACGGCCTGTCGAGCTCGGTCGCGTCCAACATCCCGGTCGCGGCCTACGGCGCGGTGCTGATCCTGGTCATGCTCATTTTCCCGCAGGGCATCCAGGGCGCCGTGCGCTGGCTGCTCGGCCTGTTCGGAATCTCATCCGCCCGCACCCGGCAACGGGCCGACGTCCCCGACGCACTGTCTCCGGCCGACGATACGCCGACCGTCAAGCAACGACGCTCCGCCAGCCCGGAGGGGAGTTCCTCCGGAAACCAATAAGTAAGAGAGGCACTCAATGAAGAGATCGAACCGGTTTCGCGCGCCCGCCATTGCCGTCCTGGCGGCGGCCGCGCTCGCCGTCGCCGCATGCTCCTCCAGCTCAAGCCCCAGTTCCAGCTCCACCGGGGGATCAAGCCCGGCCGCGGGCGCGAGCAGCGGCAGCGCAAGCGCGCCGCTGACCGCGTCCGCCCCCGGCATCACGTCGACCTCGATCCTCATCGGCAGCCACCAGCCCCTCACCGGGCCCGCGGCGCCCGGCTACAGCGAGATCGCCCCCGCCTCGGCCGCCTACTTCAGCTACGTCAACGCGCACGGCGGCGTCTACGGGCGCGACATCGACTACAAGTACCTCGACGACGCCTACAACCCGACCCAGACCGCCACCGTCGTGCGGCAGCTCGTGCTGCAGGACAACGTGTACGCGATCTTCGACGGCCTCGGCACCCCGACCCACCTGGCGGTGGAGAGCTTCCTCAACGCGCAGAAGGTCCCCGACGTGTTCGTCGCGTCCGGGTGCGACTGCTGGGACCAGCCGACGACGGACCCGGAGACGTTCGGCTGGCAGCTCGACTACATCCGCGAGGGGAAGATCCTCGGGCAGTACATCGCCCAGCACTTCAAGGGCAAGAAGATCGGCTACTTCTACCAGGACGACGAGTTCGGCATGGACGGGGTCAAGGGCCTCGACGACGAGATCCCGTCGTCGATGGTGGTGAGCAGGCAGAGCTACGTTGACACCAACGTCAACGTGGCGCCGCAGGTCGCGGCCCTGCGCGCGTCCGGCGCTCAGGTCGTCGTCTCGTTCTCCATTCCCGCCTTCACCGCACTGCTGAAGCTGACCAGCCTCAAGCTCGGCTTCAGCCCCACGCTCGTCGTCAGCAACGTCGGCTCCGACCCGATCACGCTGTCCGGGCTGCTCGAGTCGTTCGCGAAGCAGGGCGGCGCGACCGTCAACGGGAACTCGCTCACCGACGGGATCATCACCGACAGCTACGCTCCGTCCCTCGGCGACGCGGGCAACAGCTGGATCGCGCTCTTCAAGAAGGTGCATGCCGAATACGACGCGAAGGCCCCGTTCGACGGCAATGTGCTCTACGGCATGGGCGTCGCGTACACGTTCGTGCAGGCCATGTTGGCCGCGGGCAGGAACCCGACCCGGGCCGACCTGGTGAACGCGATCAACGCCGGGCTGCCGCAGGGTCCGCTGGTGGCCCCCTATGCTTACTCCATGACCGACCACGATGGTGTCACCGGCGCGTACATCGGTGTCATCAACAACGGTGCGCTCACGCCGGAGGGACCGGTCCTGACCACGGACACCTCCGCCACCGGCGCGATCACCCCCTACACCGGAACCCAGCCCACGGCGCCGGCCAGCGGCATCCCCGCGCCCTGACCCAGCCGATGAACGCAGCATGACAGCCGATGAGCGGCCGCCAGCCGAGCGATTGCTGGCGGCCGCCGAGGAACTCTTCGGCGAGCGCAGTTACAGCCGGACGACGGTCGCGGACATCTGCGCCCGGGCCGGCATGGCGACCGGCAGCTTCTACGCGTACTTCGATTCCAAGGCGGAGATCTTCGCCGCGGTGGTCCGGGCGATCAACCGGGACCTCCGGCACGCGATGAAGGCGGCCGTGGAGCAGGCCGATGGCAACCAGCGCGCGCGGGAGCGGGCCTGCTTCCGCGCGTTCTTCGACATGGTGACGAAGCGGCCCTGGATCGACCGGATCGTGCGCGAGTCGGAGTTCGTCGCGCCCGGGCTCTTCCGTGAGTACTACGAGCACCTGGCTCGCGGCTACGCGCGCGGCGTCCGCGTCGCCCAGCTGGCCGGGGAGGTCGACGCCCGCTACGACCCCGAGGTCATCGCATACGTCTACACGGGTATTGGTAACTTTGTCGGCATGCGCTGGGCCGATTGGACTGCGGGCGGACGGGTCCCCGATGACGTACTCGACGACGTGCTTGAACTCTTCGCCCGGGGGCTCACCCCGGTGGCCGGGGCTGGTCCCCGTGGGCTGGTGGCTGATGGCTGAGCTGCCCGCCTCCGCCCAGAAGGTGCAGGACGCCCTGGCTCTGTCGGGGGTGACCGCAGAGGTGCGGCAACTGCCGGACGCGGCGCGGACCGCGGCCGCGGCGTCGCAGGTGCTGGGCTGCGCGCTCGGAGCCATTGCCAACAGCCTGATCTTCATGGCCGACGACGCGCCGCTGCTGGTGATGACGAGCGGCGCGCACCGGGTGGCGGTGGACGCCCTGGCGCAGCGCCTGGGGAAGACGCGGATCCGGCGGGCCGGGGCGGACGAGGTCCGCGCGGCGACCGGACAGGCGATCGGCGGGGTCGCCCCGATCGGGCACCCGGCCCCGGTCGAGACCGTCGTCGACACCGACCTCCAGCACTACGAGCAGATCTGGGCGGCGGCGGGTACCCCGAACACGGTGTTCCCGACCACCTTCAAGGAACTGCTGTACCTCACGGGGGGCGTGGCCCTGTCCGTCGCCGACGCTCCGTTCGGCTGACGCGCTCCGGTTATTCGGTTGCGGCGGCTGGCAAACTGGACGTGTGAACGAGTCGTGGACGCTGGACGAGCTGGACTATGCGGGGCCAGAACACCTGGATGAGGCGTTCATCGCCGGGTTCGACCGTAAGCAGGGGTATCCCGACCCGGATGAGGACATCGCCGCGTTCGAGGCGCACGGGCTGGGCAGCGCATCGGTCGTGGCGGACCTCGGGGCCGGGACGGGACAGTTCGCCATCGCCGCCGCCCGGCGGTTCGGGCAGGTGATCGCGGTCGACGTGTCGCCCGCGATGGTGGCCGCGCTCCGCGCCAAGGCCGACCGGGAGAGCCTGGTCAACGTGGCGGTCGAGCGGGCCGGCTTCCTCGGCTTCTCCCCCGGCTGGCCGCTGGACGGCGTCTTCACCAGGAACGCGCTGCACCAGCTGCCGGACTTCTGGAAGGCGGTCGCGCTGCAGCGGATCGCGGACATGCTCCGGCCGGGCGGGGTGCTGCGGCTGCAGGACCTGGTGTACGACTTCGCGCCCGCCGAGGCGCCGCAGATGTTCGCGGGCTGGTTCGCCGCCGCGGCGACGGACCCGGCGGCGGGTTACACGGCGGCGGACTACGCGGAGCACATCCGCACCGAGTACAGCACCTTCCGCTGGCTGCTTGAGCCGATGCTCGCGGTGGCGGGGTTCGAGATCACCGACGTCAGCTACGAGCGTCGGCTCTACGGCGCCTACACCTGCGTCAAGATCGGCTAACCGGTCGACCCGGGACCCGGGCGCGGGACCCGGGGCCGATGCGGGAAAACGAGTTGCCTCCCCGGCGCCGGCCCAGCACTGTGGTGGGCGTGATCGACTCTGCTGGCCTGCTGGCGGCCTATGACAGCCAGCTCCGCACCGACGCCGAGACGCCGGGGGCGCTCTCGGTCGCGCGGCAGGGCCCGCTGCGCCTGGCGACGTTCCCCGGCGGGCGCGGGTTCATCACCTACCGCGACCTCGAGGGCGCGGAGGCGGACGCGATCGGGCGGATGGTCGGCCAGGCGCTCGCCTACTACCAGGCCAATCCCGAGATCACAAAGGTGGAGTGGAAGACCAGGGGGCACGACCACGCCCCCGGCCTGCACCAGGCGCTGCTCGAGCACGGCTTCATTCCCGACGAACCGGAGTCGATCATGGTCGGCGACGCCGCCGCGCTCGCGGTCGACGTCACGCTCCCCGACGGCGTGAGCCTGCGCCGGGTCACCGCGGAGCCCGACATCCGGGCGATGGCCGCGATGCAGGACGAGGTCTTCGGCAATCGGCACGGCGAGGAGATGGCTGACAGCCTGCTGCGGCGGCTCGCCCGCGGCGACCAGCTAGAGCTCTGGGTGGCCGAGGCCAACGCAGCGATCGTCAGCGCTGGCCGCATCGAGAGCGTGGACGGGACCGACTTCGCCGGGATCTGGGGCGGCGCGACCCGCCCGCAGTGGCGCGGCCGCGGGATCTACCGGGCGCTCACGGCCGAGCGGGCCCGGTCGGCGCTGCGGATGGGCAAGAGGTACATCAACAGCGACTCGACCGAATTCTCCCGCCCCATCCTGGAGCGGTCCGGCCTGGTCAAGGTCTCGACCACGACGCCTTACTACTGGGCGCGCTGAACGGGGCGCTTCAGGGCGCGGAGTTGACCGCGGCGGCGCGGCGGAGCAGGTGCGCGCGCTCGCTGTCGTTAGCGGTCAGCGCGGCCGCGCGCTCGAATTCGGCGCGGGCCTGGGCGGGGCGGCCGAGCCGCGCGAGCAGGTCCGCGCGGACCGCCGGCAGCAGGTGGTACCCGCGCAGCGCCGGGTCGTCGGCCAGCGAGTCGACGATGGCCAGGGCGGCGGCGGGGCCATCGGCCGGGCCATCGGACATCGAGACGGCGACCGCGCGGTTGAGCTCGATGACCGGTGACGGCGTGAGCCGGGCGAGCGCCTCGTACAGCACCACGATGCGGGTCCAGTCGGTGTCGGCGGCGGCGAAGGCCCGCGCGTGGCAGGCGGCGAGCTCCGCCTGGAGCACGTACGGGCCGGCCGCGCGGGCGTGCCGCGAGCGCTCCGCCCGCGCCAGCGCGGCCAGGCCGTGCGTGATCAGCAGCCGGTTCCAGCGGCCGCGGTCCTGCTCAAGCAGCGTGATCAGCGCGCCGCCCGGCCCGGCCCGGGCCGGGATCCGCGACGCCTGGATCTCCATCAGCGCGACCAGCCCGTGCGCCTCCGGCTCGTCCGGCGCCAGCGCCGACAGCATCCGCCCCAGGCGCATCGCCTCGTCGCAGAGCTCGGCCCGGTACCAGGACTCCCCCGACGTCGCCGCGTACCCCTCGTTGAAGATGAGGTAGACGACCTCGAGCACCGAGGCGAAGCGCGGGTTGAGCTCCGCCCCGACCGGCACCTCGAACGGCACCTTGGCCGCGGCGAGGGCCTTCTTGGCCCGGGTGATCCGCGCCGCCATCGTCGGCACCGGGACCAGGAACGCCCGCGCGACCTGCTCGGTCGACAGGCCGCCGACCAGCTTGAGCGTCAGCGCCACGCGCCCGTCGCGGGGCAGCACCGGGTGGCAGGCGGTGAAGATCAGCCGGAGCACGTCGTCTTCGACGTGGGTGTCGAATTCGATCTCGTCCATCGGGTCCTCGTACTCGGCCGGCCGGGCTGCTGCCCGGCCGAGCTCTTCGACCTTCCGCTCGAACGCCACCGCGCGCCGTACGCCGTCGATGTAACGGCGGCGCGCGACCGCGGTCAGCCAGGCTCCGGGGTTGCCGGGCACGCCATCAGACGGCCACTGCTCAAGCGCGGCCACCAGCGCGTCCTGCGCCAGGTCCTCGGCCAGCCCGACATCCCCGGTCACCCGGGCGAGCGCGGCGATGAGCCGCGCCGACTCGATCCGCCAGACCGCCTCAACGGCCGGCTGCACCGACGGATGCCCCGACGACTGCCCCGACAACAACGGCGGCGCCTACCCCTCGGTGTCGGTGGCGGCCGCGGCCTGCGCGCGCAGCCGCGCTTCGTTCTCCATCACCTCAGGCGGCAGCAGGCCCGCGAAGTCGGCCGGCTCGAGAATCCGGCGCAGCTCCACCGTCTGCCCGCGGAACGGGGCGCGCCGCAGCCACTCGACCGCCTCCTCCATCGACGAGACCTGCCAGATCCAGAACCCGCCGATGATCTCCTTCGCCTCGGCGAACGGACCGTCGATGACCCGCGATCCGCCGCCGTCGGCCGCGAATTCCAGGCGCTTGCCCCCCGACGACGGCTCGATCCCCTCGCCGGCCAGCATGACCCCGGCCTTGACCAGTTCCTCGTTGTACTTGCCCATCGCCTCGAACTCGCCGACGCGTCCCGCGTAGTTGCCCTGCTCGCTGTCCTCCGTGGCATGGACGAGCACCATCACGCGCATCTGTATCTCCTCTCTCCGGCCGGACGTCCCGGCTCACTGTCACGTCGAACAACGGCGCCCGGATTCGACACGCCTCCAAAATTCTTCAGTTAAAAAATCAGTCTCATCCCGAACGGTCGCGTGGCTTCGTCTGTCCAGCCCGTGTGCTTCTAGCCACTGGGCGGCGCGTCGGGGCGAGGCGCGGGCCAGCCAGGCGTCCTGCACCACCTCGGCGATCTCGCGGTAGCTGAGGTTGGGCAGGTCCTTCCCGCGGATCAGGACCGACAGGTGGCCGTCGAAGTGCGGCGTCGTGAAGAACGGCGAGTCTTCGTCGTCGATCAGCGCCTGCTTGTCGGCCTCGTCCGCGACCCAGAAGACGATCACGTCGTCATACCGTTCGCCGGTCACCGGATCGACGGCGTCAGGGCGCGGGTTGCGGAAGAACACGAATGACTTCCCGCCGACCTGGTAGACCGGCGGTTTCCCCGGCGGACCGGCCCACCGCGCGACATGCGGCATCGCCATCGCGAGCTCATGCACGTCCGCGACG
>Ga0302325_10015495_pt1 | contig 16202 bp, 15 predicted proteins | sample Palsa_T0_2_FD_201948 | JGI IMG/M metagenome (GOLD analysis project Ga0302325, IMG submission 201948) | Peat permafrost microbial communities from Stordalen Mire near Abisko, Sweden - Palsa_T0_2 | ecosystem: Environmental > Terrestrial > Soil > Palsa > Peat permafrost | place: Sweden: Abisko... | reverse complement strand
GCGTCGCAGCGTGGGCCGCCGCGTGCGGCCGCGGGGCGGCTGTTGGGTCGTGCCCGATCGGCCCTGATCGGGGTGTTGATCGTCGTGGTGGGCGCCACCGTGTCGGTCCTCCTGGCGGCTGAATGGCAGGCTGGCCAGTTGAGCGCAAACCGGACGGCCTTTCGTTCTACAGCCGCGGCTCTCAGCAGCAGCCTCGGTTCCAAGTTGGACGCGAATTACACGCTGACCCGCACGATGCGCGCGATCGCGACGATGGAGCCCACGGCAGGCGACACGCGCTTCATGCAGTGGTATCAGGAGTTGCAGCAGGGTGCCCCCGCGTCCCCGGGCGTGGTCGCCGTCTTGATTGAGCCGGTGCGCGCGCCGCAACTCGAGGCGTTCCGCCGCCAGGCCGAGGCTGACCCGACGTTTCGCAGGCTGATCGGCGCACGGTTTCAGATCGTGCCGTCGGGCCGCCGAGCGCTCTACTGCCTCACGCGTGCCATCGTCGGGACCGACACCACGACCACAAGCCTGTACCCGCCGTTGCTGGACTACTGCGCGCCCGTGCTCCCAGTCATCGGCCGGTCACCGTACGCCGGCTTGATCCGCACCGGGACCGACACCGGTTCATTCCTCGTCACCTCTCTGCCCGGTGTCGATGGCTCCGTGGTGGCGATCGGCGTTGCTGTGTACCGGCGCGGGGCGCCGCTGCCCAGCGTCGAGGCACGCCGGGCCGCACTGATCGGCTTCATCGGGACGTCGTTCAACAGTGCGCAGTTGCTCCGATCGGTGCTGGTCGGCCATCGATCGCTGAGCATTGCGCTGTACCACGAGAACGCCGGTGGGCCGCTACAGCTGATCGCTCGCGCCGGCCCGAATCAGAGCCATGAAGCGGCCGTCTACTCCAACCGCAAGCAACTGCCAGACGGCTGGTTGGCCGAGGTGAGTGGGACGGCCGATGGCTCGGTCTCCGCTGACGCCCAAGGCATCGCCGTGCTCGGATTTGGCCTAGCGATCACACTCCTCGTACTGTTGCTCTATGTCGCGCAGTCACGCTCCCGGCAGGTGGCTTGGAGCCTCGTCCGGGAGAAGACCGAAGAGCTGGAATACCGGGCTCTGCACGATCCGCTGACGGGTCTCCCGAACCGGACGTTGGTCCTCGACCGGGCCGAACAAATGCTCGCGCGAGGGCGGCGGCAGCACGTTCCGGCCATTGCGATGTTCATGGACATCGACAACTTCAAGCACATCAATGACCGGTTCGGCCACTGGGCCGGAGACGAGGTGCTGCGGCGGGTGGCGGCGCGACTGAGCAGCGTGCTGCGACCGACCGACACCGTCGGTCGCCTGGGTGGCGACGAGTTCGTGATGCTGGTTGACTCAGCGGCGCTGGACACCACCCCGGAGCTGATTGCCGATCGCATCTTGGCGCTGCTGCGCGAGCCGATGGCTCTGCCCGAGCCCGTGAGTTCGTCGGTGTTGGTCAGCGCGAGCATCGGGATCGCGCTCGGACTACCGGCCTCGGCCGAGGATCTGATCGCGGACGCCGACCTCGCGCTGTATAGCGCCAAGGCCGTGGGCAAGGACGGTTATGTCCGATTCGAGTCCGCGATGCGATCCGCCGCCCGAGACCGTGTCGACCTGGAGTTTGATCTCGTGAACGCGCACGAGCAGAACCAAGCTCCGTAATGGACTTGCGCAGCGCCAGATCTCTGGCCTCAGGCCGTGGCCACCTTGCCTTCGAGCTCGGCCGATGCCAGTCGGGTTCCCTCGAGCCTGGCGGCGATCTTCTGCATCGCCACATCGCGGGCGAAATCAGGTGAGCCGTGCTTTGGCTTCACGTCGCGGCTGAACGGTGAGAACCCGCAATCGTCGGTCGCGCCGAGACGTTGCACCGGGATGTACTTGGCCGCAGTCAGGAGTTCCTGCTTCACGTGCTCAGCAGTCTCGACCTCAGGCGTGAGGGGGTTGATCACACCCATGAAACAGACCTGCGCGACCCCGTTTGCGTCGTCGCGGCTGTACTTGCCGCACAGCTCGTACACGCTCTCCCGGTCATCTTCGCTCGCGCACTGGATCAGGAAGTAGCCGGCGTTCATCTCGAACATGTGCTCGAGCAGCAGCGCATACGGCACTTCCTTGCTGTGCACCGAATCGCAGTCTCCGCCTGGGCAGGTGTGAATGCCGATGTTCGTGCGCTCCTGCGCCGAGAACCGGTCGAGCAGGCGGTTGTTCATATCGATGAACTCCTGGAGCATGTTCTTCCCGGTCCAGGGGTTCCGAGCGTCGTTCTTGTTAGCGAGCCGGCCCTCGGTGAAGTCGACTGAGACCCTGACCGCCCCGGCCTGGAAGCACTGCCGGATGTCCTTCTCGCATTCGTTGATCACGTCATCGAGGAACTGGTCGCGGCTGTAGCCGGGGAGCTCCCCCTCCAGCGGATACAGAAGGCTCATCATCGACGGGGAGATCACCGCCTGCTTGACGGGCTTGGTGGCGATCTTCACGTTCTTCTCGACGAATTCCGAGGCGTACGTCTTGTAGCGAAACGGCCCCCCGGTGAGACGCGGCAGCTGGCGATGATGGCCGTCGTCAAAGATGGCGAAGAACTGGCCGTCACCGGCGAGATTGTCGGCCAGGCCGGTGCCGGCCAGGGTATCGGTGATCGAATACGTGGCGAAGCTCGACTCCCGCTGCTCACCGTCGGTGACGATCGGCTCCCCGGTGGCCTCGAGCCGGTGGATCGAGTCGGTGGCGGCGTCGTCCTGGGCCGCCTGCAACTGCGCCCAGGTGATCTTGCCCTCGTCGTAGTCGGCGTAGGCCTCTTGGAGCGTCATCGGCCTGGGAAGCGAACCGACGAGCTCTGTCGGGATAGGCATTAGGAGTCCTCTCCTCGTAGTGATGCTTGCAGATGGTCGCCCGAGCGCCGCAACCTCGGATCCAATCCGGGCTCCGACCATGTCAGACTGACCGATCTCCCTCTATTCGCCACCGACCTTACTACCGAGACACAGGCGAATCAAGCGCTCGCGAGCGGTCGGGCAGTCGTCGCGTGGTCGAGCAGAAGGGTCGCGATGTGCTTGGCGCGGAGAGCCGCCTCGGGGTCGCCTTCGCCGGCCGCGACGATCGATCCCTTCATCAGGATGTGCCACTCGCGGGCGAACGGCTCGGCGTCCGCGATCCCAGCCCGGCGGGCCAGATCCTCCAGGAAGTCGCGGATCCCGGCCAGGTACGCCGTCCCCGCGCGATTCACGGGATGGCCGCGGTCCGGGTGCTCCAGCATCACGTTGATAAACGAACAACCCTCGAAATCCGGCGTTCGGAACCACTCGTCAAAGACGTCGAAGATCGCCAGCAGTCGTTGCCGAGGATCGGACGCGCGCCGTTGCACCTCGGTTTGCAGCCAGCCGCGCGTCCACAGTTCCTCGCGCCGCTGCAGGAAGGCGAGCACCAGATCCTGCTTTGACCCGAAGTGGCGGTATAGGGTCTGTCTGGCGACTCCGGAGCGCTCGATAATCGCGTCGACTCCCACCGCTTGCACGCCCTGGCGGGAGAACAGCTCATAGGCGGCCGCCAGCAGCCGCTCCCGCGCGTCGCTGGGGCTGCCCGCGCGGGGCACCGAGTGAGCCGCTGTCATCGGCCCGAATGTACCAGTCGTCCTGCCGCGCTCGATCAGTCCGGAGGAGGATTGCGCAGGGCTCCGAGGACACCAATCGAGAACAGCAAAAGGATCAGCACCGCGACGACGTCGAGCGCCGTGAGGCCGTTGTTGGCGATGTCAGCCACGGTCAGGGCGGCCAGCAGAACGATGAACAGCAGCGCGAGCGTCAGAACCGTGGCCCGCACGGGATCAGTACACCGGATGGGGAGGCTGCACCTGTCGGCGTCGCGTGGCGAGCAGCCAGATCGTCAGCGCTCCCAACGCGAAGCTCCCGAGCTGGGCCACGTACGCGACGACAGCCCCGCCCCCGATCGGGTTCGTCAGACCAAACGCCGCGAACAGCGCCTGGACAGCAAACCAGATGCCGAGCATCACGAACGTCGGCAGTTCGATCACGGTGAAGAACAGGATGATGAGCACGAGCGTCAGTACGCGCGCCCGCGGATACAGCACGACGTATCCCCCGAGCACCGCTGCGATCGCCCCCGCCGCGCCAATCGTTGGCCTGTGCGAGTGTGGCGCGAGGACGATCGCCAGACCGAGCGTCGCGAGGCCGGCCAGGATGTAGAAAACGAGGAATTTGACCGGCCCGATCGCGTCTTCGAGGGTATTCCCGAAGATCCACAGGAACAGCATGTTCACCGCGATCTGGAGGATCGACGCGTTGATGAACATCGAGGTGAAGGCGGTTTCCCACGTGGGTATGGCGCCGCCCTGGCCCGCGTGGGTGAAGGCGCGCGGGATAGCGCCGTACCTCAGCGCCTCGCGGGCGTCGGGCCCGCTGATCAGCGACCCCCCGTGGCCGATGGCCAGCACGTAGACGACGAGGTTCGCCGTGATCAGAGCAACCGTCACGAACGGGAACCGTTCATTCAGGATGTTGTCCTTGATCGGGATCACGCGCCCGAGAGCTTATGTTCGAGGCGTGCGACTCGGGCCGGCGGCGGCTAGACGCGGCTGACCGGCGCGCCCACGGCGGTGATCCGCCACGGCTGCGCGGCATCGCCATCGAGCGCGAGCGTCCAGTGCTCGGTGAAGTTCGTGGAGCGAGACTGGCTGCCGCCGACGATTGCGGTGGTGTCGCGATCCTCCAGGTAGCGCCGGCCCGCCAGATCCACATCGATCGTCATCGTGGGCGGCTCCGCCGCCGCGCCGAGTGCCGCGATTCTGATCTGCTTGACCACGGGACCGCGGACCACCAAGCGCGTTCTGCCGCTCGGGTCGCCTGGATGCAGCAGCTCGCGCGCGGCCCCCGGCGTCGCAATGGCCAGCAGTGCGGCGTCGTCACCATCGACCGCGCCGGCCCAAGCCGCGACTGCCCTGCGCGCGGCGATCTCGAGCACGTCGGGGGAGAAGCGACCGTCGGCGAGGCTCAGGTCGAGCGCTGCCGCGCGCGCTTCGCCTTCGAATTGGAGGTCCGCGACCTCGGAAATCTTGGTTCCATCCGGCACCGCGTCGGCCACCGCGGCTTCGACCAGCGCCTCATCGCGCAGCGACCCCTCGTCCGACCATGGGGTGGCCACGATCTGTTCGTTCAACGCGTGCTCGCCCTCGGCTCCCTGCTCGATTGAGACCAGCACCCATCCGTCGGTATCGGCGGCGGCGGCACCGTCCCCGCGCCTGCCGAGCGTCCAGAACTCCCGCACCCGGACCACCTCTCCGAGTCGGCCGGCCCGCTTGAGATGGTTGCCCGCTCGGTCCTCGACGTAGTCGCGCAGCCGGCCTTCGATCCGGATCACCACCCGATCGTGCTTGAGGTCGCCTCGGTGGGTGAGGCCAACGTACTCGACCGTCGTCGCTCCGACGGGTTGCACACGGTTGTGCCAGCCCTTGCGATCGAAGTCGTCCAGCCGGCGCTCCCATTCGGCCAGGAGGTCGGGGGCCACGAGTCCGCGCAGGCGGATTCGGTCGCCCGCATCCCACGCCGCCTGGATCTCGGTGAACAGCTTCGCGCCCGCCGCGCGCACCCGGTCCGGCGCGAACACCGGATCGTCCTCGGCGGCTTCGGCGGCGGCGAGTTCGACGCGGCGCTGGCGCTGGGACACCCGCTTGCGCGCGGCCTGCCCTTCGCTCTTGCGAGCCTGCCACCACCGCTGAATGCGCGGTCCGAAGTTGGTGAACATGAGCCAGATCAGGAACAGGCCGACCAGGACCAACGCGCCCAGGCCATGCCCGAGCAGCGCGATGCGGAAGAGAATCTCGACCACGATGAACAGGCCGGCGCCGCTGCCGCCGCCACCACCGCCCTCGCCGCCGCCACCACCGCCGAATCCGGCCGAGCCACCGCCAGCGGCGGCAAACGCCACCGATGCCAGCGCCAACGAAAGCGCGAGCGCCAACAGAAGGGCGATCACCAGGCGACGTCTCATGCGCCGATCACCTCGGCCAGCGGTCCGATGCCCGGCTGGTGTTGGGGGACATGCTGGTCGGCGTGGTAGCTGCTGCGGACGAGCGGTCCCGCGGCGACGTGCTCGAACCCGAGCCCGTATGCGGCCTGTTCGAGCTCCGCGAACTCGTCAGGGTGCCAGTAGCGCACGATCGGCAGATGTTGCTCGGTCGGTCGGAGGTACTGCCCGACCGTGAGCACCTGCACGTGGTGCTCACGCAGAACCCCGAGCGTGTCCACCATCTCCTCGAAGCTCTCGCCCAGCCCGACCATCAAGCCGGACTTGGTCACGACCTCGTCGCCGCCCATCTCCTTGGCGTTGCGGAGCACGCGACACGAGCGCTCGAATCGGGACCCCCGGCGCGCCAGCGGATACAGGCGGGGCACGACCTCGACATTGTGGTTGAACACATCTGGACGCTCGGCGATCACCCTGGCGAGCGGCATCTCGACGCCGCGGAAGTCGGGAGTCAGGACCTCGACCCGGCAATGCGGAGCCTGCCGGCGGATCTGGCGGATGACGCCGACGAACGCGGACGCACCGTAGTCCGGGAGATCGTCGCGGTCGACGCTCGTGATCACGGCGTGGCGAAGTCCCATCTTGGCGACGCTGCGGGCCACCCGGGCGGGCTCGAGCGGGTCGTTCCACGTCGGCTTGCCCGTCTTGACGGTGCAGAACCCGCACCGGCGCGTGCAGGTGTCCCCGAGGATCATGAACGTAGCGGTGCCGCGCTGCCAGCACTCGCCGATGTTCGGGCACGCTGCCTCCTGGCAGACGGTGTGCAGGTTCTCGGATTCGATCAAACCTTGAAGCTCGCGGTAACGCGGACCACCCGGGGCGGGAACCTTGAACCAGGGAGGTTTACGCCCGCGGTGCGGCTGAACGTCTGATCCGAGCACCGTGAGCACGTCCGCAATTCCGCCCGGTTTCGATCGGGAACGGGTCGCATGCTGGCGTGCCGCGATTTGGCTCACAGAACAAGGCTATCGTGCGCCGCGTGCGGGCTCGCCGCCACCGTCGGCGCCCAGGTCCCGGCGACCGCCTCAAGCCTGGCCAGGCTCACCAGACGCTGCCGGCGATCAAGGGCCTGCGCGACCTGCCACGCGGCGCGTCGGCGAAAGCATTTCATCTGCCCGCCGAGCCGCCCGGTCTCCTTGATGATCGAGGTCATCCGTACGCCCTGCAGCCCGCAGGGCACGACCCATTCGAACGGCTGCAGATCGTTTTCGACGTTCACCGCGAATCCGTGTGTGGTCACACCGCGTGCGACGTGGACCCCGATCGAGGCGATTTTCCGGTCCTCGATCCACACGCCCGTGTAGTCCGCGCCGTCTTCCGGGCGCGACCGTGCCGACAGACCCTCGTCGGCGAGCGCGGCGACAAGCGCCTGCTCAAGTGTGCGCACATACGCCACGACGTCCTGCACCCTCACAATCGGATAGCCCACCAGCTGTCCGGGTCCGTGGTAGGTGACCTTGCCGCCGCGATCGGTCTCGACAGTGTCGATTCCCTGCCGGCGGTACCACTCCTCGCCCATCGGTAGCTCGTCGGGGGTCGACCGGCGGCCGCGTGTGTAGACCGGCCAATGCTCAAGCGTAAGCAGGACGTCGGGCAAGTCGCCGCGCTGTCTGGCCAAGCAGACTCGCTCCTGGAGCGCCAGCGCGTCGCGGTACTCGATCGTGCCCGCATGACAGACCCAGAGCTCGGCGCGGCTATTGGTCATAGGCGAATGTTTCCAGGTTCCGCTTCAGGCTCGCCAGGAACTGCGCCGATAGTGCTCCGTCGAGGGCGCGGTGGTCCCAGCTCAGCCCCAGGATGGTGATGGGGCGAATTGCGATCGAGTCGTTGCCCTCGCCATCGGTGATCACCACTGGGCGCTTGACGGTCGCCTCGAAGTCAAGGATGGCCACCTGCGGCTGGTTGATGATCGGCGTCGCCATGATCGATCCGTACTGGCCCGGGTTCGTGATCGTGAACGTCCCGCCGCGGACCTCGTCGGGGGTCAGCTCGCGAGATCGGGCCCGCCGGGCGAGATCTCCGATGCCGGCGGCGAGCCCTTCCACTGACAGTTCGTGGGCCGAGTGCAGTACCGGGACGATCAGACCGTCGGCGCCGAGCGACACCGCGATGCCAAGGTTGACGGCGGCGTGAGGCGTGTAGCGCTCGCCCTCGAGCCAGGCATTCAGCGCTGGGTGCTCGCGCAGCGCTGCGATCGTCGCGCGCGCGACAAACGCGAGCCCCGTGACGCCCAGGCGTGCCCGAGCCGCCTCCACCCGGCTCATGTCGACCTCGATCCAGGTGGTGCAGTGGGCGGCGGTATCGAGCGAGCGCTTCATGTGCTGGCCGATCTGGCGGCGCATGCGAGACAGCACGGTGGCCTGTCCGGCCGCGTCCGCGCCCAGGCCAGGTGGCGGCGCTGAGTCCGGCCGGTATGGGCTCTCGGTGTGCAGCGGCGCGTCGGGGACGGCCTGCGCAGCGGCGGCGAGGAAGGCGAGCACGTCCGGCTTGCGCACCCGGCCGTCGCGGCCAGTCCCGGTCACCTGCGAGAGGTCGACTCCGTGCTCGGCGGCGATTCGCTGGACCACCGGCGAGTAGCCCCGCGGTGAACGGAGGGGCAGGGGCGCGGACGCCTCGGCGGACGCCGCCGCTCCGTTGGGCCCCGAGGTGGCCGTGGCGGGGTCCGCCCTGACATGAGGGGCCTCGGCCACGCCGGAGTCCGCCGGACTCGGCAGGGCGGAGTCAGCCGGGCTCGGCAGGGCGGAGTCAGCCGGGCTCGGCACGGCGGAATCAGGTGCGCCCATCGGGTCACGCGCCTCGGATGCGATCCGCGCCAGGACGACACCGACCGCCACGGTCGACTCGACCGGAACCAGGATCTCCGTGACCACTCCGCCGACGGGCGCTGGAACCTCGGTGTCGATCTTGTCGGTCGAGATCTCGCAGATCGTCTGGTCGGCTCCAATCCGGTCTCCGACCTCGACCCGCCACTGCACCACGGTGCCCTCAGCGACCGAGACCCCCATCTGGGGCATCCTCACGTCGACCACGGACTCAGTACGCGAGGAGCTCACGGCAGGCCTCCCTGATCCGCTCGACGCTGGGCAGCACCGCCTGCTCCAGCGGCGGAGAGAACGGGATCGGGACGTCCGGGGTCGCCACGCGGACCACGGGACCGTCCAGGTCCTCGAAGCCGTGCTCGGCGATCAGCGCCGCCACCTGTGCGCCGGCGGCGCAGGTCATGTTCGCCTCGTCGACGATCACGACCTTCGAGCATCGCGCAACCGAGTCGAGGATTGCCGCGCGGTCCAGCGGTACCAGTGAGCGCAGGTCAAGCACCTCGACACTCGCGCCGTCGAGGTCGTCGGTGGCCTCGAGTGCCACGTGGACCATGGCCCCGTAGGCGATCACCACGAGGTCGGACCCCGGGCGGGCCACGCGAGCGGTCATCGGCGTCTCAAACACGCCCTCGGGCACCTCGTCCTTGATCCGGCGGTAGAGGTGCTTGTGCTCCATGAAGCACACCGGGTTGGGGTCGCGGATTGCCGCGTGCAGCAGCCCCTTGGCGTCGTGCGCGGTTGACGGCGCGAGCACCTTGATGCCGGGTGAGTGCATGAACCACGCCTCGGGATTCTGCGAGTGGAAGGGGCCGCCTGAGAACCCGCCGCCAGAGGGCAGTCGAATCGTGATCGGCACGGCCAGTCCTTGTCGGTAGTGCATCTTGCCCGCGACCGTGACGAGCTGATCGAAGCCGCAGGAGATGAAGTCGGAGAACTGCATCTCGCATACCGGCCTCATACCGACCACCGCGGCGCCGACCGCGGTGCCGATGATCGCCGACTCGGCCAGCGGAGTGTCCATCACACGATCGGCGCCGAACTCTTCGATGAACCCCTGGGTGACCTTGAACGCGCCCCCGAACACGCCAATGTCCTCGCCCATCAGAAGCACTCGATCATCGCTGCGCAACTCGTCGCGCAGCGCCGCGGAGATCGCTTGGAGGTAGGTCATGGTGGGCATCAGGAGTCCGCCTGGCCGGCCGAGAAACCGCTCCACGGCGCCTGACCGTCCTCGAGCGCCTCGGCCTCGCCAAGGCAGAAAACGCCGTCAAGGACGGTCGAGGGATCCGGCATCGGGCTCGCCAGGGCGTCTTGCGTTGCCACGTCGATCTCCGCGTGCACCGCCGCGCGCAACGCATCGACGTCGACCCCGGCCGAGCGCAGCCGCGCTTCCTGACGCTCGATCGGGTCGCGCTTGCGCCACTGCTCGACCTGCTCGGTGGGGACGTACTTCATGTCGTCGTGCGCTGCGTGACCGTGCATGCGCATCGTCTGCGCCTCGATCAGCGTTGGTCCCTCGCCCGCCAGCGCCCGCTCGCGAGCCGTGCGGGTGGCGTCGAACATGGCTTCCACGTCGTTGCCGTCCACCATCACGCCGACGAAGCCGTAAGCCGCAGCCCGCTCGATCGGATCGACGGCGAACTGCTTGTCCAGCGGGGTCGAATAGGCGAACTGATTGTTCTCGAGTACGAACACGACCGGCAACTTCTGCACGCCGGCCCAGTTCATGGCCTCGTGGAAGTCGCCGCGGGAGGTCGAGCCGTCGCCGAACCACGTCAGCGCGCATCGCCGCTCGCCTCGGAGCTTGAACGCCATCGCCATGCCGGTCGCCACGAGCATCATGTCGGGCAGCATCGACACCATCCCGACGCACCCAAGGTGGCGGTCGCCGAAGTGGACATTTCCATCCCGCCCGTGGGTCAGGCCCGCCGCCCGCCCGAGATACTGGGCCAGGATCCGCACGGGGGTCACGCCGCGGATCACATGGGCGGCGAGGTCGCGGTGGAGGATGCAGAGCCGGTCCTCGGGCGCCATCGCGAACGCGGCGCCGGCTGACACTGCCTCCTGACCGTAACCGTCGTAGAACGAACCCGGCACCTTGCCCTGCCGATAGAGGCTCATCGCGCGCTCCTCGATCCCGCGCATCAGCAGCATCGCGCGCAGGAGCCAGATCCGGTCCTCCAGCCGCAGCCACCCGGCCGTGCCAACGCCGGCTGCACTCGGGGGGGCCGTATGGGTCGCCATCACTCGCTTCCCTTTCGCTTTGAGCCGCTCGGGATCTCCGTCCGGCCTCACATCCGAGGCCGCGGCGGGATCTCCGCCGCTGCCTCAGGAGAAATCTGCGATTTCCCCAGGCCCAGGCCGCCAAGCCTCGGCCCTCGATCGGGCTTTTCGAGCTTACTCCAACCGTCGGGCGAGAGCCGGGCTTACTCCAGCCGTGGGGTGAGAGCCGGGCTTACCCCGGCGGTCAGGCGAGAGCCGGAACCGAGGCTATTACCCTTTCGCCGATGGAAGCGGCTTGGCTGCACCGCATGCGCTGGCGACAGCGTGGCGCGTGGTTATGGCCGACGTTCATCGTGGCGACGGTCGTCGATGGGGTGATCGGCCATGCTCTGCCGCCTGCGGGCGAGACGGAGACGCTGCTCGCCGCCGTGCTCGCGGGGCTGGTGCTGAACCTGATTGCGGTGGTCCTGCTGTCGCGGCCGCTCGGTGCCGTGTTGCGGCGCGCGCGGGCGGATCTGCCGGTTGTGGTTGCGCGTAACTACGCCGGCACGTGCGCTGTGCTCCTGGTCACGGCGGCGGTGCTGGCGGTGGGGCTCAGCCATCGTCCCACCCTGATCGCGCAGCAGCGCGCGCTGGGCGACGCGCTCGCCCGCGCCGAGGCCTGGATCGGGGACCGCGCGCCAGACGAGTTTCGCCGCAACCTCGTCGACATGAACACGTTTACGATCGAGCCCGGCAGCATCTACCGCACGTGCGTGTCGAACCTCGCCGGCACGCGGACCTACTGCGTGATCGTGAAGGACCGGCTCCCGCTCGCCCGCAGCGTCAGCTTCGGCGGCTACGAGCCAAACTCGGTGTTCGCGGCCGGAGTGGGCTGAACACCCGGGCCTGGCGGGGGTGTGCTGAAAAACTCGTCAGCATCGGCAATGTTTCAGCACGCCCCCCTCGCAGGGTGCCCGACCGCGTGGGTTCCGGCTAGGCTGGCTCCGCGATGGCATTCGTCGCACTCATCACCGGTGCATCGAGCGGGATCGGCGAGGCCACGGCACGACGGCTGGCACGTGAGCCGGGGACGCGGCTGCTGCTCGTAGCGCGGCGAGAAGAGCGATTGCAAGCGCTCGCCCACGAACTCGGAGGGGCCACCGTGATCGCCATCGATCTGACCGAACCCGACGCGCCCGCGCGGGTGCGGGAGGTGGTGGAGCGGGAGCACGGCGAGCTTCACCTGCTGGTCAACAATGCCGGCGCCTCGTGGCGCGGGCGCTTTGCCGAGGCAGGCTGGGCAGGCATCGAGCGGCACATGCGGCTGAACTTCGAGGCGCCGGTGCGCCTGACCGAGGCATTGCTGCCATTACTCCGGAGAACCGCCGGGGCAACCAACGCGGACGTGAGCCCGCGCGTATCAATCGTCAACGTCGCGAGTACCGCGGCACGGGTGGCGCGGCCGAACTCTGGCGCGTATTCCGCCAGCAAGTTCGCCCTGGCCGGCTGGAGCGACGCGCTCTACGGGGAAGAGCGTCCGCACGGAGTCCACGTCGGACTTGTCTTGCCCGGGTTCGTCAAGACCGAGGGATTCCCGTCGGCGGAGTTGCTCGCCCACGCCCGGACGCGGTGGCTCGTGTCCACGCCCGAGCGGGTGGCGGAGGCGATCTTTGACGCCGGCCCGGGCGGCCGGGCTGAGCGGTACGTCCCGCGGTTCTACGCGCTGGCGGCCGGACTGCGACTCCTCGCCCCCGGGCTCGTCCGCCGAGCCATCAGCGGCGGCGGGCTGACCACCGCCACCAACCCAGGACCGGGGCCCGACACTACCCCGTAAGCCCCTGCTGCGATCCAAATTGGCGGGAAACACCTGCGAGGCGGGGCCGAGCCGGGCCGAAGGGGGCCGGGCCGGAGCCAGGGCGGGGCCGAGCCGGAGGCAGGAGTGGGGCCGGAGGCAGAGCGGGGCTACTCAGACCTCTTCGGGGAGCTCGTCGAACATGTCCTGGAGGCGGTCCAGGACGCGGGCAGCGCAGCGCAGCTCGTCGTCGCTGAACTCGGCCAACGCCGCGCGCCACCGGGGCTGTAAGTGCTCCCGGCGTTCCTCGACCAGCGTGCGCCCGCGAGCGGTGAGCGAGATCAGGACCACCCGCCGGTCGCGCTCGGAGCGCTCGCGCGTGACGAGTCCTGCCGCCGCCAGTCCCTCCAGCATCTCGGTCGCGGTCGCGGGGGCCAGATCGGCGGCGCTGGCCAGCTCGCTGGAGGAGAGCTCGCTGTGCTCGCAGAGTCCGAACAGGAGGCCGTATTGCGCGTTGCTGAGACCGCCATGCTGTCTGGTCTCGCGACCGCGCAGCCGCCGCACTGCCGCCAGCAGCGCTTTGAACGATCGCCCGAGCTCGTCGGACGCCTGCATGCGCTCGGGACCGTCGTCGTCGCTGGTGGCCGAGCTGGTGGCCGAGAACAGCCGTGAATGCTCGGTGCTCACGCGGCGACGGCCTCCGCCAGCGCTTGCGCGGATTCAGCGTCGTCCTCGACGCCCGGCGCCGACCGCGCCGCTCGTTCGGCGCGGACGAGGATGATGCAGGGCAGGATGGCCAAAGCGGTGATGCCCGCTGAGGCCCAGAACGCCGTTCCGTAGGCGGCCGCCGCACCGGCATCCGTGTGCGTGCCGACGAGGGCGCGCTGGAGCACGACCGCCAGCACCGCCGTGCCGATCGACCCCCCCACTCGCTGCAGCACGTTGAGCTGCGGGGTCGCGTTAGCGAGCTCTGAGCGGCGCAGCGAGGCGAACGCGGCCGACATCGCGGGCATGAAGGCAAATCCAATCCCCATCCCGCGGATCAGCATCGCGATCGAGAGCAGCAGGACCGATGTATGCGCTCCGATGAGGCCGAACGGCACCGTCGCCACCGTGGTCAGGATGACTCCGAACAACGCCGGTGGTCCCCCGCCCACGCGGTCGGTCAGCCTCCCGGACAGCGGCAGCACGAGCGCCATCCCGAGGCCCTGGGGCGCGGTCAGCAGGCCCGTGTCCACGACGCTCATGTGCCGTACGTCCTGCCAGTACAGCGGGAGCAGGATCAGACCCCCGAACAACGCCGCGCCAAGACAGAACATGGCAAACGACGCCGAGGCGAATGTGGGTCGACGGTACAGCCGTAGGTCGAGCAGCGGCTGAGGAACCCGCAGCGCGTGGACAGCGAAGCTCGCGATCAGCACGAGCCCGAGCAGGCACGGGATGACGACCTTCGGCGAGGTGAAGCTGGCGGTGGCTCCGATCTCGGCCAGGCCGTAGGTCAGCAGCGGCAGCCCGGTCGCCATCAGCGCCAGGCCGCGGGCGTCCAGCCGGCCGGCCGGGCCGGTTTCGATCCGCGGGAGCGCCCGCACGGCCGCGATCACGGCGATCACGCCGATCGGGACGTTGACGAAGAAGATCCAGCGCCAGCTGGCGTTGTCCAGGATCAGCCCGCCGATCGTGGGACCGAGGATTGGCGCCAGCATCGCCGGCACCGCGACGATGCTCATCACCCGGCCCATGCGCTTGGGCCCGGCCGCATCGGCCATCATCAACTGACCGATGGGCAGAATCATCCCGCCGCCGATGCCCTGGATCACCCGGAACACGATCAGCTCGGTGGTCGACGTAGCCAGACCGCAGAGCGCCGAGCCGCCGGTGAACAGAACCAGGGAGGTGATATAGACGCGCTTGGCGCCGAAGCGCCGCGCCGCCCAGCCGGTGACCGGGATCACGGCGGCCAGCGAGAGCATGTAGCCGGTCACGACCCACTGGATCTGATCGATGGTTGCGTGGAGCTCGCGCGACAGTGTGGCCAGCGCGACGTTGACGATCGTGGTGTCGAGGATCGACATGATCGCCCCGATGATCACCACGGCGCTGATGCGCCAGACGTAGGCGTCGATGCGGTCGGTGGAGCTGCCGGTTCGGTCCGTGGCAGAGGCCATGTAGCTCGGTCTCCGGGTCGGGGTATCGATACGGTACCTAAAGATTAGGAACCGAAACATCGCCTGTCAAGCCGGACAGCTACACTTGGTCTGTACCGCGCATTTTGGCGCGGCAAATCAGTGCCAGCGTCCGTAGTTGTTGCCTCGTGCACCTCCCGCGTTTCGCAGCACACAACATCCCTGGAGGGAAACACATGGCAACCGGAACCGTCAAATGGTTCAGCGATGAAAAGGGCTACGGCTTCATCACGCCCGACGACGAGGGCAAGGACCTGTTCGTCCACCACTCGGCGATCGTAGGCAGCGGCTTCAAGTCGCTCTCAGAGGGCGCGAAGGTCTCCTACGAGGCCACGGTCGGTCCCAAGGGACCGAACGCTGCGAACGTCCAGGCGCTCTAAGCGTCAGCCGCTCAGGCTCAATCGACATTTGCATGGGAATGCGGCCCGCTTCGGCGGGCCGTCTCTCGTCGGCGCATCTCCGAGCTCTATCGTGCGGGACAAATGACCACGTTCGCTGAGCTCGGACTGGCGCCCGATATCCTCGCGGCGATTCACGACGTCGGCTACGAGGCTCCGAGTCCGATTCAGGAGCAGGCGATCCCGCCACTGCTCGAGGGCTCGGATGTAATCGGACAGGCGCAGACTGGCTCCGGCAAGACGGCGGCGTTTGGATTGCCGATGCTGCAATACGTCGATCCCTCCGAGAGCGACGTGCAGGGGCTCGTCCTCACCCCGACGCGCGAACTCTGCATCCAGGTCACGCAGGCCCTCCGCGCCTATGGTAAGCGCAAGGGCATCGACGTCGTGGCGGTATTCGGGGGCGCTCCGATCCGCAGCCAGCAGGCCCAGTTGCGTGCTGGTGGACAGGTCGTCGTCGGTACGGTCGGGCGCGTCAAGGACCTGATCTCCCGGCACTCACTGATGCTGCACTCGTGCCGCTTCGTCGTCCTCGACGAAGCCGACGAGATGCTCGACTTGGGGTTCCTGGAGGACGTGGAGCGGATTCTCTCGCTCACTCCATCCAGCCGCCAGACCGCGCTGTTCTCGGCGACGATGCCACCGGCGATCCGGCGACTGGCCGATCAATACCTCTACGAGCCGGTCACGATCAAGGTCAAGACGGACACGCTGACCGTGGACACCGTCGAGCAGTTCGCACTCGAGGTCAAACCGCGCG